>Ga0182792_1000746_pt1 | contig 29017 bp, 24 predicted proteins | sample Passage237B_FD_130497 | JGI IMG/M metagenome (GOLD analysis project Ga0182792, IMG submission 130497) | Cellulose adapted compost microbial communities from Newby Island Compost Facility, Milpitas, CA, USA - Passage2 37B (version 2) (version 2) ...
GCCCTGGATCGTCTCGGTCGAGGTCTTGCAGGTGGCTCCCGGATCGGTTTCCTTGACCTCGGCGAACGTCGCCGAGGACAGGAAAGCCACGAGCGCAGTGATCGTCAGGACGCGTGCCAGCCTTTCTTCCATGCGTGATAATCCCGCCATCGCATGACCCTCCGTCGGATGCCTCGCGCTACCGCGGCCCACGCCGCGGGGCGGCCAACAGCCCGCAGCTCCATCATGCGCGCAGATCGCCTCGCGGCCAAACAAAAAAGCCCGGCCACATGGGCCGGGCAGGTATGCAGGCTGCCGGGGGGAAGCCGGCGCGGGTCTGGGGTAACGCCTGCATGAACTTCACTGCGCGACCCTCAGGCCACGCGACGCGCGGCATCCTCTATGGTGCAGCGGGACCGTGCCACCGAACCAAGATATCGAAGAGGGTCGGTGTCAGCCCGCTGCTTCCACGCGTAGTGCAGATCGTCGCGCTCAAGACCGATGTCGGCGAGTTCCCGATCGGAGAGCTCGGCGAGCCGACCAAACTGCCTGCGGTTGCGCCAATACCGGAGGATTGCCTCGGCCCCGCGCACCAGGCGCGCGAGCAGCGACGCGACAATACCCACACTCCGGGCGGTGCTGTGATCCATGATGGCCACGATGGCTCTCCTTCGCATCGGCGGCGCACGACACCTCCGGAACGCCGCCGGAGGATGCGGTCGATCCGGTGCATGTCACGCGCTCTTGGTGAACGATGCCATCCATGCGTCCGCGCTATTGATTAGTCCAACGAATGTTTCTAATCTTTGGCATCAACTCATTTGATGGAATCTGCCATGACGGCTCCGCTCGACCTCGACCAACTCCAGACATTCGTGGCGATTGCCGACACCGGTTCGTTCACGCGTGCGGCGAACGAGGTGCACCGCACCCAATCGGCCGTGTCCATGCAGATGCGACGCCTGGAGGAGCGCATCGGCAAACCGCTGTTTCAGAAGGACGGGCGTACCAACAGGCTCACGGAGGAAGGCGAGAGGCTGCTTTCGTACGCGCGGCGGATGCTGCGGCTCAACCGCGAGACGCTGGCGGCCTTCGACGACACAAGCCTGGAAGGCCAGGTGCGGATCGGCACGCCCGACGACTATGCCGACAGGTTTCTGCCCGAGATCATGGGTCGCTTCGCGCGGTCCAACCCGCGCGTCGAGCTGTCGGTGATCTGCGAGCCCACCGCCAACCTGGCCGAACTGATCCGCCGTGGCCAGCTCGACATTGCGCTGGTGACCCAGTGCGAGGATGTGCGGCCGGCCGAGATCGTGCGACGCGAGCCGCTGCTATGGGTCACGTCCGCCAGCCACGCGGTCCACGAGGAGGCCGTGCTGCCACTGGCCGTGGGCCGGCCGAGCTGCGCGTGGCGGCGCGCCGCCGCCGAGCAACTCGTCGCGCAGAACCGGGAATTCCGCATCCTGTTCACCAGTTGGTCGGCGCAGGTGGTGATTGCCGCCGTGCTGGGCGGGCTCGCCGTTTCCGTGCTGCCCGAATGCGCGCTGAGGCCCGGCATGCGGGTGCTGGGCGAGGCGGAAGGCTTTGCGCCGCTGCCCGATGTCCAGATCGGCATCCTGCGCGGCCACACCAGCCGGCCCGAGATCGTCGATGCGCTCGCCCGACACATCGCCGAGAGCCTCGACAACATTTCCGTGCCACCGATTGACGCTACCCCCGGCTTCGACTTCGAGGCGCATGCCTTCGCCCGGTTGAAGAAGCAGCGACAGAACAAGGTCGCGGCGGGATGGTAGCGTCCATTTCCGGATTGCCGAACAAGATCGAGACGACTCCTTTTCGATTCTGACTGATCCTCACATGAGCGAGCTTCTGCCTCCCGATTCCCGCACCAACGCAGCCGAGTTCACGGTCTCGGAAATCTCGAACGCACTCAAGCGCACGGTCGAGGATGCATTCGGCAACGTAAGGGTGCGCGGCGAGATCTCAGGCTTCCGCGGCCCGCATTCCTCGGGCCACGCCTATTTCTCGCTGAAGGACGACAGGGCGCGTATCGACGCGGTGATCTGGCGCACCACCTTCCAGCGACTGAAGTTCAAGCCCGAGGAAGGAATGGAGGTGATCGCCACGGGCCGACTCACCACCTATCCGGGCAAGTCCACCTATCAGATCGTCATCGACAATCTGGAGCCTGCCGGCGCCGGCGCATTGATGGCGCTGCTCGAGGAGCGGCGCAAGAAGCTCGCCGCGGAGGGTCTGTTCGACGAGGCGCGCAAGCGGCCTCTGCCCTTCATGCCGCGTGTCATCGGCGTGGTCACCTCGCCGACAGGCGCGGTGATCCGCGACATCATCCACCGCATCTCGGACCGGTTCCCGCTGCACGTTCTGGTGTGGCCGGTGCGGGTGCAGGGCGAAACGACCGGCGCGGAGGTTTCGGCAGCCGTCGCCGGCTTCAACGCGCTCGACCCCCTGGGGTCGGTACCCCGGCCGGACCTGATCATCGTGGCGCGTGGCGGCGGCAGCCTGGAGGACCTGTGGGGCTTCAACGACGAAGCCGTGGTTCGGGCAGTCGCCGCTTCCGCCATTCCGGTCATTTCCGCCGTCGGTCACGAGACCGACTGGACGCTGATCGACCACGCTGCGGACATGCGCGCGCCGACACCCACGGGCGCTGCCGAGCTCGCCGTGCCGGTCAAGGCCGAACTTGTGGCAACGGTGGCAAGCCTCACCGCGCGACTGCGCGGCTGCATGAGCCGCAGCGGCGAGCGCAAGCGGCAGGCGCTGCGGGCTGCCGCGCGTGCGCTGCCATCGGCAGATCAACTGCTTGCACTGCCGCGCCGGCGCTTCGACGAGGCGGCGGCCCGGCTTGGACGCGGCCTCGAGGTCGAAATCGAGCGCAAGGCCGCCCGGCTCGCCCAGGCGCGGCTTTCGCCTGCGGTCCTGTCGCGGCGGGTCTCCGGCGCGCGGACGTTGTTCGACCGCGCCGCCACGCAACTGCCAAGATGCGTCGACGCGTCCCTTCGCAGCCGGCGCTCCGATTTCCGGCAGGCTGCGCTGCGGCTGCGTATCGAGCCGATGGTCGGTCGTCTCAAATCCGAGCGCGCGCGCGTCGCAGTGCTCGCGCAGCGGGGTGACACCGCCTTCGTTAGTCGCACGCGACTGACGAAGGCGCGGCTGGTGCAGGCTTCGCGGCTGATGGAGAACCTGTCCTATCGCTCGGTGCTGGAACGGGGATATGCGGTGGTGCGAGGTGGGAGCGACCAACTCGTTGACTCGACAGCCGCTGTGATCGCCGGCGACCGGCTGACCATCGAGTTCGCCGACGGCAAGGCGGGCGCGATAGCCACCGGCGAGGCCGCCTCGCGCCCGCGCCTCAGGTCGCGCCCGAAAGCCGCTGCCGATCCCGACACACAAGGCAGCCTGTTCTAGCCCGGCAGCTCGTTCAGAGCACGGGCTGCGGCGGCAGAGGATTTGGCTGCGGCGCTGGCTGCGGCTGCGGATCGGGCACCGGCGGCGCCGGCTTCGGTCCGGGAAACGGGTCCGGCAGGGGCCGCGGCGGCGTCGCCAGGTCAGACCTCATCGAAGCGGCTGCCTTCCTTGCCGGGGTTGCGCGCGAGGGCGCGCTCTTCCTCATCGTCCGGCAGCGCCTCGTCGCTTTCCTCAAACGGGTTGTCGTCGTCCTCCTCGGGAAGATCGCCCGCCTCCTCCTGCGGATAGCGAAGGTCGCCGTTGGCCGGCGTGTCTGTCGGTTCCAGTTCCGAGGTGCCGATGTCGTCCCAGTCGGTCTGCGCGATGCCCGGCGCGCTGTCGTCATCGATTGCGCGGCGCTGGTCCTCGTTCGGTTCGCGTGGCGCCATCACTTCTTCTCCTTCCGCGTCTTGAACGCGTCGCCCAGGTCGGACTTTTCAGGGTCGCGCAAATTCTCGCCGACGGCGTCACGGTCGGTCGCTGGATCATCCTCGGCAGGCAGGTAGCCCGCCGGCCGGTTTTCGGGAGGGCCTTCCCAGCGCGGCCACTGGTCGGTTGTGCCGGGCGCGCCGCCTTCACGAGGCTTGTTGCTTGGCATGTCGATCTCCTTCGCGTGCGTTCACGAAGGAAACCGCGGCCGCAGGCCTAATGTTCCGGCGAAGCGGGAGAGAAACTGACGACTGAAAGGGGAGTATCTGGTACGGTTGGGTGGGTTCGAACCACCGACCTCAGGAGCCACAATCCTGCGCTCTAACCAGCTGAGCTACAACCGCACGTGCCGGCGACCGGCGCTGGTCACTTACGGGTAACGCCCACAAAATTCAAGAGAGGCTCGGCAACCGTCGCGCAGACGTTGCGATCAAAAAAGAAAAAGACCGGGGGGAGGAGGATCCCGGTCTTTTTCCGTTTAGGGCCGGTGGGAGGAGGATACCGGCCTTTCAGCCCATGGAACGGCGGGAGGAGGATACCATTCCGCGGGTAGCTGTGGGCAAGAACGCCTCAGGCGATCTTGAGTTCCTTGAGCGACTTTTCGAAAGCCGTCTTCGCCGGCTTGATCACCTCTTCGGCGGCCTTGGTCGAGGCGGCCTGGAGGTCCCTGCTTTGCTCGACCGCGCTCTCGAAGCTCTTGCGCAGGAAAGCAGACTGCAGCTCGACCAGCTCGGAAACCGACTTCACGCCGAACAGCGCCTCGAGGTGGGCGAAACCGGACTCCGTATTGGCGCGCATGGCGGCGATCGACTTGAGCGACAGCTCGGTGCCGGCGGCCCTGGCCTGCTCGTAGGTTGCCTCCAGAACCTTCTGGGCCTCCTCAGCGCCAGACTTCAGCTTGGCATAGGCTTCCTTGGACTGCTCGATGCCCTTCTCGGCGAAGGCGCGCAGCTGCTCTGTCGCCTGGCTGGCATCGAATGCGGGAAATTCGGCAGTCTCGGCGGTCTTGTTGGCGGCTTTGGTCATCGGAATGATCCTTTCTTCGCCATGCGGCGAGGGCGGTAACTTGGCCTCCATATAGACGCTTCGATTGTGCATTGCAACAAAAATGTTGCAGCGCGTCAAAAATGCCCTGTGGAAGTTAACCACCCGGGCAGTTCGCGGTGAGCGCCGGCGTGCAAATCTGGACGTTGCAAGGGCTTGCATTTATTACCAAGGCGTTAAGGACCAACAACTGCCGCAAACTTCCTTACGTCGGGGTGCATGCGTTCACGAGCCTACTCCTTCCTTGATGTCGCCGTCATGGAGGCGGTGCGCCGCCGCCTGGCGGCGGGGGACGCGCTCGTCGTGCTGGCGGCAGGCCTCGACGAGGTGCTGTGGGCCAATGGAACGGGTGCGGCCCTGTTCGGCCATTCCGAGATTTTCTCCTTCATCGGCGTCGATCCGGAGCTGCCGCCGGCGGTGCGGCGCCAGATCGGTTCGACGCCCGGCTTCCCGGCAATCGGCAGCGATCGCCAGGTTGCCGTCAGGCTGACGAGCGGCGTCACCAGCCGCGTCATCGCCTTTGCTGCCAGCAGCGTCACGATGCCGGACGGAGAGCAGGCGATCCTGCTGGCCGCAGCCGATCCCGCGGCCCCCAGCCGTGCACGCGAGGATAACGCCGCGCGCGTGATCAGCGGGCTTTCAGGCGACGGCCAGTTCGTCGCCCTCATCGACGACCGCGGAACGCTTCTCGCGGCTTCCGAAGGGTTTTCCGAGCTCGGCGTGGTCGGCGAGACGCTGCGGGAACTGGCCGACGAGGTTGCCGGCGAAAGCGACCGGCTTGTCAAACGCCTCATCCCGGCCGGCCGGCCGCCGCTGCCGGCAGGCATTGCGCGGCTGTCGGATGATCCGCCGGTCAATCTGCTGATGATCGTCGACGAAAGCGCACTCGAAGAGACTGCCGTGCCGGAAGCGTCCGCCAAAGTTGCGCCAGCCGCCGAACCGGCGCTACGCGGCGAGGCAGATCGAGCAGCGACCGCAGAGCCGACCATCGCGGATGTGCTGGTCGACGCCGGCGGCGAGTCGATCTCGGACGCAGCGGTCAACGCTCCTTCGCCGACCGAGCAGATCGCCACGCCGGCCGCCGAGCCCGAGCGTCCTGCTGCAACTTCCGAGACGGCACAGGAGGACACTGGCACACAGAACGCCGCGGCCGCGCCTTCGGATGTTCCAGCCAGGCGTATGCTGATCAGCGACGACGACGGCTGGTATTTCAACGAACGGCCCGATGCACCAGCCGCAAAGGGCGGCGAGGCGACGCCGCGGGCACGCGAACCGCAACCAGAAGCCAAGACCGTCGAAGCCGAGAGCCGGCACGCGCCTGCCTCGGAACTGGCCGCAATGCTGCGCTTCGTCTGGCGCACGGACGCCGAGGGACGGTTCAGCGCCATCTCGGACGAATTTCGTACCGCCTTCGGCGCCGAGGCGACCGATATCGTCGGCAAGCCCTTCGGCGAAATTGCGCGGCGCTTCGGCCTCGATCCGGACGGCGAGATCGCGGGGCTGCTCGAGCGCCGCGACACGTGGTCGGGCCGCTCGGTGCTGTGGCCGGTGGCGGGCACCGATTTGAAGGTGCCGGTCGACCTCGCGGCGCTCCCGGTCTACGACCGCGACCGCAACTTCGAGGGTTTTCGCGGCTTCGGCGTCGCGCGTATGGGCGACGCCGTCGTGGATCCCGACGCAATTGGCCTGTCGTTGAAGCCCGCGGACGACGCCGCGGCTGCCGAGCCCGAAACCCCGCCGGCAGAAGGTCAGGCCCCGGAAGCCGATGCGAAGGAGGCAGCGCCGGCCGAAACGGTTGGCGAAATGCGTTCGCCAGAAACTGAGACGACCGCCGAAGCACCGGCCGCCCCGGTTGCCGACCGGCCGGCAGCAGAAACCGCCGCTCCGGCGCCGTCGGCGCCCACCCGGCCGACGCCCGACAAGGTCATCCATCTCGAGGAACGCCGCACCGGCAATGCCGCGCGCGGGCTGTCCGCCGCCGAGCGCCTGAACTTCCGGGAGATCGGCGAGCGGCTGCGCAATGCCGGTCTCGTTGCCAGCGAACCTTCCGAGCCGAAGCGGCCCGCTTCGCCGGCCGATACCGCCGCTCCCGACTCGTCCATGGCCGCCGCGGATGCGCCCGCTTCCGCAACGCCCGGTGCGGGAACACCCGGCCAGGCGCAACGCGCGGACCCCTCCCGCCAGGTCGACGACACGACTCAAGCGGACGATGACCAGAACTTGCCGGACGTAGCCGAGCCGATCGAGCCGGCTTCGGAAAAGCAATCAGACGAAGCCACGACTGCCGAGACGGCTCCGGCCGATGAACCTGTCCAACCGGCTACCGGGACCGGCCCCGCTCAAGCGAGTGTAACAGCCGAACCGGCCCAGCCAACTGAACCGGTCGAGCCCGTCCAGGCCGCAGGATCGGCCGACGCAGCGGGTGCGGCCTCGCCGCCCGAAGGCGAGGAAGCAGCTTTCGTCACAGCGTCAGAGCCCGCATCCGAAGCCGAGCCCACGGCGGAGCCGGTTCCCGTTTGGGAGCCCGAGCGGGCACGCGGCGCTCAGGATGATGCTGACAATCGCGTTCTAGTGCCCTCGGCCTTTGGCGGCGCCGCTGCCGACCCTGCCCCGGCTGGTCTCGACGCAGCGGTGCTGTCGCGGTTGCCGCTGCCGCTGCTCGTTCATGCCGGCGATGCGCTGTTCTTCGCCAACCGCGAGTTCCTGCAGTTGACGGGCTACGACTCGCTGGAGGAACTCGACGAGGCGGGCGGTCTGGGCGCGATATTCGGTGATCCCTATCAGCCCGACGAAACAGCACAACGCAAGCTGAGGCTGCGCACGCGCGACGGCGTCGAGTTTCCGGTCGACGCCTTCCTGCAGTCGGTCGCCTGGAAGGGCCGCACGGCGCTGCTTTTGGCGCTCAAACGCGCCGTCGAAGAGCCCCTATCGAAGGAGGCCCAGACCACACCGGCCGCCACACAGACGTCGGCCTCACAGGCCGACCTGGAGGCGCGGCTCGAGGAGCTGCGCACCATCATCGACACAGCCACCGATGGCGTGGTCATCATCGGCAACGACCGCAGAATCCGCTCGATCAGCCGGCCCGCGGAAGCGCTGTTCGGCATCGACGCCTTCAACGTGGTCGGCCAGCCTTTCACCACGCTGTTTGCAATCGAGAGCCAGAAGGCGGCAGCCGACTATCTCGCCGGGCTTGCCGAGAATGGCGTGGCGAGCGTGCTCAACGACGGCCGAGAAGTGATCGGTCGCGAGGCCCAGGGGCGCTTCATCCCGCTGTTCATGACGATCGGCCGGTTGCCGCACGACAGCGGCTTCTGCGCGGTGCTGCGCGACATCACCCACTGGAAGCGGGTCGAGGAGGATCTGACCGAGGCGCGCGCCGCGGCCGAGCGCGCCTCTTCGTCCAAGACCGAGTTCCTGGCCCGTGTCAGCCACGAAATCCGCACGCCCCTCAACGCCATCATCGGGTTTTCCGAACTGATGCTCGACGAGAAGTTCGGACCGATCGGCAACGAGCGCTATCGCGACTATCTGCGCGACATCAACAAGTCCGGCAACCACGTTCTCGATCTCGTCAACGACCTGCTCGACATCACCAAGATCGAGGCAGGCCAGCAGGAATTGAGCTACGAGGCCGTGTCGCTCAACGAGACGCTGTCTGAAGCGGTCGCGATGATGCAGCCGCAGGCCAACCGCGAGCGCGTCATCATCCGTTCCAGCTTCGCTTCGCGGCTGCCCGACGTGGTGGCCGACCTGCGCAGCGTGCGCCAGATCGCGCTCAACCTCTTGTCCAACGCGATCCGCTACACGCCGGCCGGCGGCCAGGTAATCGTCTCGACCGCCTACGAGCCGTCAGGCGACATCGTGATGCGGGTGCGCGACACCGGCATCGGCATGGCCGAGGCGGAGATCGAGCAGGCGCTCAAGCCGTTCAAGCAGATCAACGCACTCAAGCGACCGCGCGGCGACGGCACCGGGCTTGGCCTGCCGCTGACCAAGGCGATGGTCGAGGCAAACCGCGCCCGCTTCGCGATCCACTCCGCCCCGGGCGAAGGCACTCTCGTGGAGATCACCTTCCCTTCGACCCGGGTGCTGGCGCACTGACGAAGCCGCGCGAGCGCAGTGGCGCACGGGCCACGGCAAAGGCGCACGGCCCGCGCGTCGACGCATGCCGGTGGGCCGAGTCTCTGAATAAGTTGAGCGTCTCAGTTTAGAAATATTCTAAAATACTGAAATCACTTGCATTTCTCTTGACGCCGCTGGACCGATGCGACATTAGGGCCGCTGTTCCTGACTGGAATAGTCAAGTTAACCGTTGCGGGGACCTTTGCTCCCCGAAAACTGGAGGCACCTGATGTCCAACGAATTTTCGCGCCAGGCATTCGGCCGGCTGGCTGCCGCCGCGCTGGTGGCAGGCATCGCCTATGTTCCCTTCGCAGCGTCTGCCGAGGGCGTGGTCAACGTCTACTCCTACCGCCAGCCCGACCTCATCAAGCCGGTGCTCGACGCCTTCACGGCCGAGACCGGCATCGAGACCAAGGTCCTGTTCCTCGACAAGGGACTGGAGGACCGCATCCTCGCCGAGGGCACGAATTCGCCGGCCGACGTAATCCTGACGGTCGACATCGCGCGGCTAACCAACGCCAAGGAGAAGGGTGTTACCCAGGCGCTTGAGGACGCAACGATCAACGCGAACCTGCCCGCCGAGTACCGCGATCCCGAGGGCCACTGGTTCGGGCTGACCAAGCGCGCGCGCGTCATCTATGCCTCGAAGGAGCGTGTCGGAGACGAGCCGATCACCTATGCCGAACTCGCCGACCCCAAGTGGAAGGGCAAGATCTGCATCCGCTCCGGCCAGCATGACTACAATCTCGCCCTCATCTCGGCTGCCATCGCGCATTGGGGCCCGGAGAAGACCGAAGAGTGGCTGACAGGCCTGAAGAACAACCTGGCGCGCAAGCCGGACGGCGGCGACCGCGACCAGGCCAAGGCGATCTTCGCCGGCGAGTGCGACATCGCGCTGGGCAACACCTACTATGTCGGCCTGATGCAGACCAACGAGAAGGACCCCGAGCAGAAGGACTGGGCGGCGGCCATCAAGGTCAAGTTCCCGACCTTCGACAATGGCGGCACGCATGTGAACATCTCGGGCGCAGCACTCGCCAAGCATGCGCCGAACCGCGAGAATGGCGTCAAGCTCATCCAGTTCCTGTCGGGCGGAAACGCGCAGCAAATCTACGCCGATCAGGTGTTCGAATATCCTGCCGATCCGAAATTCGAGCCGAACGACATCGTGAAGTCATTCGGTGCGCTCAACGCCGACAGCTTGCCGCTGGCCGAGATCGCCAAGCACCGCAAGGAGGCCTCCGAAATGGTCGACCGTGTGGGCTTCAACGACGGCCCGGCTAGCTGACGAGGCCGAACAATGATGCAAAAAGGGCCGGAGCGCGCAGCGATCCGGCCTTTGTTCTTTTGATATGAGAGAAGCTGTCGTCCCACGCAGGGGGATATCGCATTGACCGTTGGCGCCCTGACGAGCCGAGGAGCAGCCTCGCCCCGCCCTGTGCGGCGGCCGCGACATCCGCTGCTCTTGGCGGCAGCGGCGCTGGTCTGTGCAGCCATGCTCCTGCCGGTCGCGACGCTCGGCTTCCTCGCCATATCCGGCAGCGGCGAAGACTGGCCGCATCTCGCGCGTTACGTCGTTCCGAGCGCGGCGCGAAACACGATCCTTTTGATCCTGCTTACGTCCGTCGGCACCGCCGCGGTCGGAGTCGCCGCCGCGTGGGCGGCGGTGGCCTACGACTTCCCTTTTCGGCGTACCCTTTCCTGGATGCTGGTACTGCCGCTGGCCGTGCCGCCCTACCTCGCGGCCTATGCCTTCGGCGAATTCTTCCTCTTCACCGGCCCCGTCCAGACCGCCTGGCGCGCGCTCTTCGGCTTCCAGAGCGCACGTGACTACTGGTTTCCGGATCTGCGTTCCACCGGCGGCGTGGCACTGGTGCTTACCTGCGTGCTCTACCCTTACGTCTACATGACGAGCCGCGTGGTGTTCCTCATGCAGGGGCGCAACGTCGCCGACGTGGCGCGCACGCTCGGCGCGCGGCCCGCCAAGGTGTTGTTCCGCATCCTGCTGCCGGTGGCGCGGCCGGCCATCGTTGCCGGCGTGTCGCTGGTGTTGATGGAAACGCTCAACGACATCGGTGCGGCCGAATTTCTCGGCGTGCAGACGATGACGACGGCCATCTTCACGACCTGGATCAACCGGTCGAGCCTCGAGGGTGCGGCGCAGATCGCCATGGTCATGATGGTGCTGGTCCTGGCGTTGCTGCTGGTCGAGCAATGGGCGCGGCGGCGGCAGCGCTTCCACAATCCTCGCTCGAGCCATCTCCGATCGCGCCCGCCGAGGGTGCGCCTGCGCGGCGCCTCAGCGGCCCTTGCCACGGTCGGCATGGCGCTGCCTGTGGCGATCGGCTTCGGCATTCCGCTCTATGTGTTCGGCCTCTATGCATCGCGGCGCCTCGGATATCTCCTCAATGCGGAGCTGGGCGCCGCGCTTGCCAACTCGGTACTGACGGGGGCAGCCACCGCCATCCTCACGGTCCTGCTGGGGTTGCTGCTCATACAGGCGGCGCGCGTCGTGCGCTCCGGCGCCATGACGCTGCTCGCCCGGTTCGCCACGCTGGGCTACGCGCTGCCGGGAACGATCATCGGTCTCGGGCTGCTGTTTGCGCTCGCCCGCTTCGACAATACGCTCGACAGCTTCATGCGCGCGCAGTTCGGTGTCTCCACCGGCCTGCTTCTGACGGGATCAGCGGGTGCGGTGGTCATTGCGTGCACGATACGGTTCCTGGCTCTTGCGGACGGTTCAGTCCGGTCCGGGCTGGTGAAGCTGCCACCGCATCTCGACGAGGCTGCCCGCAGCCTGGGTCGGTCGCCGACGGCAAGCGCGGCGACCATCCTGCTGCCGTTGCTCAGGCCGGCGATCTGGACGGCGGCGGTCCTTGTCTTCGTCGATACCGTCAAGGAACTGTCGGCGACGATCCTGCTCAGGCCGTTCGGCTTCAACACGCTGGCGACGCTGACGTACGAAAACGCCTCGCGCGCAGCGGTCGAAGACGGTGCTCTGGCGGCCCTCCTCATCATCGTGACGGCGACCGTGCCGGTGATTGCGCTGTCGCGCGCGCTGGCCCGCGATCAGGAAGCTTCGGTCTGAGCACGACCGCATCGCGCAAAAAAAGAGCGCCCCGATTGGGGGCGCCGCAAATCAGATTCGCTGTCACACGTGGGGCTTGAGAAACGCGTCAACCGCTTACGAGTTCGGCTTCGAACCATCCCAAACTTACGCATGAAGATCGGCGCAGGGGCTTAACAAAACCTTACCGCACTCGCGCAGTCTTTAGGATTCGGCCACGCCTGTGAAACTTAGGTAAATTTCGCGGGAACCTTTCATTAACCTCAGCTCTGCAGCTCTGGCAGATCGCGGTAGAGTTCCAGCGCCTCCGGATTGGCCAGCGCTTCCTTGTTCTTCACCTGGCGCCCATGCACCACGTCGCGCACGGCAAGCTCGGTGATCTTGCCGGACTTGGTGCGCGGAATGTCGGCGACTGCGGCGATCTTGGCAGGCACGTGGCGCGGGCTGGCGCCTGTCCTGATCTTGTCGCGGATTCGATTGCGCAGACCCTCGTCGAGTGTCGCCCCTTCGGCAAGGCGCACGAAGAGCACGACGCGGACATCGCCCTCCCATTGCTGGCCGATGCAGATCGCCTCCAGTATCTCGGGCATCTGCTCGACCTGGTTGTAGATTTCGGCGGTGCCGATGCGCACGCCGCCGGGATTGAGCGTGGCGTCCGAGCGGCCGTGGATGATCATGCCGCCGTGCCTGGTCCATTCGGCGAAATCGCCATGGCACCAGACGTTGTCAAAGCGCTCGAAATAAGCGCCGCGATATTTCGCGCCGTCAGGGTCGTTCCAGAACATGATCGGCATGGACGGGAACGGGCTTGTGCAGACAAGCTCGCCCTTCTCGCCCTCGACATGGCGTCCATCGTCGTCCCAAACGTCGACCGCCATGCCGAGACCCGGCCCCTGGATTTCACCAATCCATACAGGCTTGGTCGGAATGCCGAGCACGAAGCACGCGGCCAGATCCGTGCCACCCGAAATCGAGGCGAGATGCACGTCGGCCTTGATGCCATCGTAGACGAAGGCGAATCCTTCAGGAGACAGCGGCGAGCCGGTCGAGGCGACCACGCGCACGCTCGACAGATCGTGGGTGTCGATCGGCCTCAGTCCCGACTTGCGAACCGAGTCGATGAACTTCGCCGACGTGCCGAAGAACGTCGCCCGCTCGGACTGCAGGTAATCGAAGATCACGTTTCCATCGGGATGGAATGGCGAGCCGTCATAGAGCAGCAGCGCGGCTCCCGACGCGAGCGCCGAGACCAGCCAGTTCCACATCATCCAGCCGCAGGTGGTGAAGTAGAACACGCGGTCGCCCGGCTTCATTCCGCAGTGCAGCTGCTGCTCCTTCAGGTGCTGGATGAGCACGCCGCCCGCGCAATGCACGATGCATTTCGGGATTCCCGTCGTGCCGGAGGAAAACAGGATGTAGAGCGGATGGGAGAAGGGCAGTCGCGTAAACTCGACCGCCCGAGGGGCGATGTCCCGAAGCGCCTCATCGAGCGTGACGGCCTTGTCGATACCGGCGGCGACTTGCCCTGCCTTGCCGAGATAGTCGACGACCAATGCCGCTTTCAGCGAGGGAAGCCGGGCAACGACTTCCGCAACCTTGTCACCGATCTCGATCCGCTTGCCGTTGTACCAGTAGCCATCGACCACGATGAACAGCGAGGGCTCGATCTGACCGAAGCGGTCCAGCACGCCCTGTACTCCGAAATCGGGCGAACAGGACGACCAGATCGCGCCGAGGGACGTTGCGGCGAGCATCGCCGCGACCGTTTCCGGCATGTTGGCCATCATCGCGGCGACCCGGTCGCCGGGCCCGATCCCGAGGCCGCGCAAGTATTGCTGGATCTGCGAGACCTTCGCCCGCAGTTCGTCCCACGACCAGCGATAGCTCGTCTTGTCCTCGCCGCGGAACACGAGCGCATCGCCCTCGCCGGCGCGGCTGAGCAGGTTTTCGGCAAAGTTCAGCTTGGCATCGGGGAAGAACCGGGCGCCGGGCATCTTGTCGCCGTCGACGATGACCCTGGCGCCCTTGTCCCCGATCACCCCGCAATGATCCCAGACAAGCGACCAGAAGGCTTCGCGTTCCTCCACCGACCAGCGATGCAGCGCCTCGTAGTCCGAAAACGTGCGGCCGGCCACTTTCGCCGCGCGCGCGGCGAAGGTGCTCAGCGGCGCGGTCTCGATGGCTTCCGACGTGGGTGTCCACAGCGGCGCGTCATGCTGCATGGCGACTTGTCCTCCCGAAGTGGCACGGTTTTGCACAAGCGCAGGCAGCGACGCAAGCCGACCTCGGCGGTGGGAAACCGCCATCGCGAAGCCACAAACGCTTGAAATGCCTCGCATGAGGGCTAAACCGAGATGGGGTTGGAGACGGCTGGCACGGCCACCGTCCGGGCAGGCGAGGCAGAATGCCATCACCCGTGGTCAGAAGGATCGTCGTCAGCGCTGTCGCCCTTGCGCTGTTCATCGCGGCGATCGTCGCCGCCATCCCATATTTCGCCGCGACGCAGCTGGTGCGCGATCGCATCGCCTGGGAGCTCAGCATGTGGAGCGGCTACCGGGTGACCCTGGGCTCGGCGCCGAAGATCGACATCTGGCCGGTTTTCCGGGCCGATCTGGCCAACGTGACGTTCAGCCGCTGGGGTGGTGATCCGCAGCCGGTCATCCATGCCGACCGGCTCGAGGCCGACCTTTCGGCTTTCGCTGCGCTGCACGGCGACGTGGTCTTCACTGGCGTGAAGCTGACCCGGCCGACGTTTCACGTCTGGCCCGCCTCCCTTGCCGCGCCTGGGATCGCGGCAGCTGGCGGCCGTTTCGGAGAGGCGATCGCCAAGGCACGCGCGCTGGTCGAGGCTAATCCGACCGCGCCCGACGCATCAAAGCTGCCTTCCGGCGCGGTGGGAACGATCGAGTTCGTCGATGGCCGCATGGCGCTGCATGCGGGCGGCCGCGATACGGAGGTCCTGTCGAACGTCAGCGGGAAGCTCGACTGGCCGGCGTTCAACCGAACTGCCACGCTCACGGCGACCGGCATCTGGCGTGGGGAGTTGATGTCGATCACCGCATCGTCCGAGCAACCGCTGTTCCTCGCGGCGGGCGGCAGTGCCCCGCTCTCCGTGACAGTCGAATCCGCCCCGGTCTCCGGCGCATTCCAAGGGATCGCCAACACGTCCGGCGCAACCTATTTCAACGGCGATCTGCGGCTCGCTTCGCCTTCGATGCGTCGCATGCTCGAATGGTCGAGGACGGACATCTCCCCCGGTGCTTCGGTCGGTTCCTTCACGCTGCGGGGGCAGGTGAGCGGGGCAATCAACAGGCTGAAGGTCGCCAATGCCACGCTGGTTCTCGACAACAATCAGGGGACAGGCACGCTGGAAATGGCATTGTGGGAGCCGGTCCCATCAATCGCAGGCACTCTTGCCTTCGACACGATCGACCTGCAGTCCTTCCTGTCTGCCTTCTCGGCGCTGACCCCCGACGGTGTCGGGCGCTACCGCACCGTCGATTCGAAGATCGGGGATCAGGTCAGCCTGGACCTGCGACTGTCCGCTGCCCAGGCGACCGCCGGCCGCATCTCGTTCACCGACGTGGCCGCGACCGCCCAGGTGAAAGCCGGGCTGGCGGCCTTCGACATTTCCGACGCCACCGCCTTCGATGGCACCATTCAGGCCGGGATGCGGGTTGACCGGCAAGGGGAGGAGGCCGGAGTCGAGGTCCGGTTAAGGGGCACCAATATCGACATGGGAGCGCTCGCCAAGGCAATTGAGGTGAACCAGCTGGTCCCGGTCTCGCGGGCCAATTTCCTGATAGCGCTGAAGGGCATGGGCGAGGACATTGGCGACGTCCTGGGTTCCGCGAACGGAACGATCTCCGCCTCGTTCGGCCGCGGCGCGATGGCAGGCGTTGACATCGCCAAGTTCACGCAGCGGGCCAGGTCCGGCGAGTTCTTCGCGCTGCAGGAGGTCGGCAACGGCACGCTCGCCTTCAACAGCGTCGAGGTGAAGGCGAGCGTCAAGGAGGGCATCGCCCGCGTCGAAAAGGCCGATCTCGACACGGCTTCCGGGCTTCTCACGCTGCGCGGCATAGTACCCTTGCCCGGTCGCGGGCTGGCACTGGCCGGCAGGCTCGACCGCACGGCCAATCCGAGAGACGACCAGATCTCTTTCTTCGTCGGCGGCTCATGGGACGCACCCTACATCTCGCCGATCCTGCCCGGCATCGAGCGGCCGTAGGCGGCCCTACCCGGCGGATCGCAGCGCGGCCTGCTCGTCGCGCTGGCGCTGCAGCTCCCGGCGGCGGTTGATGATCGCGGCCGCCGTTACGCCGGTTGCGACAATGCCGATCAGGATGGTGCAGACCGCATTGATCTCGGGCGTCACGCCGAGCCTCACCTGGCTGTAGATCTTCATCGGCAGCGTGGTGGCACCCGGGCCCGACGCGAAGCTCGCGATCACCAAGTCGTCGAGCGATAGAGTGAAGGCCAGCATCCAGCCGGACAGAACCGCCGGCGCGATCACGGGAAGCGTCACCTGGAAGAAGGTGCGAACCGGAGTGGCGCCAAGATCCATCGCGGCCTCCTCGAGCGAGCGGTCGAAGGTGAGCAGGCGCGACTGTACGACCACCGCGACGAAGCACATGGTGAAGGTGATGTGCGCAAGCGTGATGGTCATGAAACCGCGGTCGAGGCCGACCGCGACGAAGAGGAGCAGCAGGGACAACCCGATGATGACGTCCGGCATTACCAGCGGCGCGAACACCATGCCGGAGAACAGCACCCTGCCGCGGAAGCGCGTGTAGCGGGTGAGCGCCAGCGCGGCGAGTGTGCCGAGGACCGTAGCGACCGTGGCGGACAGAAGCGCCACCCTGAACGTCACCCAGGCGGCGTTGATGATGCCGTCGTTGTGGAGCAGCGCGACGTACCACTTGGTCGAGAAGCCGGCCCAGACCGTCACCAGCTTCGACTCGTTGAACGAATAGATGACCAGCAGGACGATCGGCAGGTAGAGGAAGCCGAAGCCCAGCGCGATCGACGCGACGTTGAAGCGGCTCCAGCCCGCTGTCATCTCAGCGCCCCCTTTCCTGCTGGTCCGCCTGGACCTTCTGGAAGATCATGATCGGCACGACGAGGAGGAGCAGCAATACGATCGCCACCGCCGAGGCGACCGGCCAGTCGCGGTTGGAAAAGAACTCGTTCCACAGTGTCTTGCCGATCATCAGCGTCTGCGAACCACCGAGCAGGTCGGGAATGACGAACTCGCCGACGGCGGGAATGAAGACCAGCAGGCAGCCGGCGACCACGCCGGGCACCGACAGCGGGAAGGTTACCTTCCAGAATGCCCCAATCGGCGAGCAGCCAAGATCCTGCGCGGCCTCGACCAGGGAGTGGTCCATCTTCTCCAGCGTCGCGTAGAGCGGCAGGACCATGAACGGCAGGTACGAATAGACGATGCCGATATAGATCGCCGTATTGGTGTTGAGGATCACGAGCGGCTGGTCGACAAGGCCGATCCACATCAGGAACTGGTTGAGCAGTCCCTCGGGCTTGAGGATTCCGATCCAGGCGTAGACGCGGATCAGGAAGCTCGTCCAGAATGGCAGGATGACCAGCATCAGCAGCGTCGGCCGGATCGAGGAAGGCGCCCGCGCCATGCCATAGGCAACGGGGTAGCCGACCAGTAGCGTCAGCGCCGTGGACACAGCCGCGATCCACAGGCTCGAAATGTAGGCATTGAGGTAGAGCGCGTCGTCGGTCAGCCACAGATAATTGTCGAAGGTGAACTGGCGGACGGCCTCGATGAGCCCCGAAAGCCCGTCGGAGAGATCGAGGGCCGGCACGTAGGGCGGCATCGCGATCGCCGTCTGCGACAGCGAAATCTTCAGCACGATGAAGAACGGCACCAGGAAGAAGAAGAGCAGCCACAGATAGGGGACGACGATCACCAGCCGGCTGGTGACGGCGCCCATCAGCCGCCTGCCCGCGGCAGGACGGGGATCGGGCGGTGGCGCCGCAGTCGCGGCCGTTGCGACGGCATCAGCCATGGCGGCATCCTCGCGTGATCCATCGAGAGGCACCCCGGATCAGTTGTCTCCCCCTGCCCGGCATCGCATGTCCCCTAGCGGGTCAGCACGACGCCGGCGTCGGCGGGGAAGGAAATCCAGGCGCGGTCGTCCCAGGTCAGCGGGTCCTCCGTGGTGCGCGCCGCATTGAGCGCGCTTGCCTTGACGACGCGGCCGTCGGGAAGCCGGATGTGATAGACCGTCATGTCGCCGAGATAGGCGATGTCGTAGACCTGCCCCTCGATGGCGTTGACGGCCTCCGCCGGACGCTTCGACGATACGCGAATCTTCTCCGGCCGGATTGCGAACGACACTTGCGCGCCCTCGCCTGCATCGCCTGCATTGGTCGTCAGGATCGACACGCCGTTGTTGCCGGCAATCCGGATGGCCCCGTTCTCGCGGCCTGCCACCGCGCCCTCGAAAATGTTCACGTCGCCGACGAAGTCGGCGACGAAGCGCGACGCCGGCGCTTCGTAGATCTCGGCCGGCGTGGCCACCTGCATGATCTCGCCCTTGTCCATGATCGCGATGCGGTCGGCCATGGTCATCGCCTCCTCCTGGTCGTGGGTCACGATCATGAAGGTCAGTCCGAGCTCCTGCTGCAGGTCCATCAGCTCGAATTGCGTCTCCTCGCGCAGCTTCTTGTCGAGCGCGCCGAGCGGCTCGTCGAGCAGCAGCACCTTCGGTCGCTTCGCGACGGAGCGGGCGAGCGCCACGCGCTGCCGTTGGCCGCCCGAAAGCTGGTGCGGCTTGCGCTTGGCGAAAGGCTCGAGCTTGACGAGCTTCAGCATCTCGCTGACGCGCTTTTCGATATCTGCCTTGGGCATGCCCTCCTGCTTGAGGCCGAAGGCGATGTTGGCCTCGACCGTCATGTGCGGGAAGAGCGCATAGGATTGGAACATCATGTTGACCGGCCGCCGGTAGGGCGGAATGCCCGCAAGGTCCTGTCCGTCCAGCAGGATACGGCCGGAGGTCGGCTCATCGAAGCCGGCCAGCATCCGCAGCAGGGTCGATTTCCCGCAGCCCGACGCCCCCAGCAGCGCGAAGAACTCGCGCTCGTAGACATGCAACGTCAGGTCGTTGACCGCGGTGAAGTCACCGAACCGCTTGGTGATGTTCTCAAAGCGGATGTACGGTTTGGCCGCGGGATCGTTCCACGGAGCGAAGCTGCGGCGGATGCTGCCGAGCGACTGCATCGTCGACTCCGTTCCGACGGCGTGCGGCGCGCGGACTACTGACCCGTCACGATCTTGGTCCAGAGCCGGGTCAGCTTGCGCTGGGTCCTGGGGTCGAGCGGCGTCAGCGTGTAGAGTTCCTGCATCGTCGCTTCGTCGGGATAGACCGCCGGGTCGTCCTTGACCTCGGGGGCGAGGAATTCCTGGGAAGCCTTGTTGCCGTTGGCATAGAACACGTAGTTCGATGCCTTGGCCGCCACCTCCGGCCTCAGGATGTAGTTGATGAATTCGTGCGCCTCGGCCACGTGCGGCGCGTCGGCCGGGATCGCCATCTGATCGAACCACATCTGGGCGCCCTCCTTCGGGATGGCGTAGCCAACCTCGACACCCTGGTCGGCTTCGGCGGCCCGATCGCGCGCCTGGAAGACGTCGCCGGAGAAGCCGACGGCCAGGCAGATGTCGCCGTTCGCGAGCGCGTTGATGTACTCGGAGGAATGGAACTTGCGGATGTAGGGACGGATTGCCATCAGCGTCTCTTCCGCCTTGGCGAGGTCCTCGTCGGCCGTGCTGTTTGGATCAAGGCCGCGATAGGCGAGCACGCTCGGCACCACGTCGGTCGGCGAATCCAGCACGTAGATTCCGCATTCGGACAGCTTCTGGGCATTCGCCGGATCGAACAGAACGGCCCAGCTGTCGACCGTCTCGATGCCAAGCGCGTCCTGCACCTTCTGCACATTGTAGCCGAGGCCGGTCGTGCCCCACATGTAGTTGACCGAATATTCGTTGCCCGGGTCGAACCTGGAAACGCGGTCGGCCACCAGGTCCCAGGCGTTCTCAAGGTTCGGCAGCTTCGACTTGTCCAGCTTCTGGTAGACGCCGGCCTCGATCTGGCGCGCCATGAAGGGGCTCGCGGTCGGCACGACCACGTCGTAGCCGGTATTGCCGGCGAGCAGCTTGGTCTCCAGGATCTCGTTGGAATCGTAGACGTCGTAGACGACCTTGATGCCCGTTTCCCTGGTGAAGTCGTCGAGGATCGAATCGTCGATGTAGTCCGACCAGTTGTAGACGTTGACCACCCTGTCCTGAGCGAAGGTGGCCGTGGCAAGGGCAGCCATGAAGAAGGTTGCGGTGGAAAGCAGCGTCACCTTGCGCGTCATCAGGTCACCTCTAAGTGGAGCGGTCGCTTCCGCGTCAAACCATAGCGGCGGCCGGTGTCCCCCGACCAGCCGAAGCCGCGAGCCTATTGGCGTTTCCGCAGAGCGACAAGAAGGAAATTGCGGGCATCCATAGCGCTCATCGCGGCTGCTGGACGCCGGTAGTGCCGGGTCGGTCCGGCCTCTGCGAACGGCGGAATTCCAAGCCGATATGTGCGATCAGCGCGACGAAGACGACGAGGCCGCCCACGACAGTTCTCGAGGATGGCACCTCGCCATGCACCAGCCACACCCACACCGGCGCCAGCAGTGGCTCTGCCGTGCCGATGAGGGCGGCCCAGGCGGCCGGAATCAGCCGCGCGCCGGTGGCGAACAGGGCGAGTCCCAGCCCGAGATTGAGCGCACCGAACGCGAACAGCCACCCCATCTCGGGAGCGGTGACCGCCAGGCCTGATGCCTGGGCGGCCGCCACGCAGGCGGCGATCATCGTGCCGAGGCAGGTTGCCGGCGTCATCCGCACATGGCTGAAGCGGCGGGTGATCACGGTGGCGCAGGCGAATGCGACGGCAATGGTCAGCGCCAGGCCGTCGCCGATCGGAGACACCGCGCCGCCGAGCGAATCGGACACCATGATGCCGACTCCGCCGATCACCGCCGCTATCGCCACCCAGGTCAACCCGGAGACGCGCTCGCGAAATGCCAGCCAGGCCAGAAGGGCCGCGATCAGCGGCGTGCCGGCCTGCATCAGCACGATGTTGGCGACCGTCGTGTAGCCCAGCGCGATGACGAAGGAGGAGGAAGCGATGGCAAAACACAGCGAGACGGCGATGCCCGGCAGCCCCATGTTGCGGAACAGAGCGAGCGTGCCACGCGGACCGTCGCGCCACACCATGTAGGCAATCAGGAATGCCGTCGCCCAGGCCGAACGCCAGAACACGACCGTCCAGCCGTCCTCGACATCCAGGAAGCGGCCGATCATCCCGCCGAAGCTCCAGAACAGCGCGGAGAGGAAGACGAGCAGCATGCCGACGCGCTCGTCGCGGAGCCCACCGGGAACAGACGGCGGCGTGGCCGGCGCGTTTCGGGGCGCAGCCATCGTGGGTCAGTCCGCGCGACCGGCCTGGCATGCCGGGCCGCTGGCGATTTGCGCCTCGCCCTCATGCCGGCTGTGCGCAGGGCCAAGCAAGCTTGCTCCGCTCAGACTAGCACGCATTCGCTGTGTGGCCTCCGCGCCGTTGATTCCGCCGCGACTCATATCCGGGGCCGGGCGGGGCGGCCATCGGCCCAGCGACACCCGACGACGCGAGCCAGACAGCGATGCGGCCGAGGCGAGAGCGGAGCGCTCCGAACACGCGCAAAATCCACGGCAGACTCGCCGGGGCATAGATATCGATCTCGCGGGGCCGCTGACCGCCAGCGATCTCACGTTGCAGCAGGACCATCCCGTTCATGAAATCCATGTCGACCTCCAATTGCTCAAGGGTGAAAAATAGGAAGCAAGAACTGGTGCTTGAACTCCCGAGAATCGCGAGTAGTTTTTCACCCATGAAAAAGCTGAGCTGGGACGACCTTCAGTTCTTCGCGGCCGTGGCGCGCGGCGGCGGGCTGTCGGCCGCCGCGCAGCGGCTGGGGTCGAGCCCCGCCACCGTCGGTCGGCGCATGCTGGCACTGGAGCAGGCGGTGGGCCGCCCTCTCTTCGTACGCCGGCAGACCGGCTACGAGCTCACTCCCGACGGACTGGTGCTGCGCGACAAGGCGCTCGCGATGGAGGCGAGCGCGCAGGCGATCAACGACTGGCTGGAGTCCGACGGCCGGCGCTCGGTCGTGCGGATTTCGGCAGGCACGTGGACGGCGAACTTCTTCGCCGCCAACTTCTCGAAGCTCTGGACGCCGGACGACCCGTTCCGCATCGCCTTCAAGACGACGGAGGCACGGCTCGACATCGCCCATCGCGAGATCGAGATCGGCATCCGCAACGCGCCGCCCGACCGCCCCTACCTCGCCGGCCGGCGCACGGTCCCGGTCGCCTATGCGCCGTTCAGGGCCCGCAACCACCCCAACCCTGGCCGCGAGGAGTGGGTGGTGATCCCGCCCGAGGACAGCGCGACCCCTTCGGCGCGCTGGGTGAACGCACAGACCGGCATCGTGGTGGCGGCGTGGGCCAACACGCCGCGCACGCTCTACGACCTTATCCGCGCAGGGGTCGGCAGGGGTATCCTGCCCTGCTTCGCGGGCGACCGCGACCCGCTCCTGGAGCGCGCGGGCGACGAGATCGCGGACCTGCGCGAGTGGCAGTGGATCGTCATGCACAATGACGACCGGCACCGCTCCGACGTGCGGACGGTCATCGACCGGGTCGTGGCTCTGGCCACCGCGCACGCGCCGCTGTTTGCCGGCGAACGGCCGGTGGGGTAGCCGCCGGGCGGCCTCGCTCGCCGTGCGAGCGCGGCATCAAACCCGGATGATCGCCAACGTCGTGTTCCGGCGTTCAGCCCGCCTCGCCCGGTGCCTCCGCACCTTGCAGCGAAGCGACGAAGCGCTTCGTGCGCTCGCGCTGCGGCGCGCCGAATATCTGGCCGGCCTCGCCGGTCTCGACGATTACGCCGGCGTCGAGAAACACCACTTGGTGGGCGATGCGCGAGGCAAGCCGCAGGTCATGCGTGGCAATCGCCATCGTCGTTCCTTCGCGAGCAAGCTGCGTCAACACCTCGACCACCTCCCCGGCAAGCTCCGGATCCAGCGCGGAAGTCGGCTCGTCGCATAAAAGCACGCGCGGCGACATCGCCAGCGCGCGGGCGATCGCCACGCGCTGCTGCTGGCCTCCCGAGAGCGTTGCCGGCCATGCGTCCGCCTTCTGCGCCAGGCCGACCTTCTCAAGCAGCGAAAGCGCGCGCTCGCGCGCCCGCGCCTTCGGCCAGCCGAGCACGGTCACCGGGCCTTCCATCACGTTCTCGATCGCGGTTCGGTGGGGGAAGAGCTGGAAGTTCTGGAACACCATGCCGGTCTGACCGCGCAGGCGCTTGATGTCGGCCCAGCCGACCTTCATGCCCGGGCGGAAACTCAGCGCCTCCTCGCCGATGCGGATCGTCCCAGCGGTCGGGATCTCCAGCAGGTTGATGCAACGAAGCAGCGTGCTCTTGCCGCCACCCGACGGGCCGATCAGTGCGGTAACCGAGCCTTCCGGAATAGCGATACTGACGCCCTTCAGCACGACATGCTCGCCGAAACGCTTCTCGAGGTCCGCGATCTCGATCATGCGTTTGCCCCCACGAATCCGCCGTAGCGGTTGAGCCGCTGCTCGAGCCGGACCTGGAGCTGCGAAAGCACCGTGCTGAGCGCCAGATAGATCAGCGCCGCCTCGACGTAGAGGATGAGCGGCTCGTAGGTCACGGCGACGATGCGCTGCGCGGCCTGGAACAGCTCCGGCACGGTGATGGCGGCGGCGAGCGAGGTATCCTTCACCAGCGAGATGAAGGTGTTGGAGAGCGGGGGAACCGCGACGCGGGCGGCCTGCGGCAGGATGGTGCGGCGCATCACCTGGCTCCAGCTCATGCCGATCGAATAGGCTGCTTCCCACTGCCCCTTCGGCACCGACGATATCGTCGCGCGGATCGTTTCCGACGTGTAGGCCCCGATGTTGAGCGTGAAGCCGATAAGGGCCGCCGGGAAGGCATCGAGCACGATGCCGACGCTCGGCAGGCCGTAGAAGATGAGGAAGAGCTGCACGAGCAGGGGCGTGCCGCGGAAGACCCAGACGTAGAAGCGCACGATTGCCGCGAGCGGCGCAGGCCCGAACAGCCGGATCACCGCCACCAGCAGTCCGAGCGCCAGGCCGAAGGCGAATGACAGCAGCGTCAGCGGCACGGTGAAGCGCACGCCTGCCAGAAGCAACGGCCCCAGCGAAGACAGCATCAGTTCGAGCCAGTGTGGCACGGGCCAACCCTCCAAACGCAAAGCGGGGCGGCATCAAAGCCGCCCCGCTTGCTTACATCCTGATCGGCCTACTGCGATACATCCACACCGAAATACTTCTCGGACAGCTGCTTGTAGGTGCCGTCGGCCTTGATCTCCTCAAGTGCCTTGTTGATGGCCGCGACCAGTTCGGGCTGGCCCTTGGCGACGATGATGCCCGAATAGGCCGCCTCGTCCTGGGTGGCGGCGATCTTCACCGGCGCGTTGGGCTGCTGCTTCTTGAAGTCGTAGAAGGAGAGGCTGTCGTTGATCGTGGCGTCGGCGCGGCCGTTGACCACGAGCTGGATCGCCTGGTCGAAACCTTCGGTAGCGACCAGCTCGGCGCCCGCGGCCTCGGCCATCTTCGCATAGTTGCTGGTCAGCGACTGTGCCGACTTCTTGCCCTTGAGGTCATCGAAGCCCTTGATCTCGTCATTGCCTTCCTTGACGATCAGCGCGGCCTTTGAGGCGATGTAGGGCTCGGAGAAGTCGTACTTGGCCTTGCGCTCCTCGGTGATGCCGACCTGGTTGATCACGGCGTCGTAGCGATTGGCGTCGATGCCGGCGATCAGGCCGTCCCAACGGCCCTCGAGGAACCTGGCCTCGACGCCGAGCCGCTTGGCCACCTCGCGGCCGATCTCAACGTCGAAGCCGACGAGTTCGCCGGAAGCGTCATGGTATGTGAAGGGTGCATAGGTGCCCTCGGTGCCGATGCGCAAGACGCCCGCCGCCTTCACGTCGGCGAGTTCGGCAAATGCGGGGGCAGCCAGGGCCGCCTGCAGGGCTAGCGCGGGGATGAGAGTCTTCAACCAGTTCATTTTTGTTGTCCTGTCTGGGATGGCGCGGGAGGGGCGCCGAACGCGGCCAATCTAGGCCTGCCCGCCAGCCGGACAAGGATGAGAAGTGCGAGGGGCGCAGACTTCGGGTAATTGCATCACGCATTCCCGCCTTTTCCGAGAATGCTTTTTCTCGGTATCGCCTGCTGCGTCGCCGGCATTGCGCAGGCATGCCGGACTCTGGCCGGGTTTCCGCTTTCCGGGCGTCGTTACAACGACGAGTACCGCTGCATAGTATTTCGCAGCCACCTCATATTTGCCGCTTTGACGAGAAGAAGGGTCAGGTCCTGATCGCGACCGTGCTCGACGGACGGCGGGACCTCGATCGCATTCTCAATGACAATAGCGCTCACTGAAAATCGAATGCGCTCAGTCCCGTTACCACCTCGTCCAGTCCCAAAGGCCGGGTAACGGGCGGCTCGGCGCGCGCCAGGCAGCCGGCGCGCTCACAGAGCCGACACGCAGGGCCGATGGGGTTGGCGGCCGGTCGGGTCGGGCCCGCACCGGCTGCGCCGGAAGCCGTGAACGCACTGCCGTAGATCGTCTCTCCCGCCAGTTCGAAGTCGCAGCCAAGCAGCAGCGCAGTGCGCCGCGGGCGTTCGCCATATCCGGCCTGCGGGCCTTCCAGCGTGCGGCAGACGGTGAAGAAGCGGGCGCCGTCGGGCATTTCGACCGGCTCGGCCAGCACCTGTCCCGGCTGCCCGAAAGCGACATGGACGGCGAGCTTTACGCAGCCGCCGCCGAAGCGGCTGTGAGGAAAACCGGCCGCCCCGGCATGGCGCAACCGGTTGCCGGCCTGGTCCACCTCCATGAGGAAGAAGGGCAGGCCCGCCGCGCCTGGCCGCGCCAGAGAGGTCAACCGGTTGGCCGCCTGCTCGAAGGAGACGGAAAAGCGCGCCGCCAGGACTTCGGCATCGTAGCGGCTGCGACGCGCGGCCATGAGAAATGCCTCATAGGGCATCATCAGCGCGTGCGCGGCGTATCGCGCAAGCTCGAAGCGGGCAAGCCGACGCGCCTCGTCGGACGCCAGCTGCAGCGCTTCGACCTCGCCGGCTATGGCGTCGCGCATGCGCAGCAGGCTGGCCTCCATCGCCACCTCGCGCAGGCGGTCGAAGGGAGACAGCCGCTCCGAGACGAACAGGCGCTGGGTGTGGCGGTCGTAGCGCCGGCGCCAGTTGGGCATTGTCGCGGCCGGCAGGGTCCTGACCGCAATGCCGTGCTGCGCCTTCAGCCAGCCCTTCAGTGCGGCGAGCAAGTCGTCTCCGGGCGCAAGTTCGGCGTGAAAGCCCTCGGCGGCAGTCTCGATTGCGGGAAAATGATTCGGGCGGCGCTCCAGCCTTTCGCGCACCTCGTCGGCCGGAAGGCGTGTGCCCGCCAGTGCCGTCGCCCTGCCCTCGCGGGCGAGCAGTTCTGAGAGATCGGTCAGCCGCGCCGCCTGCTCGCGGTAGGCGCGATAGAGCTTGACCACGGCCGCAGCCGCATTGGGCGCGGCCTCCGCCACGTCGATCAGCTCCTGGTCGCCCGGCAGTTCGCCCGCGAGCAGGGGGTCCGAAAACACCTCCTTCAGCGCCGCGGCCGAAACGCCCGCCTCGACCTGCAGCTCTTCCGGCTCGATACGGTAGACGGCTGCCAGCTTGAGGATGAGCTGCACTGTCAGCGGCCGCTGGTTGCGCTCGATCAGGTTCAGATAGGACGGCGAGATGCCCAGCGCCTGCGCCATGCCCGTCTGCGACAGGCCGCGCGCGTTGCGAATGCGGCGGATGCGTGGGCCAGCGAAGATCTTCTGTTCGGCCATCGAATTTACAGCCTTTGACAAGCCGGTCGGCGGCGAGGCCGCTTTACAGTTTTGACAGATTTACAGCCGGACCCTGTCACACTCAAGACAGGATAACCCGAATTTTCTGAACCTTGTAGCCTTTCCGCTCGTTTCTGCTGCAACGCAATGTAAAAGACGTGTCATGTCCCGGCGGCCGGGCGAACGCAGCACCACTCATGTTCCGGGACCAGCGGAGAGAGCCATGACTGATTTTTACAACCTCGTCCCCACGGCACCGCAGGGCCGTTTCGACGGCATCGAGCGCCCCTATTCGCCGGAGGAAGTGGAGCGCCTGCGCGGATCGATCCCGATCCGCTACACGCTGGCCGAGCACGGCGCCAACCGGCTGTGGCAGCTCATCCACGAGGAGTCCTTCGTCAACGCGCTCGGCGCGGTGACCGGCAACCAGGCCATGCAGCAGGTCCGCGCGGGCCTCAAGGCGATCTATCTGTCCGGCTGGCAGGTCGCCGCCGACGCCAATACGGCGTCCGCCATGTATCCCGACCAGTCGCTCTACCCGGCCAATGCCGGGCCGGAACTCTGCCGGCGCATCAACCGCACCCTGCAGCGCGCCGACCAGATCGAGACGGCCGAAGGCAATGGTCTTTCGGTCGAAACCTGGTTCGCCCCGATCGTGGCTGACGCCGAAGCCGGCTTCGGCGGCCCGCTCAACGCCTTCGAAATCATGAAGGCCTATATCGAGGCGGGTGCCGCCGGCGTCCACTTCGAAGACCAGCTCGCGTCGGAGAAGAAGTGCGGACACCTCGGCGGCAAGGTGCTGATCCCGACCGCTGCGCACATCCGCAATCTCAACGCCGCGCGGCTTGCCGCCGATGTGATGGGCGTGCCGACGCTGATCGTTGCGCGCACCGACGCCGAGGCCGCGAAGCTGCTTACCTCCGACATCGACGAGCGCGACCAGCCCTTCGTCGACTACGAGGCGGGGCGCACGGCCGAGGGCTTCTACCAGGTTCGCAACGGCATCGAGCCGTGCATCGCGCGCGCCATCGCCTATGCGCCCCATGCCGACCTCATCTGGATGGAGACCTCGAAACCCGACCTCGGCCAGGCGCGCCGCTTCGCCGAGGCCGTCCACAAGGCCTATCCGGGCAAGCTGCTCGCCTACAACTGCTCGCCTTCCTTCAACTGGAAGAAGCATCTGGACGACGACACGATCGCCAGGTTCCAGCGCGAGCTGGGCGCGATGGGCTACAGGTTCCAGTTCATCACGCTGGCCGGCTTTCACAGCCTCAATCACGGGATGTTCGAACTGGCCCGCGGCTATCGCGAGCGACAAATGGCTGCCTATTGCGAGCTGCAGCAGGCCGAGTTCGCTTCGGAAGCCAACGGCTACACCGCCACCAAGCACCAGCGCGAGGTGGGCACTAGCTATTTCGACGCCGTCTCGCTGGCGATCACCGGCGGTCAGTCCTCGACCACGGCCATGAAGGAATCGACCGAGCAGGCCCAGTTCCGCCCCGCGGCGGAGTGAGGCGCACAAGAGGCCGCGCCGAGCGGCCTCTCCAACCCCAGCCAGGAGAAGCACGATGTCCCCCCAACTCCACGTCAAGGAAAGGGCCGAGGAACAGACGACGGCCCTGCGTCCCGACCAGCAGGCGGCGATCCGCGCGCTCGCCAACGATCTGCACCGGCTCAACCAGGCCGTGATGAAGGCGGTCGAGGCCGGCATTTCGGTCGAGCTGGTGCGCACGGCGCGCCATCACGGCGGAGACGGCAACTGGGGCGACCTGCTGGTGCCGGTCATCGTGTCCAGCCGAGCCACGGAGGCGGCGGAGTAAGCTCGGCCGCAGCCATCGGCGGCCGGCCTGCGGCACGAGGGGGCCCCCCGCCCCAATTTTAGTTGAAAAGTTTTTTCATTTTTCTTAGGGCATTCGCCCGGACGACGGAGGCGGGTGCCCCGAC
>Ga0182792_1000748_pt1 | contig 28981 bp, 35 predicted proteins | sample Passage237B_FD_130497 | JGI IMG/M metagenome (GOLD analysis project Ga0182792, IMG submission 130497) | Cellulose adapted compost microbial communities from Newby Island Compost Facility, Milpitas, CA, USA - Passage2 37B (version 2) (version 2) ...
AGGGCCGCGAGGAACGACCGGCGGGCCGGTGTCGTCGTGGTGGTGCTCATCGTGCGACCTCCCGCGTGGGAACTGACGTCGGCTGCGCAGCACCCGATAGTGCGGCCGCAACGGCCTTCGGCAACGTCTGGCAGTCGCATTTCGGATAGAGACAGCCCGGCGAGGCAGTCCGCGAGTTGCAGGTCGCGCGGACCGCCTGCCTCACGTCAGTGGCTTGGGCGGTCCATGCCGTGGCGGCTTGGTCGGCGCGCCAATCATTGACGGCGATCAACAGCGCATGCGCGAGCGCCTCGGCTTGGTCCGGTGGAAGCCACAAGGCCGCACTGGCGCGGGCCGCCGGGCTCAGGGCGACGGCGTACTGGATGCCGATCGACCCGCGGCGGCGATCGATCTCGACTAGCGTGGGAATGCGCTCGGCAGGCTCCGCAGGAGGCGGGCCGAAGGACAATGGAAGTGACGTTCTCAACATGGTGGTTGCTCTGAGAAAACCGGCTTTTCGAGGCCGGGCGCCAGCGATCGGCACTGGCACCGGGAGCTCGAAAACAGGCTCAGAGACCTGCGCCACGACCTTCCCCCGAGGGGTATTGTATAGCCGTGGCACTCCCGGCATAGTGGTGCCGGTCGCGGCCACGGCTCGTGGACGCGTCGTTTTCGATGGCGTGTTGATCCCGGCAAGGATCGCCCTGCCATCGCTCTGAGGTGCCAAAGGCCCGGCAAGGCCATCGGCGGGAGTTTTCGAGGCTCCGCTCGGCATCCTGCCTCAAATCCGTCACAAGCGCCATCCCGGAAACGGGTGGACGCTTGCGTCCGTCGATCAGATAGCGTCAGGGGCTTTCGGCATCGGGCCGCCCACAGGACAGTGGTGGCAGGATCGGCTGCCCACAACCGAAGAAGCCAGAGGCCACACGATGAACGACCTCGAACTCACGCTAAGCAACGTCGATCGAATCATAGAGGAAGCCCGTCGCGAGGATATTTCCTTCACGGAGAAGGCTGGCCTCTACGCCGCCATGGATGCCATCAAGAGATCCATAGACAAGCACATCGATGAAGACTGTGGCGGCGATGCCAACGCGCATGAGAAGATTTTCAACGTTAATTGGTTCGTCGGGGCCTTGCTCGGGTTCGACGCCACAAATGACCACCCGATCTCGCAGCTTGTAGTTTTTGCTCTGGCCAATCAGGACAGCTTGCGGAACGTGCTCGGGCAGCACAAGGCCCGGCGCGAAAGCCAGGGCGAGGAATAGCCGCCTCGCATCACCGCACCACGCTCGATCTCACGATCATCGGCTGCCGCGACTTCGGCGCCGCGACTTCCCGCGGCGTCGCCCTCGCCGCTTCCTTGTCGAGATCGAGCCCCATCGCCCGCAGGCCATGCAGCGCGGCCAGGGCATAGACCCTGCAGTCCAGCGCCTCGTTGCGCCCGCGCGCGACCCACTTCCGGACCGGCACGCCCTTGACGTAGCTGCGCACCGGCTTCTCGGCCGTCAGCATTTCGAAGTAATCGAGATCTCTGCCGATCGGGAAATGGCAGCAGCCGGGCCCAGCCTCCTCAAGCGACAGCCGAGCGACGACGATCTCTTTCGCGGCATCGGTGCCAACGATGTAGAGCGGCGGCCGGCCGGGCTTCGGGCGTGACGGTCGACGCGGCCACAACGGCGCGCCGCGCAGCGAGCTTCCCTTGATCGCCCACACCCGGCGCGAGTGACGCGAGCCTGTGAACTCGTAGACTTTGCTCGCCCAGTTGCCGGAATCGACGCATGCCGCGGCGACGCCCAGCCCGCCGTAGCGCGCCGTCAACAGGGCGTCGAGCCGGCGCCAGACATCGGGCTCGGCAGGGTTTCCGGTCAGCGTGGCGTAGTGCATCGACCACGATTCCTCCGCGGCGCCCCATCCCACGATCTCGATTTCGAGGCGGTCCTGCTGGACGTCGATGCCGGCCGTGATCACGACGACGCCGGCGGGCAGTCCGTCGAAGAGCTCGCATCGCGCCATCAACCGCGCCGGCTCCGGGACCAGGCCGGCCCGGTCTTCCCAGGCATCGCCCAGCTTGAGATTGACCCAGGTCTGGAGGCGCGCCGGGTCGCGATAGACTAGCCCATGCTCGACGGCGATCTCGCCCCAGGTCTCGAACGGGCTGTAGAGCGCTGACAGGTGAAAGCCGGCGGTGCGCCCGTCGCCCTCAAGCGTGGCGCGCCACTGGCCCAACTCGAGCATGCCGGGCTTGTCGCGTTCGTCGATCGCGCGCTCGCAGTGTTCGCAGACGTAGAAGGCCTCGGCTCGCCGGTCGAATTCCCAACGCACGCGCGACCAGGTGAGGGACTGGAAGGCGCCGCAGTGCGGGCACGGCACGAAGTACCGCCGCTGGTCCGATTCGGCATAGGCCTTCTCGATCCGGCTGACACCGGCGATCGTCGGCGTACTGACCATGTAGATCTTGCGGCGGCCGCGGAACGTGACGGCGCGCTGGATCGCGAGCGCCACCGGGTCGCCCTCGCCGTCGGCGTCCGGCGGAAATCCGTCGACCTCATCCAGGAACAGGTAGCGCGCCGGGGTCGATCGCAGGCCCACAGCAGAGTTGGCGCCGGTGAAGGCGACCTGTCCGCCAGGAAAGGTTTTCAGCGACTGGCTGTTGCCGGGATCTCGGGACCGCGCCTTGGTGACGCGCTCGCGCAGCACTGGCGAGGCCTCGATCAGCGGGTCGACGCGGGTGCGGACGTTGCGGCGCACGCTGTCCAGGCTCGGCATCACGTACAGCATCAGGCCGGGGCTGTTGGCGATGACGTAGCCCAGCCAGTTCAGGCCGGCCTCGGATGCGCCGATCTGGGCACCCTTCATGAACACCACCCGCTCGACCGGCGACGTCACGGACAGGCAATCCATGATCTGGCGCAAGTAGGGCGTCCGGCTGGTTCGCCAGCGGCCAGGCTCGGCAGCGGTCGCCGGCAAGTGGCGGTGCTGGTCGGCCCATTCCGACACGGTGATCTGCGGTTCGGGCGCCAGGCCAGCGCGCCAGGCGCGATCCAAGGCGGCATCAAACGGCATCGTCGACCTCCGGCAGCGGCGTGGCGGCCAGGTCGGCGAGCTGGTCGCGGACATGCTTGTCCAAGGCGGCGAACAGGGCAGCCGGATCGGCGCCGAGCTCGGCTGCCAGCAGCGGGGCGGTCCGGGCGATCCAGCCGACCCAGGCATCGCGCTCGAATCGGGCTCGCTCGAAGAGGAAGCGGTCGACGGCAGCGCGATCGACAACGGCCCCTTCGCGCTTCCGGGCTTCCAGTTCGGCGAGCCGCAGCTCAGCCGCCAGTTTCTTGGCGCGCAACTCGGCCACGGCGCCGGCCTTGCCGCCCGAAGATCCGGGCTTGCGGGCCTCGCGGCGCACGGGGTCGAGCCGATCGGCCATCCAGGCGCGCGCGGCGTCGCGATCGACCCTGCCGTCGTCTCTGAGCGGCATCCCCTCGGCGACCAACTGATTGACGCGCGACTTCGCCAAGCCCTCCTGCCGGGCAAATGCGGCCATCGTCACCGGTTCAGTCATGGCGGCGGTGTCGTGCTAGCGAAAAGGCGCGCTGCCGCGCACCCGCCGTGGCCGGGGCGAGAGGGACCCGGGCAGGTGGTCGGCCCTCGCGGTCGCCGCGTGGCGCCTGCCACATGGTCAGTGCTCCGTGATCGCGAGGTGCTTGCCGAAGATCTCGTGCACCACCTCCTTGCGCACCATCGGGCAGAGGCCGTGCAGCATCAGGGCCGTGGCGAAGACCGACACGAACTCGCTGAGTACGTCCTTCGACATGACGGGGACGGCATGCGTCAGCGTCGCATCGCTTAGAAGCTGGGCAGGTATCGAGCACGAGCCATTCAAGGCCTCAAGCCCGTACGTGGTGACGGCCCAGGCGCTGCCCATCACCCACACCTCGCCGCGGATGGGACTGGCTTCCTCGTTGGTCATTGCAAATGGTCCTTTCTTTCGAGGGGAGGGAGGAGGCGTTCTCAGGCTCGATTCGCGGCCGAAATTTTGCCGCGCGTGATTTTCACCACTTTGGAGGGGCCTTCCGGGCTCGCCGAAGGGGTTTCGTCCCGACCCAGGCCGGCAGCAGCAGCTCCGGGTGCGTCCGTCTGGCAGGCAAGATGAATGCGCTGCGGTGCGCCAGCCGCGTGTCGCTGCGCTTCGCTGTGGGGCGGCTCCGCGCCACGCGGCTTTCCGACGGCCTGTCCCTGGTAACTATCTGTGTCTGCTCTCAGGGACAGTTGCCCGGGCGAAATCGGGCATTTTTCGCCCAAACTGTCGGCTCTCAGGTACAGTGAGGGGGGGTGCTGTCGGCTCTCAGGTACGGTCTGTCTGCTCTCAGGCCCACCACTGTCCCTGAGAGCAGACCGTCGAATAATTTCTGGCACCCGCTTGGAGGCGGCCGTCGGCGTCCATTTCTGGAAATCGCGGGTCGGCGCCGAGTCCTCGGTGGCGTACTCGGTGAGGATCCAACATGTCGCCTTGCGGGCACGTGCTGCAGTCTTCCAGTCGAAGCCCGCCGCCACCTTGGGCCTGATGAAGCCGCGGTCTTGTAGGTCGTCCAGGCAGTCGCTCGCGGCGTCTTTCCCGATATTCAGGCGTCGGGCGGCCTCACGCACTGACATGAACAGCTCGCCGTTGTTCGACCCGTTGTAGAGGCTCTTGAGCTCGATCAGCAGGGCGCGCGGCCCCACCATCAGCGATCGGAACGCAACGGTATCGAGTTCGAACTGATAGAAGCGCACATGGCTGGCGTCCTTCTTCGACCGACCTTTCTGGTCGACACCACGGCCGCGGCTCATGGCCGTCCTCCCTCAAGGCGGCGCGCCAGGACCAGCAGCTCGCAGGCGATTTCATCCTTGGCCGTGGCGATCGCCTCTGGATCGTGGCGGAAACCGTCGCCTATGCGGCGAACATCCCGAGCAAGGGCGCGTAGCCGATCGGCCGGCCGATGCTGGGGCTCTTGCGCCGCAGCTCGCACGCAACTAGAACGCATAGATAGCTAACTCCTGCTAGGAGCTGCCTCCAGTTGCGCGCTTCGGCCTAGTCAAGCTCTTGGATTCATTGCCATTTCCAGACGATGGCATTGTAGAGGTCGGCGGTTCGATCCCGCCTGGCTCCACCAAGTGAACGAGGGGCTGGCCGCAACGGCCGGCCCCTTCGCTTTTCCGGAGCCGGCGCAGCGAGGAGCAGCCGTGGCGGGGCGCGACTCGGCCAGCCTCAGCGACGCCGATTGCGCTTGCGGCCAGGCAGGTCGCCGCCGCTGAGATCGGTAACGGTTCTGGTCCTGGCATGCTCCGCCAGGCGCTGCGCCCAACGCCGCCGGCCCAGCGTGGGCAATCCGATACCGCCGCAATGCCGGCAGCGGAACCGCCTGCCGGCGATCGGCAGATCGCGCAGCCGGGGCGAAGAATCGTCGATGACCGCTTCATGCCCACATCGCTGGCAGGTCGTCGTCATCTCGAGGCCGGCCGGCTCGAGATCGGCAAAGGTCCGCGGCGGTATGGCGGGCGGCATCCTCCGAAGGTGGCCATCGACGATCGGCGGGACAAGGTGTGTCCGAGGGCAAGCGATCGTTCGGCGTCATTGACAGGCATCGGTCGCCGGTCGTTAAGGATAGGCATCATTCAGGAGCGCATCGCCATGCCGCGCAAAGCCGTGGGCAAGCAACCCCCGCAGCAGGGGCCGGTCTGGGAGGCCTTCGTCCGCTACTGGCGACACGCCATAGACGATAGCGGGCGACGCGCCACTGCCTGGAGGGCTTTCCATGCAGGCTACTGCGCGGCAGCAGGCAACGACGTCGAAGCCTGCAAGTCCTTGGGGAGGAGCGCCGAACCTGCGGTGACGGCCCGCGCCGAAGCAGCCCGGCCGCGCGGCCGGGCTGATCCGATGGTCTGATCCGAGCGGCGGCGACGGAGCAAGGTTTGGAGAGGGCGCACCCTCTCCCGGAGCACGGAAGGAGGATATGGTTCGCCATGGGCCTCGACTGGAAGATCGATTCGCGGGCTCGGCTGGTCACGATCATGGCCGACGGCCCCGTGACGCGCGCCGACGTCGACCGATATCTCGACGCCGTGGACGGTGCAGGTGCCCTGACCTATCGGAAGCTCCTCGATGCATCCAAGGGCGTCGTTGCAATGGATCAGGAGGACCTGTTCGCCATCGGGGCCCGCTTCCGAAGCCATCACGGCCAGCCCGTCGGACCGCTGGCGATCGTCGTCACGCAGGCCCAGCCCGAACCAGTCGCCCGGCTGCTCGGAATGCTGGCGTCGGCGGATCGTCCGATGCGCCTCTTCGCCAGCAGACTGACCGCGCAGCGTTGGCTCGACCGGCTGGCCGAGCCGTCGGGGGGTTCCCGCAGGCCGACCTGAGCCTACTCTGCGCGCAGCGCGTACCAGGCGCGCGACGCCGGCGTGAACAGCGAGCGAATCGCCACTACCATGAGGCCAAGCCGGAGGGCGGCGAGATACGGCGTCACGTTGCGGCTCAACATCTCGCTCAGGTGCGAGAAGTCGTAGAGGGCGATCAGAGCCAGGAAAGGCAGCAACAGCAGGCGAGCGACGTTGTTGCGCCGGCAGGCCAGCATCATCAATAGCACCGCCACCACGAACACGCCGATATTGATGATCGCTGCGAGATAGGGGCCGACGACATGGATCGAGTAGTCGTACATCTCGACCGCCACCACGGCACTGACCATCATCGCCACAAGCCAAAGCCACTCGAAGCGATTGATGTCGCCCGGAGCGATCTCCTGCTGTTCGAAATCTCGGACCATCTCTCGACCCGCTTCTTCTTCACAGGGGAAGGCTTGCTCGCGCCCGTGCGGAACCTCGGTCGGCGTACGCTACAACGAACATATATTATCCATTGTCGGCATCGTCGTCACGACTTCGAGGGGTAGACGAACGAGCCTTCAAACAACGAGGTGGCAATGCTCTTCCGGTCGGCTGGTCCAGGGCAATACGGCCCGGCATTGGCGATGGCATTGGCCGCCATGGTGGGTTGCACCAGTGCGACGCAGCGCGAGGCCGCGCGCATCGGAAGCGTCGCGACATCGGATGCGCCGCGCATCGACGATTGCTGGCGCAAGGCGGTGGCCAGCGCGCCGTTCCAGGCGCTGAGGTCCAGGATGGGCGAGCATGCCGACAGCCCGACCGATGCAATGAAGGCCAATCCCGCGAAGGCCACGCCCCAGGAAGCCGAGCTGCTGCTGGCGCTGCAGCAGGACCACCTGTCGCCGTGCCGGCGCTTGGCGATCGAGAGCGCGGCGAAGGTGGGTCCTTCCGTGGTGGCCATCCTGGCCGGAAACTATGCCGCCGCAGACGAAAACACGACCCGCCTGACGACCGGCCGAGTCACTTGGGGGGCCTTCGTCATCGAGAACCAGGCGCTGATCACGCGCCGTCGCGCCGCGCTCCTGGCGGTCGGGGAGCAGATGCAGCGCCGCCTGAATGCTTCGCAACAAACGGCCGGCGATGAGGAGGGAGCGGCCCGCGAGCAAGCCGACGAGGCTCTGGCGCTTTGGGTCCGTCGCCAACAACTCCTGCTGCAGGGGCAGAAACCGGGCGGACCAATTAAGATCACGCGCTGCCGCTATCAGGGCGCCGCCCTTCACTGCGCCGAGGACTGAGGCGCAAGGGCCTTCCCCCGCAGATCGTTCGGTGCGAACGTCGCGCGAGATGACAGAGACGGCGTCCCGCACCACGGCCTTGCGAGGGCCGGTCCTCACCTTCACCGGCGATCCCTTCCGTGACGGCCTCGAGCACACCATGGTGCACGAACCCGACGCCATCATTGCCATGGCGGACGGACGGATTACTCAGTTCGGACCGGCGGAGCGTATCCTGCCGGCGCTACCGCCGGGCACCACGGTGCAGGAAGTCGGCCGGGATGCACTGATCTCCGCCGGCTTCATCGACACCCATGTCCACTTCCCGCAGACGCCCATGATCGCCTCCTACGGCGAGCAGCTCTTGGACTGGCTGAACAGGTACACGTTTCCGGCCGAGTTGAAGTTCGCCGACCCGGCTTATGCGCGCGCGGTCGCGCGGCTGTTCCTGCGCGAGAGCCTGCGCAACGGCATCACGACGAGCTGCGTCTACTGCACCGTTCATCCCCATTCCGTCGATGCGCTGTTCGAGGAAGCGGACCGACTGGACCTGCGGCTGGCGGCAGGCAAGGTCCTGATGGATCGCAACGCGCCCGACGGGCTGCGCGACACGCCGCAATCGGGCTACGACGAATCGGCTGCGCTGATCGCGAAGTGGCACGGCCGCGGCCGCCTGCTCTATGCGGTCACCCCGCGTTTCGCCGGCACGAGCTCACGCGAGCAGCTCGCGACGGCCGGCGCGCTGTGGCGCAAACATGCCGGTTGCCTCATGCAGACGCACATCGCGGAGACCCGCGACGAGGTCGTCTGGATCCGGACGCTCTTCCCCGACCACGCCAGCTATCTCGACGTCTACGATCGTCACGGGCTGTGCGGGCCGCGGGCCGTGTTCGGCCACGGCATCTGGCTCGGCGAGGACGAGCTGCAGCGCCTGCATGCGGCCGACGCCGCGATCGCCCATTGCCCGACCTCCAACCTGTTCCTCGGCAGCGGCCTGTTCGACCTCGGCCGGGCCCACCGAAGCGACCGGCCGGTCCGCGTCGGCCTGGGCACGGACATCGGCGCCGGCACGTCCTTCTCGATCCTCGCGACGCTGAACGAGGCGTACAAGGTGGGGCAGCTCAACCGCCAGCCGCTGTCCGCCGGCCATGCCTTCTACCTCGCGACACGCGGCTCCGCGCGCGCCCTGCATCTGGAAGATCGAATCGGCAGCATTGCGCCCGGCATGGAAGCCGACCTGGTGGTGCTCGACATGCGATCGACGCCGCTGATCGACTTCCGCATGGACCATGCCCGTCACTTCGCCGACCAGCTGTTCGTGCAGATGATGCTGGGCGACGATCGGGCCGTGCGCGAAACCTGGGTCGCCGGTCGGCCGGTCCACAAGCGAGATATCCCATCCCTAGTGTGAAATTTGAATGGCAGCCCATGAATATTGTGGAGGAATCGCCTCAATCGGGTTAGGCTTCTTGCGGTAGCTGAAGGAGGTGCTCATCCGTTCGAGGTCATCGCGCCCCGACGGAATCCGGTTCACCGGTGGATTTTCCGCCGCGTGCCCTGTCAGCCTCACCTTCCGCCCCACCGATCGTCGACGCCTCCCACCGTGGAGGCGTTTTGCATTTCGGCGACCGGTCCCCGCTCCTCTGTCCATGCTTCCGGAGTACGACCATGGCCAAACGCGCCACACGCCGTGCCAAGCTGCACACCATCGACAGCGCCCGCATTCATAGCCTGGTGTTCGACCACACTCCGGCCAACGACCGAGACCAGAGCTACATCCGGAAAATCCGACCGAGGAGCGACAACCAACGGATCCTGATGGAGGCGATCGACGCCAAGCCGCTGACCATCGCCATGGGCCCGGCCGGCACCGGCAAGACCTATCTCGCCATCTCCGCCGCGGTGGAAGCACTGGATTCCGGCACCGTCTCGCGCATCGTGCTCTCCCGCCCGGCCGTCGAAGCCGGCGAGAACCTGGGCTTCCTGCCCGGCGACATGCGCGAGAAGCTCGATCCCTACCTGCGTCCGCTCTACGACGCCCTGAACGACCGCCTGGGCCCCAAGCGCCTGCGCCAGAACCTGGATGACGGCACCATCGAGATCGCGCCGGTCGCCTTCATGCGCGGCCGCACCCTCAACAACAGCTTCGTGCTGATCGACGAGGCGCAGAACTGTACCTACGGGCAGCTCAAGATGCTCCTGACCCGCCTGGGCTGGCATTCCACCATGGTCATCACCGGCGATCCCGACCAGACCGACCTGCTGCCGGAACTGTCGGGACTGGGCACCATCGGCGAGAAGCTCGACGGCCTCGACGACGTCGCCGTGGTGCGCCTGACCGACCAGGACGTGGTGCGCCATCCGCTGGTCGGCCGCATGCTGTCGGTGCTGTAAAGCCACCGAACTTACCCACACATAGGAACGCGGCAGACGAACAGATCAAAACAGGAACATCGTCTGCCGCCAGCGTTTAATGGCGAGCGAGAAAAATTAGATTTTCCATTCTTATTCAAGAACTTAGGGGCCATCTGGCGACCGACTGCCACCGTTCCTACATTGAGTCAACACGGTGACGGTGTTGCAACGGTGATCTGACTCGGGGCTTTTTCACAGAGTTCCCCACATGGCTCGCCGGAGCCCTGCCCGACGGCCTCCCGCAGTCGCGCCGGCGCAGGCTCATCGGACTTGCCACCGCCCTCGTGGATGGAGATTGTCTGCGCCTTCGGCAGGAACCCCGTGACCGACGACATCGACCCCGACACGCCGGAAAACGGCGAACCGCTTCCCAGTGAAGGATCGCTGGCCGACGGCATGCGCATCATCGGGGAGTTCGTGCGCACCCTGCCACGCAAGCCGGGCGTCTACCGCATGATCGCCGCCGACGGCGAGGTGCTCTATGTCGGCAAGGCGCGCTCGCTGCGCAGCCGGGTGGCGGCCTATACCCAGCCGACCCGACTGGATAACCGCCTCCTGCGCATGGTCTCGTCGACCCGCACGATGGAGTTCGCGGTCACCGACAGCGAGGCCGAGGCCCTGCTGCTCGAGAACAACCTGATCAAGCGCTTCAAGCCGCGCTTCAACGTCCTGCTGCGCGACGACAAGTCGTTTCCCTATATCGTCATCCGCCGCGACACCGAATGGCCGCAACTCGCCAAGCATCGCGGCACGCGCGAACCGGCCAACGAATATTTCGGGCCCTTCGCATCGGCGACCGCGGTCAACAGGACCCTCTACGCCCTGCAGCGCGCCTTCCCGCTGCGCTCCTGCTCGGACGGCGTGTTCACCACGCGCACCCGGCCCTGCCTGCAGTACCAGATCAAGCGCTGCACCGCCCCCTGTGTCGGGCGCATCGACCATGCCGAATACGATGGCATCGTCGAGGAGGTCCGCAGCTTCCTCGGCGGCCGCAACCGCGAAGTCCAGCAGGCATTGTCGCAGCGCATGGAGCAGGCCTCGGCAAACCTGGAATTCGAACGCGCCGCGGTGCTGCGCGACCGTATCCGGGCGCTGGCGCACATCCAGTCGCACCAGTCGATCAGCCTGCACAGCATCGACGAGGCCGACATCTTCGCCGCCCATGCCGAGGGCGGTCATGTCTGCGTGCAGGTCTTCTTCGTGCGCGCCGGCCAGAATCTCGGCAACCGCGCCTATTTCCCCAGCCACACGAAGGACCTCGACGAGCCGGCGATCCTGTCGGCCTTCATCGGCCAGTTCTACGAGGCGCGCACCGCGCCGCGGCTGATCCTGACCAGCCATGACGTGGCCGAAGGCGAACTGCTGGAAAGCGCGCTCGCCATGACCGCCGGACACAAGGTGGAGATCCGCCATCCCCGGCGCGGCGAGCAGAAGGACGCGCTCGACCAGGCGGTCGTCAATGCGCGCGAGGCGCTGGCGCGCCGCATGGCCGAGCGCGGCACGCAGCGGCAGCTTCTCGAAGGCGTGGCGCGGGTGTTCGGCCTCGAAGCGCCGCCGGAACGCATCGAGATCTACGACAACAGCCACATCCAGGGCAGCGCCCCGATCGGCGCCATGGTGGTGGCCGGGCCCGACGGCTTCATCAGGAATTCATATCGCAAATTCAACATCAGGAGCGAAGAGGCGGCGGGTGACGACTTCGCGATGATGCGCGAGGTGCTGACCCGGCGCTTCGGCCGCGCGTTGCGCGAGGATCCCGAGCGCGGCGACGAGAGCTGGCCGGACCTGGTGCTGATCGACGGCGGCCAGGGCCAGGTCGAAGTGGCGCGGCAGGTGCTCACGGAACTCGGCCTGGAAGACATTGCCATCGTCGGCATCGCCAAGGGCCCCGACCGCGACGCCGGGCGCGAGCGCTTCTTCGCGCCCGGCAAGCCGCCCTTCTCGCTCGAGCCGCGCGACCCGGTGCTCTATTTCCTGCAGCGCCTGCGCGACGAGGCGCATCGCTTCGCCATCGGCACCCATCGCACGCGCCGCTCGGCCGACATCACCCGCTCGGCGCTCGACGAGGTGCCGGGCATCGGCGCCGGCCGCAAGCGCGCGCTGCTGCATCATTTCGGCAGCGCCCGTGCCGTCGCCGTGGCGACGCTGGAGGACATCAAGTCGGTGCCGGGCATCTCCGACGCGCTCGCCCAGAAAATCCATGACCACTTTCGGGGCGGCGGCTAAAAGGTCCGTACATGCTCAATCTTCCCAATGTGCTCACCCTGTCGCGCATTGCCGCGATCCCGCTGGTCGTGGCGTGCTTCTGGCTGGAGCGCGGGTGGGCACAGTGGCTCTCGATGGCGCTGTTCGTCGCAGCCTGCGTCACCGACTGGTTCGACGGCTACTTCGCGCGCCGGTATCACCAGATCTCGCGCTTCGGCCGCTTCCTCGATCCGATCGCCGACAAGCTCCTGGTTGCGGCGGCGCTGCTGATGCTGGTCGATGTCGGCCAGTTGCGCGGCGTGCACGTGCTGGCGGCGCTGATCATCCTGGCGCGCGAGATCCTGGTCTCCGGTCTGCGCGAGTTCCTGGCCGAGCTGCGTGTCGGCGTACCGGTGAGCCAGCTTGCCAAATGGAAGACCGGTGCCCAGATGATCGCCATCGCGGTCCTGCTGCTGGGCGATGCCGTGCCGCCGATCGTCACCGACATCGGCCTGGTGCTGATCTGGATCGCCGCGGTGCTGACGCTGATCACGGGCTACGACTACCTGCGCACGGGCCTGCGCCACATGGCGGAGGATCAGCCCAGTTCGGAGGGCGCGGAATGAAGGTCCGGTATTTCGCCTGGATGAAGCGCACCGTCGGTTTCGCCGACGAGGAGATCTCGCCGCCGGCCGACGTGCGGACGGTGGGCGACCTCGTCGTCTGGCTGCGCGGGCGCAGCGCGGGGCATGCCGAGGCGCTGGCCGAAGGCGCGGCGTTCGGCGCCGCCGTCGACCAGCGGACGGCAACCTTCGACGTGCCGATCGGCGGCGCGCGCGAGGTCGCGTTCTTTCCACCCTTCACCGGCGGCTGACATGGCCGTGCGGGTGCAGGAAGCCGATTTCGACGTCGGCGCCGAGCTGGAGGCGCTGACGAGCGGCAACCGGCGCATCGGCGGTCTCGCCGTGTTCGTCGGCCTGGTGCGCGAGATGCATGTGCGCGAAGGCCTGCATCGCGACCGCATCGATGCCCTCACCCTCGAACACTATCCGGGCATGACCGAGAAGGCGCTGGAGGACATCGAAGCGGAGGCGCAACAGCGCTGGCCGCTGGAAGCGACGCTGATCGTGCACCGCCACGGCCGGCTCGAGGCCGGCGACCGCATCGTGCTGGTCGCCGTCGGCTCGCCGCATCGCGAGGCTGCCTTCGAGGCCTGCGAATTCTTGGTCGACTGGCTCAAGACCAAGGCGCCGTTCTGGAAGCTCGAAGAGACGCCGGCCGGCGAGAAATGGGTCGCCGCCCATGAAGGCGACGACGCGGCCGCCGCCCGATGGGAGAAGGCGCCGAAGTAGCCGTCTCGAGCATGGAAGTTCAGGTCCGTTAACTGTCAGTGGTGCTGTCTTTCTCCACTGTGGGAAGGCTTGGTAGGGTCCGGGCAATCACACAACCAAAGGGAGAGACGCTCATGGCTCCATCGACGCTGTCCCGCCGCGCGCTGGTCGGCGCTTCCGCCGGCGCCACCGCCATCCTGGCCGCCGGCCGTGCGATCGCACAGGCACCGCCATCTCCCGCGGGGCCCGTGGCGCCGCCGTCGACCGTCACCACGCCGCCGCGCGACTTCGGGCCACGCGGCGCGCCGACGACCTATTTCACCGATCCCGACATCATCACCGTCGATCCGAGCTTCAACGCCCTGCGCCAGCCCAACAGCGCCATCCGGCGACTGTGGACGGGCGCGCTCTGGGCGGAGGGTCCGGCCTGGAACGCGCAGGGCCGCTACCTGCTGTGGAGCGACATCCCGAACAATCGCCAGCTCCGGTGGCTGGAGGATGACGGCCGGGTCAGCGTCTTCCGCAGCCCGTCCAACAACAGCAACGGCAACAGCTTCGACTTCCAGGGGCGCCAGCTTTCGTGCGAGCACCTGACGCGGCGCGTGGTGCGCTACGAGCTGGACGGTTCGGCGACGGTGCTGGCGGAGTCGTTCGAGGGCAAGCGGCTCAACTCGCCGAACGACGTCGTGGCGCACCCCGACGGCAGCTACTGGTTCACCGACCCGCCCTATGGCGGGCAGCTCTATGAAGGTGCGCCCGATGCCGCCGGCGGCCCCAGCAATGCCGACGGCAAGCTCAACCCGCGCCTCGGCCAGCCGCCCGGCATCGGCACCGCGAAGCGCGAGCTGCCGACGAACTGTTACCGCGTCGACCCCGGCGGCCGCGTCGGTCTCGTGATCGGCGAGGAACAGGTGCCCGATCCCAACGGGCTCTGCTTCTCGCCCGACTACAAGACGCTGTACGTCGCCAGCACCGGCAAGGGGCCGGGCGATACCGGCCCCGGCGGCAAGGGCGAGGTCTATGCCTTCACCGTCGGCTCCGACAACAAGCCGGCCGGCCGCAGGCTGTTCAGCGACTTCATGGTCGACGGCGTCAAATGCGGGCCGGACGGGCTGCGCTGCGACGTGTTCGGCAATGTCTGGGTCTCCAGCAATGCCGGCCGCTCGGTCGGCTATAGCGGCGTCACGGTCTGGAATCCCGACGGCAGGCTGATCGGCCGCATCCGCCTGCCCGAGGTCTGCGGCAATGTCTGCTTCGGCGGCCCCAAGCGGAACCGCCTGTTCATGGCCGCGAGCCAGTCGCTCTACGCCGTCTACCTCAACACGCAGGGTGCCGGGCCGGGGTGAGAGGGCGGACGAACCAAGCCCTCTATCCCTTGTAGTTCTCCACGACGCTGGCGGGCCGGACCTCGGCTTCGTCGGGGTCGCGGCCGTATTCGCGCAGGGCGCGGCGCTGGCGCAGCAGGTCCCAGCAGCGGTCGAGCTCGACATTGAGTGCGGCCAGCCGCTGCCGCTGCTCATCCGTGATGTCCTGCTCGGCGTAGAGCTTCTTCTCCTCCGCCACCAGATGCTCGATGTGGGCGAGGACGCTCTTGTCGGTCGTGTGCAGTGCCATGACACCCTCCTGGAGAACTATCCCAGCGCGACGAGCGCCATGTCGGCGACGCCGCGCCGGCGCAGTCGGTCGGCCGCGGCCAGGGCGCGCTGCCCGCTGCGGCAGCACAGGACAATGCGCTGCCGTGGCCCCTGTTCCCCGGCCAGCGCCTCGATTCCCTCGACGCCCAGCCGCCGCGCTCCGGCGAAAGGCGACTGTGGCGCCTCCTCGAGGCTGCGCAGATCGACAACCAGGTCGTCCGGCGTCACCGACACGGGCGCGATGAAGGGCACGACCGAATCGGGTTCGGGGCTGCCGGCGAAGCCGAAGCCGCCGAACGCCAGGCGCGCCGCATCGAAGGTGATCACACGGCCCAGCGCGCCCGGTTGCAAGCCGAGCAGCAGATGCAGCGCGAGATGGGCCTGCAGGCCGCCCAGCACGGCGACCGCCGTGCCCAGCACCCCGACCGTGGCGCAGGTGCCGCCCTCCACGGAGACATCGGGGAAGACCGCGCGATAGCTGGGGCCGCCGCCGCAGAAGGCGCCGGCATAGCCGGTCATGCCGATCACCGAGGCGCTGACCAACGGCTTCGATGCCGCGTAGCAGGCGTCGCTCAGGATGTAGCTGACCGCGAAGCTGTCGGCGGCATCGATCACGAGATCGGCGGCCTCGACCAGAGGTCCGGCGTTCTGCGGCGTCAGGCGCTGCACCACCGCCTCCGTCGCGACCCCGGGATTGAAACGGCGCAGCGCCGCCGCCGCCACCTCGGCCTTGGGCTTGCCGATGTCCGCCATCCCGTAGAGGGGCTGGCGATGCAGGTTGGTCTCCTCGACGCTGTCGTGGTCGACGACGGTCAGCCGGCCGACGCCGGCGCCTGCCAGGTACTGCAGCACGGGGCAGCCCAGGCCACCCGCGCCGACCACCAGCACGGAGGCTGCGGCGATCCTTTCCTGCCCTGCCGGACCGACTTCGGGCAGCACCATCTGGCGGGCATAGCGGTCGTGAACGGTCATGCCGTCCTCCGCGTCGCGGCGATCCAGGCCTTCGCCTGGCCGATGGGGTCGGCGTGGTTGACGACGTCGCCCACGACCGAAGCGACGTCGGCGCCGGCCTGGAGGCAGAGCAGCGCACGTTCCAGCGTGAGGCCGCCGATCGCCACCAGGGGCCGGTCCCCGATCAAGCGTTTCCATTCGGCAAGCCGCGCGGTGCCCTGCGGCGCCCACGGCATCTGCTTGAGCTGGGTCGGCCAGATCGGACCCAGCGCCACGTAATCGGGATCGATGGCCAGCCCCGTCTCGAGCTCGGCGTGATCGTGCGTGCTGACGCCGATGCGGATGCCGGCACGACGCAGCGCCTTCACATCGGCGTCGACGAGATCCTCCTGGCCGAGATGCACCCAGGCGCAGCCTTCGTCGATCGCGGCCCGCCAGTAGTCGTTGACGACGAGCGTGGCGCCATGCAGCAGGCAGATATCCTTCGCCTCGCGCACCTGGCAGCGAATTTCTTCGGCCGGCAGGCCCTTGATGCGCAGCTGGATCAGGCGCGTGCCCGCCGGGACGAGGCGCGCCACCCAGCCCGCGTCGGGCACGACGGGATAGAAGGGGTCGAGCACGCTCAGCCTCCCAGCACGGCCTGGCCGAGCACCGGCGTCGACGGGACGGCCATGTCGCGCGGCTCCATCGGCCGGGCGAGATAGGCGGCACGGCCGGCCTCGACGCCGAGCGCGAAGGCACGGGCCATCTCCGCCGGATCGCCGGCCTCGGCGACGGCGGTGTTCAGGAGCACGGCATCGTAGCCCAGCTCCATCGCGGCCGTGGCGTGCGACGGCACGCCCAGGCCGGCATCGACGACCAGCGGGATGTCGGGGAAATGGGCGCGCAGGGAGCGCAGCCCGTAGACGTTGTTGAGACCGCGCGCCGAGCCGATCGGCGCGCCCCACGGCATCAGCACGCGGCAGCCGGCCTCGACCAGGCGGTCGGCCACGACGAGATCCTCCGTCGTGTAGGGAAAGACCTCGAAGCCTTCCTCCGACAGGATGCGGGCCGCCTCCACGAGGCCGAACACGTCGGGCTGCAGCGTGTCGGCATCGCCGATCACCTCCAGCTTGATCCACGGCGTGTCGAACAGCTCGCGCGCCATGTGCGCGGTGGTCACCGCCTCCTTGACCGAATGGCAACCCGCCGTGTTGGGCAGCACGCGCAGGCCGAGCGCCTGGATGAACGACCAGAAGCTCTGGCCCGCGCGCGTCGCGCCGCCCTCGCGGCGCAACGACACGGTGACGACCTCCGCCCCCGACGCCTTGATCGCGCGCTCGAGGATGGCGGGCGACGGATAGCGCGCCGTGCCGAGCAGCAGGCGCGACGCGAGTTCCACGCCATAGAACATCGTCAGCCTCCCTGCATTGGCGCCACGACCTCGATGCGGTCGCCGTCGGCGAGCGGTGTCGCAGGCCGCGCCCCCGCGGGCACGAAGCGGCCGTTCACCGCCGTCGCGATCTTGCGGCCGGCGAAGCCCAGCGCCTCCAGCGCCGTGGCGAGCGTGGCCGCGTCGACGTCATGCGCGTCGTCGTTGAGGAAGATCCGCATCGCTGGTCTCCATGTGAAGTATCGACTGGGCGGCGTCCGCCGTCTTGCGGGCAAGCACGGGCGCCAGAAGGAAGCCGTGGCGGTAGAGGCCGTTGGCGTGCAGCACGCGGCCCTTCCGCCTGACCTCCGGCAGATTGTCGGGGAAAGCCGGCCGCAGGTCGGCGCCGAGCTCGAGGATGTCGGCCTCGGCAAAGGCGGGATGCAGCGCATAGGCGGCGTTCAGCAGTTCGACGGCCGAGCGCACGCTGACCGGGCTGCGCCGCTCGCTCTCGATCATCGTGGCGCCGATCATGAAGACGCCCTCGCCGCGCGGCACGATGTAGAGCGGCAGGCGCGGATGCAGCATGCGCACGGGTCGGTCGAGCGAGACATCCGGCGCCCTCACGACGACCATCTCGCCGCGCACGCCGCGCAGGTCGGGCAGCGCGTCGCGGGCCGCGAGGCCGCGGCAGTCGACGACGACCTCGGCTGCCACCTCCTGCGGCAGGAGCGCGACGCCGAAACGTATGGCGACGCCGCGCTGCCGCAGCGCCGCCGCAAGCGCGGCCAGCGCCCGCCGCGGATCGAGATGAGCTTCATCGCCGAAGAACAGCGCGCGTCGGAAGCGACCGGCAAGGTCGGGCTCGAGTGTGGCGACGCGGCCGGCGTCGATCCACTCGAAGCGCTCGGTGCGCGTCGCGAAACGGCCGAGCTCGGCGGTTTCGCGCGGCTGCGCCACGACCAGGCTGCCGTTGCGGACGGTGCCGGGGAAGCGCTCGGCCCACCAGCCGATCGACGAGGCGCCCCATTCGGCGACCTGCGGTTCCGTGGTCGCCCGCTCGCACCAGGGCGCCAGCATGCCGCCGGCCATCCACGAGCAGCATCCGTCGCCCAGCGCGCGGCCACGCTCCACGACCTCGACGTCGATGCCGCGCTCGGCGAGCGTAAGCGCACAGGCCAGGCCGGCGACGCCTGCCCCTATCACCACCGCGGTTGGACCAACCATTCAAGACCTCCCGTTCCTTCGCCGGCATGATCCGGATCAGGTTCAAAGGGTTCAGCCGGTCGGCTGTCTCAGCCCGGTCCCCTTTCGGAGAGCGGACACCCCTCGGATGTCTGCAAGAGAAGGGGCTTCCCGCCCCTCCTGTCAAGCCGTCGTCATGCGGCGGCGGCCACCGTTTTGCCAGCCAGATGCGTGGACTCGCCGAAGCCTTCGCAGCCTGGTTCGCGCACCAGCTTCTGGTAGTCGGCCATCAGGGCGCGGGCGACCGGCCCGGCCTGGAAATGATGGCCGTCGATCGAGCCCACCGGCACGATCTCGGCGGCCGTGCCGCACAGGAACACCTCGCTCGCCTGCGCGAGTTCCTGTGGCTGGACGCGACGCTCCTCGACAGTCCAGCCGCGCCGCTGCGCCAGTCCCATGACCGTGCGCCGCGTGATGCCGTCGAGGAAGTTCTCCGGTACCGGCGTCACCAGCCGGCCGTCGATCACCAGGAAGATGTTGGCGCCCGTCGATTCGGCGAGGTCGCCCTTCCAGTCCAGCATCAGCGCATCATCGAACCCGGCCTTCAGCGCGCGGTCCTTCTCGATGCCGCAGATGATGTAGAGCCCGGCCGCCTTGGCATGGCCCGGCGCCGATTCCCCGGATGGCCGGCGGTACTTCGCCATCGTGACGTTGATGCCCGAATCGCGCGCCTGGACCGACAGCCGGCCCTCCTGCGCCCATGGCGCGATAGCGAGATGGACGCTGGTGCCGATCGCCGATACGCCCATCACCTCTGAACCACGCCAGGCGATCGGACGCACATAGCCCGACTGCAGTCCGTTGGCCTTCACCACGGTCCGCGTCGCCTCCTCGATCTGCGTGCGGCTCCAGGGAATCTCGTAGTCCAGCAGGCGGGCCGAGTTGATCAGCCGCGCGCAGTGCGCCGCAAGGCGGAAGACGCGGCCGTCATAGATGCGTTCGCCTTCGAAGACGGCCGAGCCGTAGTGCAGCGCATGCGTCAGGACATGCATGCGGCTGTCACGCCAGGGAACTAGCCTGCCATCCAGCCAGATGAAACCATCCCGGTCAGCCATGCTTGCAGACATTGCAAATCCTCCACTCGAAACTTGTCGAATAGATCGTCCATGACTCTGCCATAGCAATCTTATGATTGAATAGGTCAGCATTATTGACCTTGTCAAGAACACTGAATGTTTCCGCCCCTTCGCAGGTTAGAGTGCTGCCATGGCTCATTCGCATGCTCCGGGTCATTCGCACGGCGGGTCGCCGACCGCCGCAGGACGTCACAAGGGCCGGCTGATCGGTGCGCTGGCGCTGACCGTCGGCTTCATGGGCGTGGAGGTCGCCGGCGGGCTGCTCACGGGCAGCCTGGCGCTGCTCGCCGATGCCGCGCACATGCTGACGGACGCCGGTGGACTGGCCCTGGCCCTGATCGCCATCCGCTTCGCCGAGCGCGTCGCGACGCCCCAGAAGACCTACGGCTACGTGCGGCTGGAGGTGCTGGCGGCGCTCACCAATGCCGCCGTGCTCCTGGTGCTGACGGTGTTCATCCTCTACGAGGCCGTCGACCGGTTCTTGAACCCGCCACCCATCCTCGCCGGACCGATGCTCGTCGTGGCGCTCGTCGGTCTCGCGGTCAATTTCGGGAGCATGATGCTGCTCGCCTCCGGCTCGAAGGAAAGCCTCAATCTCAAGGGTGCCTACTACGAGGTGATGAGCGACATGCTGGGCTCGCTCGGCGTCATCATCGCGGCGCTGGTGGTGATGTTCACCGGCTGGCGGCTCGCCGACCCGATCATCGGCGCCGGTATCGGCCTGTTCATCATCCCGCGCACCTGGTCGCTGCTGAAGCAGGCCGTCCATATCCTGATGGAGGGCACGCCGCCCGAGATCGACATGGTGCTGCTGGAGCACACCCTGAAGGAGATCCCGGGCGTGACCGCCGTGCACGACCTGCATGTCTGGACCCTCACCTCCGGCCTCGACGCGCTGAGCTGCCATCTGGTGGTCGACGACATGGCGAAGGCGCGCGAGACGCTGGCGGCGGCGGCCGACGCCATGCGCGACAAGTTCGGCCTCACCCACACGACGATCCAGGTCGAGGACCAGGCGATCCGCGACAGCGAAGGCCATCCCCGTCATTGAAAGCTGCGGCGAAAGCACCGGCCGTGCTGTCAACGGGATGCCTGCCGCGATATAGTCGCAAAACGGACCTTCAATCGGCGACAGACCGACATTCGACTGAATCGTGGAAACCAGAAGCCCGGCCAACCCCCTGTTCCTGCGTGACGAGGAGCTGCGTCAGGGCATAGAGCTGATGTTCTATGCCTATCGCGACTTCACGTTCGAATCCGACCAGCAGTTGAAGCGCTATCAGCTGGGGCGCGCCCACCACCGCGCGCTGTACTTCATCGGCCGCCATCCCGGCCAGACCGTCGGCCATCTCCTGTCGATCCTGAAGGTCACCAAGCAGTCGATCTCGCGCGTGCTGAAGGACCTCATCGAGCAAGGCTATGTCGAGCAGAAGAGCGGCGCGCGGGACCGCCGCGAGCGCCGCCTGTGGCTGACCGAGCGGGGCGTCAAGCTCGAGCACGAGCTGACCGACCGGCAGAGCCAGCGCTTTGCCCGCGCTTATCGCGAGACCGGCGCCGAGGCAGTCGACGGCTTCCGCAAGGTCCTGCTCGGCCTGCTCGACCCCACCGAGCGCGCGATCGTCGACAAGCGGGTGCGCGGCGGCGGCCGATGAGCATGGTCGATGCGTCGGCCGACATGCCGCACATCCTGGTCGTCGACGACGACACGCGCCTGCGCGAATTGCTGAAGTCGTTCCTGTCGCGCAACGGCTTTCGCGTCACCGTGGCCAGCCATGCCGACGAGGCCCGCCAGAGGCTGGCCGCGCTGGATTTCGACCTGATCGTGCTCGACGTCATGATGCCGGGCGAGACCGGCCTCGCCTTCGCCGCCGACCTGCGGCGCACCGACGACGTGCCGATCCTGATGCTGACGGCGATGGGCGAAGCGAAGGATCGCGTGGCGGGGCTGGAGACCGGCGTCGACGACTATCTCGGCAAGCCGTTCGAGCCGCGCGAGCTGCTGCTACGCATCCAGAACGTGCTGCGCCGCCAGCGGTCCCCGTCCGCCGCCGCGCCGGCCGGCGAGCCGCCGCGCAACGTGTCGTTCGGCCCCATGCAGTTCGATCTCGAACTCGGCGAGCTCACGCAGGACGGCAGGCGGGTGCCCCTGACCGACACCGAGGTGACGCTGCTGCGCGTGCTGACGGCCCGGCTCGGCGAGGTGCTGAGCCGCGAGACGCTGTGCAGGAGCATCGGGGCGGCGGTCAACGAGCGGGCCATCGACGTGCAGGTCACACGGCTGCGCCGCAAGATCGAGCCGGATCCGTCCTTCCCGCGCTACCTGCGCACCGTCCGCGGGCAAGGCTACCGGCTGGTCGATGCATGATCGTCCGCACGGCCCGCGATCTCTTCGAGCGCCTCGCCAGAATCGCCGACCAGCACTCGCCGCAGACGCTGTTCGCGCGTGCCCTGATCATCATCGTCGTGCCCATGCTGCTGCTGCAGGCGCTGAGCGCCTGGTGGTTCTACAGCCAGCGCGGCGACAACGTCACCAACCGGCTGGCCATCCTGCTGGTGCGCGACCTGCGCATGCTGATCGCCCTGCGCGCCGACTTCCCCGACGACGAGCATCGCGCCTGGATCATCAACCATGCCGCCCAGGACCTGCTGCTCTATGTCAGTTTCCGCAAGGGCATCGTGCGCCCGTTCAAGCCGCCCGAGTACTTCGACATCGCCGCCCGCGAAGTGCAGGGCGCGCTCGAAGCCGACCTGAAGCGGCCGTACTATCTCGACAACAGCGTCGGCGGCGGCCAGATGCTGATCGAGATCCAGCTCAACGACGGCGACGTCATGGACGTGCTGGTGCCGCACCTGCGCCTGACCTTCGGCTCGAGCTTCGCCTACGTCATCGCCCAGCTCGGGCTGGCGCTGGTCCTCTTCGGACTGGCCATCTGGTTCATGCGTCGCGAGCTGGTGCCGATCGAGCATCTCGGCGTCGCCGCCGACGCCCTGGGCAAGGGCCGCGACGTCCCCGACTTCGCCTTCTCCGGCGGCACGCGCGAGGTGCGCAACGCGGCCACCGCCTTCCAGACGATGCGCATCCGGCTGCGGCGCTCGATCCAGCAGCGCACGGAGATGCTGGCCGGCGTCAGCCACGACCTGCGCACGCCGCTCACGCGCATGAAGCTGTCGCTCGCCATGCTGCCGGACTCGCCGGAGACCAAGGAACTGGCCGACGACGTCGCCGACATGGAGCGCATGATCGAAGGCTATCTCGCCTTCGCCCGCGGCGAGGGCGACGAGGATCCCGTCCCCTACGACCTGTCGGAGATCCTGGAGGACGTGGCGGCCGGCGCCCGCCGCGACAACGCCAATCTCGAGGTCGGCTGGCAGGGCGACATGAACGTGGAGCTGCGGCCCCTCGCCATGAAGCGCTGCCTGACCAATCTGGTCTCCAACGCCCTGCGCTACGGCACCAGGGTAAAACTGAACGCCGTGCGCGGCCGCACCTCGGTCGAGATCACGGTCGACGACAACGGCCCCGGCATCCCGTCGCAGAAGTACGAGGACGTCTTCCGGCCGTTCTTCCGCCTCGACGAATCGCGCAACGTCGACACCGGCGGCGTCGGCCTGGGCCTCACCATCGCCCGCGACATCGCGCGCAGCCACGGCGGCGACGTGGCACTCGCCTCCTCGCCTCTGGGCGGGCTACGCGTCGTCGTCCGAATCCCGATCTGAGACGCGAAATCCGCTGAGCGGCTTGCGGCGCGGCGGGCTGTGCTAAAGCATGGCCCGTTCGGCTGGAATCAGCCGAACGGAACATGCCTTGTGAAACTTCGATCACCCGTGCGCGCGTTTCCACGATGACGGAACCGCCTGCGGTTCCGTCATCGTGGAAACCGCTCTAGACTGACAAAAACCCGAGAGAAAAATGTCCAAGAGCCAATCACTGGAATTCGTCGTCCATCCCCATCCGTCGCCCGTGCCGGCCGAGCAGCGTGCGGCCCTGCTGAAGAACCCTGGCTTCGGCCGCGTCTTCTCCGATCACATGGTCACCATCCGCTACCACGAGTCCAAGGGCTGGCACGATGCGCGCATCGAACCGCGCGCGCCGATTCCGATGGATCCGGCGGCCGCCGTGCTGCACTACGCGCAGGAGGTCTTCGAGGGGTTGAAGGCCTATCGCACCGCCGATGGCGGAGCGACCCTGTTCCGACCGGAGGAGAATGCCCGCCGCTTCCAGCAGTCGGCGGAACGCCTGGCGATGCCGGCCCTGCCGGAGAAGCTGTTCCTCGAGTCCGTCGACAAGCTGGTCAGCGTCGATCGCGCCTGGATCCCGGAGGGGGACGGCAGCCTTTACCTGCGCCCCTTCATGTTCGCCAACGAGATCTTCCTCGGGGTGAAGCCGTCGTCCGACTACCTCTATGTCGTCATCGCCTCGTCGGTCGGCGCCTACTTCAAGGGCGACGCGCCGGCGGTCTCCGTCTGGGTCTCGCAGGAATATACGCGCGCCGCACCGGGCGGCACCGGCGCCGCCAAGTGCGGCGGCAACTACGCCGCCAGCCTGGTGGCGCAGGCCGAGGCCATCCGCCACGGCTGCGACCAGGTCGTGTTCCTCGACGCCGCCGAGCAGCGCTGGATCGAGGAGCTGGGCGGCATGAACATCTTCTTCGTCTTCGACGACGGCTCGATGGTCACGCCGCCGCTCGGCGGCACGATCCTGCCCGGCATCACGCGGGCATCGCTGCTGACGCTGGCAAAGGACAAGGGCATCCAGGTCCGCGAAGAACGTTACGCCATGGACCAGTGGCGGGCCGACGCCCAGAGCGGCCGGCTGCGCGAAGCCTTCGCCTGCGGCACCGCCGCGGTCGTCACGCCGATCGGCACGGTGCGCAGCCGCGATGGCGAGTTCCGCATCGGCAACGGCGGACCGGGCACGCGCACGGAGGAGCTGAAGGCGGCCCTGGTCGGCATCCAGCGCGGCACCGCCGCCGACACGCACGGCTGGATCCACCGGGTCTTCTAAGGGGCACTGTTCCGTCGCCTCGACCGAAGCCTCGCATGGCGAGGCGCAGTGGAGAGGCCTTCTCTCGACGAAAAGACCGCCTGATCGTCGAAGCAAGGTCCCTCGACGACGACGCCCTTCGGGCGTCTCCGCTCGGGACGACGGACCGGTTTGAAAGGATCCGTTTCAGAACAGCTTCCCGCCGTCCGGAACCTTCTTGTCGGGGACGACCAGCACCACGCTGCCGTCCTCGGCCGGGAACCCGAGTGTCAGCACCTCGGACATGAACTTGCCGATCTGGCGCGGCGGGAAGTTGACCACGGCGGCGACCTGCCGTCCGACGAGGCTTTCCGGCGCGTAGTGCACCGTGATCTGGGCCGACGACTTGCGCACCCCGATCTCCGGACCGAAATCGATCACGAGGCGCAGGGCGGGCTTGCGGGCGCCTTCGAGGAGGGCGGCTTCGAGGATCGTGCCGACGCGGATGTCGATCCGCGCGAAATCGTCATACGTGATCATGGAGCGACCATAACAAAAAGGGGCCGCATCGCGGCCCCTTCATCTCGCCCGCAGGCAGGAGATTTACTTCTTGGCGATCGCCGCCTTGACCTCTTCGGTCAGCTCCGACACGCGGCTGTTCAGCGCCGCGAAGGCCTCGGCCTGGCTCTTGCCGATCATGTCGGCGATTTCCTTGGTGTTGGCGATGGCGGTCTCGTAGCTCTTCTTGGCGAAGTCGATCTGCTTGATCGCCTTCTCCTCGACGGTGGCGGCGGCCAGCACTTCGCTGCCATGCTTGGAGAAATCCTCCATGGCGGCGCGGACCATGTCGCCCTGGCGCTGCGCGATCGTCTTCATCGTCTCGACGGCAGCGGTGTTGGCCGACGTCAGGGCGGCGAAGTTCTTGCGGGCCGTCTCGACCACGGTCTCGACGTTGACGGCCGGCAGCTTGAACTCGGCGGCGATCTTGGTGAAGTCGAAGTCGGTGAACGGATTCTTGAAGGTGCCGTTGGCGTACATGGGGATCTCCTGGCTGGGCGACGCGATCGAATACGGGTCGAACCGCTTATGCTGCGGTGCACAACGAGGGGAATGTATGCGCAGCCCACCTCGAGTCAAGGGGTGTTTTTGTGCGCTGCACAAAAAGTTCAGGCGGCAGTCGAATTCGGCTCTTCGGCCTGCTCCCGGTTCCTGCGCCTTTTCACAAATCTGTCAAGGAGTTGGGTCCATCTCTCGGCCGTCTTGAGGCGGCCGTCCAGGGCCGCCATCGTCTTGGACAGGTCGGCGCTTTCGTCGCGCTCGAAGGTCCGCGCGACGGCGAGGTTGATGGCCAGCAGCGCCTTCTGCCGCAACGCACCCGGCAGTCCGTCGCTCGGTATGGCGGCCGACTCGAGCACGGCCGCCATCGAGCGGCGCAGCGCCGGGGCGAGCGCCAGGGCGAGGATCGGGTCTCGCCGGGCCGCCGCGCCAATGGAGCGCAGCGCCTCGCGATGCGGCTTGAGCGCGTCGTAACGGCGCATCATCACGTCGAACAGCCGGTCGCGCGCCGTCTCGTCCGGATCGCCGTGGACGGACGTGCCGGCAAGGACTTCGGCGTCGATGCGCGCCAGGAACGCGGCGACGAGCGCGGCCTTGTCCGGGTAGAGCCGATAGAGCTCGGCCAGGGAAAGGCCGGCCGCCTCGGCGACGTCGCGCAGCGCCACGCTGCCGTAGCCCTTGTCGGCGACGAGTCCCAGAAACGCATCCAGCGCGGCTTCTTTGGGCGATGTCATCCGGCCAGCTCCCTGGATCGTCGCGATGCGGCCGCCAGCGCCCTGTCGAACACGGGCTGGATGCCGTCCGCCGCCATCAGCACCTTCAGCGCCTCGGCCGTTGTGCCGCCGGGGCTGGTCACGTTGACGCGCAGCTGCGCGGCGGGTTCGCTCGACTGCCGCAGCAGCTCGCCGCTGCCCGCCACGGTGGCGCGGGCGAGCTGCATCGCCATCTCCGGGGACAGGCCGAGCCTGGCGCCGGCCGCCGCCATGGCCTCGACCAGGAGGAAGACATAGGCCGGCCCGCTGCCCGACAGCGCCGTCACGGGATCGAGCAGCGCCTCGTCCTCGACCCACAGCACCTGCCCGACCGCTTCCAGCAGGGCGTGGCAGCGCTGCTTCTCCGCCGCCGAGACGGCCGTCGCGGCGCAGGCGACGGTGATGCCCTGGCGGACCGCGGCCGGCGTGTTGGGCATGGAGCGCACGACCTTCGCCGCCGCCCCCAGGTGGCCGATGATGGAACTCAGCGTCTTGCCGGCGGCGATGGACAGGAACACCGCGCCCGCATCGGCGAAGCGCTTGAGGCCGGGCAGGACATCGTCCATGGACTGCGGCTTGACGGCGAGCACGACGACCTCCGGCGTCTCCGCCACCTCGGACGCAGCGGCCACGGTGCGAAGCCCCGGCGTGCGCGGCCGCAACGCCTCGACCGGCTCGGCCACGATCACGTCCGCGGCGGCGACGCCGCGCGCCAGCCAGCCCTCGAGCAGGGCGCCGCCCATCTTGCCGCAGCCCACCAGCAGGAGCTTGCCCATCGCCTCGCCCTCAGCGGCCCTTGAAGCGCGCGGGGCGCTTGTCGCGGAAGGCGTTGGCCCCCTCCGTGCGATCCTCGCTGTTGGCGATCCGCTCGAGCTTGTAGCGCTCGGGCACGAACACCTCGGCCGGCCCGCGCGGCAGCGTCTGGTTGGCGAAGTCGCGCAGGGTGCGGATCACGAGCGGCGCGGAATCGGCGATGACCTTGGCCATGCGCCGGGCCTCGGCACGCTCCTCGCCCAGCGGCACGACCTTGTTGACGAAGCCGACGTCGTAGGCGCGCTTGACCGGGATCTCCTCCCCCAGAAGGAGGAGTTCCATGGCGACCTTGTGCGGCATGCGCGAGACGATGCCGGGCATCAGGCCGCCGAACACGCCGACCTTGGCCTCGGGATACATGAACTTCGTGGTGTCCGCGGAGACCATGAGATCGCAGGTCATCACCATGCAGATGGCGCCGCCGATCACCCAGCCCTGGGTGGCGGCGATCACCGGCTTGCTGAGCTTGTGGCTGACATGCGGCACCGCCTTCCACATCGCCCCCGGCGCGTCCTTGAGGTCGGCACCGACGCAGAAGGCCGGACCCTCGGCCTGCAGGACCGCGACCTGGTCCGGACCTTCCTCGAACGCCACGTAGGCGTCGTAGAGCGCGTCGCACAGCGCCTGGTTCAGCGCATTGCGCTTGTCGGCGCGCGTCATGGTGATGGTGGTGATGCCTTCGCTCGATTCGACCTTGACCAGACCCACAGGCTCCTCCGGTGTTCTTGAAGCAATGCTAGCAGCCGCCCATACTCGCTGCATAGGAGTCACGCCATGCAGACCCGCAATCCCCTGATCGACGATCTCACCAAGATGGCCAGCGGCGCGATGGGCGCGCTGAGCGGCGTGAAGGACGAGCTCGAAGCCCGCATCCGCGACCAGATCGCCAAGATCCTCGACGGCATGGACATTCCGCGCCGCGACGAGTTCGAGGCTGTCAAGGCCATGGCCGCCAAGGCACGCGAGGAGAACGAGGAGCTGAAGAAGCAGATCGCCGAGCTGCAGGCCCGGCTGGCCGGCAACCAGGCCGGACCGCAGAGCTGATGCGAGTCGGCGTCGAGGTCGGAGGGACGTTCACCGACCTCGTGGCGGTCGAGGGCGGACGGCTGGTGGTCACCAAGGTGCCCAGCACGCCGAAAAGCCCCGATGTCGGCGCCTTCGCGGCGCTGACGGCCGCCGGCGTCGATCTCGCGGCCATCGAGGATCTCGGCCACGGCTCGACGGTCGCCACCAACGCCGTGCTGGAGCGCAAGGGCGCGTCCGTCGCCTTCGTGGCGACGCGCGGCTTCCGCGACCTGCTGTTCATGCAGCGCCACGACCGGCGCAACATCTACGACCTGTTCTACGCCAAGCCGGCACCGCCGGTGCGCCGCAGGGACTGCTTCGAGGTGCCCGAACGGCTGCGCGCCGACGGCTCGGTCGAGCTGCCCCTCGACGAGGCCGCCGTCGCGGGCGAGCTGATCCCGGCGCTGAAGGCGGGCGGCTATCGCGCCGTGGCGATCTGCCTGCTGAACGCCTATGCCGACCCCGTCCACGAGAAGCGCCTGGCGGCGCTGATCACCGCGGCGCTGCCCGGCATTCTGGTCACGGCAAGCCA
>Ga0182792_1000749_pt1 | contig 28965 bp, 27 predicted proteins | sample Passage237B_FD_130497 | JGI IMG/M metagenome (GOLD analysis project Ga0182792, IMG submission 130497) | Cellulose adapted compost microbial communities from Newby Island Compost Facility, Milpitas, CA, USA - Passage2 37B (version 2) (version 2) ...
CGGTCGATGCGGAACCGGCGGGTGTCGCCCCGGTCGTGGTCGGCGCCGATCAGGTACCAGGCGCCGCCCGCCTCGAAGACCCGCCACGGGTCGACCCGGCGCTCGCCCACCTCGTCGGTGGCGTAGCTCCAGTAGTCGAAGCGGACCTGCTGGCCGGCTTCGGCGGCCTCGGCCAGGAGCTGGCCGGTCGGGCCCCCGAGGGGTGACACGTCGATCGCGAGCGCCTCGGCCCGCTCGACGCCGAGCGCGGCCGCCACCTTCAGGAGCCCCCGCCGCAGCGGGGACGACTCGTCGTCGCCGGCGAGCGCCCCGGCGGAGGCCAGCAGCGCGAAGCCCTCCTGGGGGGTGAGGCGCAGGGGGCGCTCCAGGCCGAACAGGCGGCAGTGGACCAGGTCGCCGTCCACGAACACCTCGAAGGGCATGTCGTGGAAGTTGGCGGAGTCGGCGCCGATCATCATGGCGGTGTCCAGCTCCTTCAGGAGCTGGCCGCGCCCGACCGCGAACCGCTCGCAGATCGCCTCGATCGGGACGCCGTCGGCGTCGGCCGCCGCGTACCGCAGGATCGCGAGCAGCCGCTGCATCCGCTCCGCGGCGGAGAGCCGCACCTCAGCCACCGGCGATCGCCTCCAGCCACCCCACGACCTCGTCGCGCAGGTCCTCGGGGGCCAGCACCTCGGCCCGGTCCAGGTAGGTGAGCAGCCAGGAGCGCAGCCCGGCCCGGTTGGTGACGGTGAGGTCGACCACGAGGCCGTCCTCGTCGTCTCGCACCACCTCGGCGTCGCCCAGCTCGCGCCGGGCCGCGCCGGCGACGGCCGGGTCGAAGCGCAGCCGGGCGGTGACCGCCTCGGTGGGCTCGCCGAGCACCCACGGGTCGACGCGCAGCGCCTCGTCGCTCCGCTCCCCCGCCGGCGGGTCGAAGGCCCCCGCCTCCTCCCCCACCTCGACGGCGCCGTCGATGCGCTCCACCCGGTACCAGCGCATGGCGTCGCGGGTGAGGTCGAAGCCGTTCAGGTACCAGCGGCCGCGGGCGAACTGGAGGCGGTGGGGCTGCACCTGCCGATCGACGCCCTTGTAGGCGAAGCGGAGGGCGCGCCGCTCGGCCACCGCGGTGAAGATCGCGGTCAGCTCGGGGTCGGTCGGCACCTCGACGCTGGGGCGGGCCTCGGCCACCCCCGCGCCGAGCTTGAGCAGCGCGCCGGTGAGCCCGCTGCCGCCCACGAGCGCGGCGGCCAGCAGCAGCGCCTCCAGCTCGTCGGGTTCGAGGCCCGGGTCCGGCAGCGCGTAGCTGCCCGGGTGCACCCGGTAGCCGGTGGTGGGCGGGTCCGAGCCCGGCACCGTCGCCAGGTCGAGGGGCACGCCCATGGCCCGCAGGTCCACCTTGTCGCGCTCGAAGGTGCGCCGGAACGACTCGGGGTCCGCCGCGTAGCCGGGCACGCGGGCGGCGATGTCGTCCAGGGCGAGGTGCCGGTTGGTGCGCAGCAGCACGTCGAGCAGGGTGAGCTGGCGTTCGAGCTTGGAGGTCACGCCGGCTCCAGCAGGTCGGCGGCGTGGCGGCCGGCGGCCGCCGTGGCGTCGAAGAACAGCGGGTCGTCGTCGATGCCGCGGCCCATGCTGCGCACGGCGAGCCCCGCGCCCGCCAGCACGGCGGCCACGTCGCCGGGGTCCACCTCGCGCCAGCGGTGCCGCGGCTCGCAGCGCGCCAGGCCGGGGGGCGCGGGGACCTCCACGGTGCTGCGCACGGCGTCGAGCACCGTCCGGGAGTGGTGGCTCACGCCGCGGTGGCGGGGCCGGGGGTCGGCCCCCGACGCCCGCAGGCAGAAGATCGGCGTGGCGCCGAGCCAGGCGGCCGCGTCGAGGGCCGGGGCCGCCTCCAGGCCGGTGAAGCCGAGGCGGCTGCCGGTGCCGGCGACGCCGGGGCCCATCGCCACGATCACGACCTCGGCGTCGAGGCGGTGGCGGGCGGCGGCCAGGGCGCTCGGCACGTTCAGGGCCTCCAGGTCGCCGCCGAACGCGTGGCCGGCGGTGACGGTGCCCGCGAGGAGGCCGCGCGCGGTGAGGCCGGCCACCACGTCGCTGAGCGCGATCGGCAGCGCGCCGCCGTCGGTCATCACGTAGGCGCCCCGGGTGCCCGGCCGCCGCGCCGCGATCGTCGCGGCGAGCACCGGCACCTGGCTGTGCAGGCCGGCGGCCACCACCGGGGTGGCGTCGAGGCGGTCGGGCAGCGCCGCCGGGTCGGCCGCGCCCTCCTCGGCCGCGCCGGTGTCGGCCTGGACGCTCGTGTAGCGCAGCTTCATGAGGTGCCCCGGCCCCTCCTCCCGGAACGGCGGGGCGGTCAGGTTCCAGTGGATGACGTGCCAGCCGCCGGTGCCGAGGCCCCGGTCGAGCGCGGTGGTGTTGACGACCACCTCGTCGCCGGCCGCCACCGGGCCGGTGAGCTGGGTGAGGCCGTAGGCGCGGGTGCCGTCGTCCAGGCGGACCCGGACGAGGCCGGGCCGCTGCTCCAGCACCTCGGCGACGGTGGCGGTGGCGAACGCGGTCATCGGGGCGGCGCGGCGGTCACAGGCTGGCGATGAGCTTCTCGACCCGCTCGTCGTAGGCCTTGAACGGGTCCTTGCAGAGCACGGTGCGCTGGGCCTGGTCGTTGAGCTTCAGGTGCACCCAGTCGACCGTGTAGTCGCGCTGCTTGGCCTTCGCGGCCCGGATGAACTCGCCGCGGAGGCGGGCCCGGGTGGTCTGCGGGGGCTCGTTCGTGGCCACGTCGATCTCGTCGTCGCTGCACACCCGCTCGACGGCGCCGGCGTCCTGGAGCCGGTAGAAGATGCCGCGCTCGCGGGAGATGTCGTGGTACTGGAGGTCGAGGAGGGCGACGCGGGGGTCCGACAGGGCCACGCCGTGGCGCTCCCGGTACCGCTCGACCAGCGTGTGCTTGATGACCCAGTCGCAGGTCCGGTCGAGCGAGAGGGGGTCCCGCTCGATCGTGGTGACCGCGTGCTCCCAGGCGTCGAGCGCCTGCTTCTCCTCGGGGCTGAGCCCCCGGGTCTCCGCGAAGCGGATGGCCCGGTTCAGGTACTCGGACTGGATGTCGAGCGCGGACACCTCCCGGCCGTTGGCGAGGCGCACCCGGCGCCGGCAGGTGAGGTCGTGGCTGATCTCGCGGATGGCCCGGATGGGGTTCTCCAGGGTCATGTCGCGCAGCACCACGTTGGGCTCCTCCAGCATCCGCAGCAGCAGGCTGGTGGCGCCGACCTTCAGGAAGGTGGCGGCCTCGCTCATGTTGGAGTCGCCGACGATCACGTGCAGCCGCCGGTACCGCTCGGCGTCCGCGTGGGGCTCGTCACGGGTGTTGATGATGGGCCGGGAGCGGGTGGTGGCGCTGGAGACGCCCTCCCAGATGTGCTCGGCCCGCTGGCTGATGGCGAACATGGCGCCCCGGGAGGTCTGGAGCACCTTGCCGGCCCCGGCGTAGATCTGGCGGCTGATGAGGAACGGGATCAGCACCTCGCTGTAGTGGGCGAGGTCGTCGCGCCGGCTCGTCAGGTAGTTCTCGTGGCAGCCGTAGGAGTTGCCGGCCGAGTCGGTGTTGTTCTTGAACAGGTAGATGGTGCCGCGGATGCCCTCCTCGGCCAGGCGCTCCTCCGCCGCGGCGACCAGGTCGTCGAGGATGCGCTCGCCGGCGCGGTCGTGGACCACGAGCTCCCGCACCGAGTCGCACTCGGGGGTGGCGTACTCGGGGTGGCTGCCGACGTCGAGGTAGAGGCGGGAGCCGTTGGCGAGGAAGACGTTGGAGCTGCGCCCCCAGGAGACGACCCGGCGGAACAGGTAGCGGGCGACCTCGTCGGGGCTCAAGCGGCGCTGGCCGTGCGAGGTGCAGGTCACCCCGTACTCGTTCTCCAGGCCGAAGATCCGTCGTTCCACGTCGTCACCGTACCGGCGGCCGACCGCGTGCGTGTGCCGGTGGCCCTCAGCCCCCGGGTCAGCCCCCGGGTCAGCCCTCGGGTTCGCCCTCGTCGGGGGCCGAGCCGGCCGCGTCGGCCGCCCCGGGGACCGGCGGCGGGCCGAGCAGCGGGGTGACCTCCTCGTCGTCCAGGCGGCGGAAGCAGCGGCGCTCGGCGGAGCGGTCGAGCAGCGCCACCTCCAGGTCGCCCGCGCCGAGGCTGCGGTCGGGGCCGGCCAGGGCGGCCACGGCCACCCCGACGGCGACGGCCAGGTCCGGGAGGTGCTCGCGGTCGCCGAGGGCGGCGTCGACCCGGGCGGTGATGGCCTCGGCGTCGCCGCCGAGCACCGAGAACCGGTACTCGTCGATCACGGTGCCGTCGTAGAGGAGGTGGAAGATCGCGTCCTGGCCGATCTCCACGCCCACCTCGGCGACCAGGATCTCGACCTCCAGCGGCTTCATCTCGTGGGTGAAGACCTGCCCGAGGATCTGGGCGTACTGGTTGGCGAGGCTGCGGGCGTCGACGTCCTCTCGGCTGTAGCTGTAGCCCTTGAGGTCGGCGGCGCGGACCCCGGCGATGCGGAGCTGGTCGAACTCGTTGTACTTGCCGACCCCGGCGAAGGCGATGCGGTCGTAGATCTCCGAGACCTTGCGGAGGGTGGCCGACGGGTTCTCGGCCACGAGGACGACGCCCTCCCGGCAGACCACCGCGACCAGGCTGCGACCGCGGGCGATGCCCTTGCGCGCGTAGTCGGCGCGGTCCTTCATCACCTGCTCGGGTGCGACGTAGAACGGCATGCTCATGCCGGCTCCCCTCCTTCGACGAGGCGCTCGTAGCGGGCGGCCAGCTCGTCGTCGCCGACGCGCTCGAAGCCCGGGGCGGTGATGGTGGCGACGACGGGCCAGATGCCGCGGCGCGGGTCGGGCCCGCCGGTGGCGGAGTCCTCGTCCGCGGCGGTCATGAGGGCGGTCATCGCGAGGTCGACCGCCTCGTCGCGCCCCAGGCCCTCCCGGAAGCCGAGCTTGACCACGGTGGCGGCGTGCAGGCCTCCCGAGCCGGAGGTGGCGTAGTCCTGCTCCTCGTAGCGGCCGCCGGTGACGTCGTACTGGAACAGGCGGCCCACCCGGCGGCGCCGGTCGTAGCCGGCGAACAGCGGCACCACCGCCATGCCCTGCATGGCGGCGGGCAGGTGGCTGCGGACCATCTGGCTGAGCTGGTTGGCCTTGCCCTCCAGCGACAGCGGGGTCCCCTCCACCTTCTCGTAGTGCTCGAGCTGGAGCTGGAACAGCCGGACCATCTCGATCGCGGGGCCGGCGGCGCCGGCGATGGCCACGCCCGACCAGCGGTCCGCGGGGAACACCTTCTCCATCGTCCGGTGGCTGATGAGGTTGCCGGAGGTGGCCCGGCGGTCGCCGGCCACGAGCGCCCCGTCCGCGTAGCGGATGGCGAGCACGGTGGTGCCGTGGGGCACGACGCCGGCGCGGGTCACGTCACCGCCCGGCAGCGCGTCCCCCACGCCCTGCCGGCGCAGCAGCGCGGTGAAGTCGGGGCCCGGATCGTTGAACGGGTCGAAGGTCGGGATCTGCACGCCTCGGAGGGTACAGGTCGCCGCGGGCCGCCAGCGCCAGGCCCGTCGCGGCTACTCGCCGCCCTTCTGCACGTAGGACCGCACGAAGTCCTCCGCGTTGGTCTCCAGCACCTCGTCGATCTCGTCGAGCAGGTCGTCGATGTCGGCCTTCAGGCGCTCGCCGCTCTCGGTGGCGGCGGGGGCCTCGGTGATCTCGTCGGCGTCACGGGCCGGAGCGGACTTCTTGGCGTGTTCGCGTTCAGCCATGGTGGGACTCCTCGGTTCGACCGGCCAGCCGGTCCAGCAGCTCGGCCGGCGTGGCGCTCTGATCTAGCACGCTACCCACGTGGGCGCGCGTTCCACGGGCAGGTTCGAGCATGGGGACCCGGCGCAGCACGTCGTCGCCGGTGTCGAAGACGAGCGAGTCCCAGTTGGCGGTCACCACCTGGTCGCCGAAGCGGGCCAGGCAGCGGCCCCGGAAGTAGGCGCGGGTGTCGGTGGGCGGCTCGGTCACCGCGGCCGCCACCTCGGCGTCGGTGGTGAGGCGCACCAGGCCGGCCCGGGCCGCGAGCGACCGCTCGGGCCGCAGGTCGTGGTACTGGAGCGCGAGGGCGGCGAGGCGGGGGTCGCCCCAGTCGAGGCCGTGGCGCTGCCGGTAGCCCTCCAGGATGCGGTGCTTGGCGATCCAGTCCACGCGGTCCGCGAGCCGCTGCGGGTCGCGCTCCAGCCCGTCGAGCACGAGCGCCCAGAGGCGCAGGACCTCCCGGCCGACCGCCTCGCCGCCGACCGCGTCGAGGCCGTGGCGCTCCGCCCAGACCTCGGCGGCCTCCAGCAGCTCCCGCTGGACCTCCACGGCGCGCATCGCGGTGCCGTCGGCCAGGTCGTGGGACCGGCGGAGGGTGAGGTCGTGGGAGACGGCCCGCATGGCGCCGACGGGGTCCCGGAACCGGCGGGGCGGGGGCAGCGCGTCGTCCTCCAGCATGGCGAGCACCACCGCGGTCGTGCCGACCTTCAGGAAGGTGGCCGTCTCGCTGAGGTTGGCATCGCCGGTGATGACGTGCAGCCGCCGGTAGCGGCCGGGATCGGCGTGCGGCTCGTCCCGGGTGTTCACGATGGGCCGCTTGAGCGTGGTCTCCAGGCCCACCTCGGCCTCGAAGAAGTCGGCCCGCTGGGTGAGCTGGTAGGGGACGCTGCGGGCGTCCGCGTGGGGCACCTCGGTGCCGACCTTGCCGGCGCCCGTGTAGAGCTGGCGGGTGACGAAGTGCGGGGTGACCGCGGCGGCGATGCGCTCGAAGGGCACCGAGCGGGCGGTCAGGTAGTTCTCGTGGCAGCCGTAGGCGTTGCCCTTTCCGTCGGAGTTGTTCTTGTGGACCACGATCTCCTGGTCCGGCGGCAGGAACCGCCGGGCCGCGGCCATGGACCGCTGGAGGATCACCTCGGCCGCCCGGTCCCAGACCACCACGCTGCGGGCGTCCGCGCACTCGGGGCCCGACAGCTCGGGGTGGGCGTGGTCCACGTAGTAGCGGGCGCCGTTGGTGAGCACCGCGTTCACCAGGTGCGTCTCGATGCCGGGCGGCCGGGCGTTCGGGTCGTGGCGGCCGCGGGCGTCCTGGTCGGGGTGCTCGTCCTCGAAGTCCCAGTCGACCGCGGGCGCGGCGTCGCCCCGGTCCTCCAGCGAGGACAGGTAGGCGTTGATGAGCAGCGACGACGCCGTCACCGGGTTGGACTCGGGGATGCCCCGGTGCAGGACCCCGAACTCGGTCTCGATCCCGAGGATCTTGGGCAGCGCCATGCCCCCGACCCTAGAGGCCGCGCTCAGAGGTACTGGCCGGTGGCGACCCGCTCGATGCTGCGGCCGCCGGTGGGGGCCGCGGCGTCCTCGCGGGAGACGAGGGTGCGGATGTAGACGATCCGCTCGCCCTTCTTGCCGGAGATCTTCGCCCAGTCGTCGGGGTTGGTGGTGTTGGGCAGGTCCTCGTGCTCCTTGTACTCCTGGTGGATGGCCTCCAGGAGGTCCGCGGTGCGGATGCCGTGGCCGCGGCCGGCGATCCGGCGCTTGATGGCGAGCTTCTTGGCCCGGCGCACGATGTTCTCGATCATGGCCCCGGACGCGAAGTCCTTGAAGTACATGATCTCCTTGTCGCCGTTCTGGTAGGTGACCTCCAGGAACTGGTTGTCCTCGTCCTGGCGGTACATCTCCTCGACGGTGGCCTCGATCATCGCCCGCACGCACTTGTCGGGGTCGCCGCCGCCGAGGGTGGCCACCTCGGCGGCATCCAGCGGCAGGTCGGCCGAGAGGTACCGGCCGAAGATCTGCGCGGCCGCGGCGGCGTCGGGCCGCTCGATCTTGATCTTCACGTCGAGCCGGCCGGGCCGCAGGATGGCGGGGTCGATGAGGTCCTCGCGGTTGGAGGCGCCGATCACGATCACGTTGCGCAGCGTCTCCACGCCGTCGATCTCGGCCAGGAGCTGGGGGACGATCGTGGACTCCATGTCGGAGGAGATGCCGGTGCCGCGGGTGCGGAACATGGAGTCCATCTCGTCGAAGAACACGATGACCGGCCAGCCCTCCTCGCTCTTCTCCCGGGCCCGCTGGAACACCAGGCGGATCTGGCGCTCGGTCTCGCCCACGTACTTGTTGAGCAGCTCGGGGCCCTTGATGTTGAGGAAGTAGCTGCGGGCGGCCCGGTCGCCGGACGCCTCGGCCACCTTCTTGGCGAGCGAGTTGGCGACCGCCTTGGCGATGAGGGTCTTGCCGCAGCCGGGCGGGCCGTAGAGGAGGATGCCCTTGGGCGCCGGGAGCCGGTGCTCGGCGAACAGCTCGGCGTGCAGGAAGGGCAGCTCGACCGCGTCGGCGATCTGCTCGATCTGGCCGTCGAGGCCGCCGACGTCCTCGTAGGACACGTCGGGCACCTCCTCCAGCACCAGCTCCTCGACCTCGGGGCGGGCGAGCTTCTCCAGCAGCAGCCCGGAGCGGGGATCGGCCAGCACGGTGTCGCCGACCCGCACCCCGAGCGCGGCGAGGTCCCGGCTCAGCTCGCACACCCGCTCCTCGTCCGCGCGGGCGACCACGAGGGCCCGGTCGCCGTCGAGCACGTCGCGGATCGTGACCACCTCGCCGGTGCGCTCCCCCGCCCGGGACAGCACCACGCTGAAGGACTCGTTGAGGGCCACCTCGTCGCCCTGGCGGAGCCGCTCGGCCAGGCCGGGCACGGCGGCGACCCGCATCTTGCGGCCGCCGCTGTGCACGTCGACGGTGCCGTCGTCGTTCACGTCGAGCACGGTCCCGTAGGCGGCGGGCGGCTGGGTGAGCTTCTCCACCTCCTCGCGCAGCGCCGCGATGTGGTCGCGGGCCTCGCGCAGCGTGTAGCTCAGCTTCTCGTTCTGGCTCACCGCCTGCTGGAGCTGGCCCTTCGTCTCGAGCAGCCGCTCCTCCAGGGTGCGGACCCGCTTGGGGGCCTCCTGGAGGCGGCGCCGCAGCGCCACGACCTCGTCTTCGAGCAGGGTGGCCTGGTCGCGCAGCTCCTCGAGCTCGCTGCGACCGGCCGGGGTGCCGGAGCTGTCGTCCACGGTCATCGGACCGCCTCCTCCTCGGTGCGGGGCCTCGACCGCGCACGCTACCGGGCCGCGCCGGCGCCCGGGCACACCCCCCGCCGGGCGGCCGCGATCGCTGTGACCGATTACCGTCCGGGCGCCCCGCCGGGTTCCGGGGTTCCAGGGGTCGTCCGCTAGCATCCGGGGCACAAGGTCAGGGCCACGTTCGTGGCGCAGCGACGAAAGTAGGCAACCAACCCATGAAGGTCTGGATCGACCAGGATCTCTGCACCGGCGACGGCCTCTGCGAGGAGATCGCCCCCGACGTCTTCACGCTCCTCGACGACGGCCTCGCCTACGTGAAGGAGGGCGACAAGGTGTTCTCCGATCCGGGTGGCCCCGAGGGTCTCGCCAACGTGCCCGCCGGTCAGGAAGAGGCCGTGATCGAGTCCGCCGAGGAGTGCCCCGGCGAGTGCATCTTCATCGAGGTCTGAGCCGGACGCGGATCCGGCCGCCGCTGCTCCTACCGTGACCGAACGGGGCCTCCGGGCCCCGTTCGTCGCGTCCGGGCCCGCTCAGTCCGGCGTGGGCAGGAGGCGGGCGTGGGTCAGGAAGCCGGTGTGGGCGACCATGCGGTGGTCGGGGCGGACCGACATCCCGTCGATGTTCCAGCCCCGGTTGAGCACCTCCAGGGTCTCGGCCAGCTCGAAGCCGCTGGCGGCCAGGCGCTCGCGGAGCTGCACCGCCTGGGTGATCGCCGGGGTGTAGGCCACGAGGATGCCGCCGGGCCGCAGGGCCGCCTCGGCGTGGCGGACCACCTGCCAGGGCTCGGGCAGGTCGAGGACGATGCGGTCGAGCTGCTGCTCGTCGATGCCCTCGTAGACGTCGCGCTCCTCCACCCGGTAGTGGCGGGCCAGCTCCTCGCCGCCGAAGGCCCGCACGTTCTTCTGGGCGCGGGCGGCGAAGTCCCCGCGGATCTCATAGCCCGTCACGTGCGCGCCGGCCCGCAGCAGCGTCATGGACAGGGCGCCGGAGCCGACGCCGGACTCCAGGACCCGGGCGCCGGGGAAGACGTCGGCCAGCATCAGGATCGGGCCGAGGTCCTTCGGGTAGATGACCTGCGCGCCGCGGGGCATCTTGAGCACGAAGTCGCTGAGCGTGGGGCGGAACGCGGTGAAGGTGGCGCCGCGGGTGGAGCGCAGCAGCGCCCCCTCGGGGGCGCCGATGATCTCGTCGTGGGGCACGAAGCCGGCGTGGGTGTGGAACTCCCCGCCCGCCTCCAGGACCACCAGGTAGCGGCGCTTCTTGCGGTCGATGAGCAGGATCTGCTCGCCGGCCCGGAAGCTGCGGTCGGGCAGCGCCTCGGCGGGCGCGGGCTCGGTCGTGGGCGAGGTGGTGAGGTCAGACATCGATGGGCTTGCCCTTGCGGGTGAGGCGGACGGGTGCGGTGCCGGCGGTGCGCTCGACCAGGCGGCAGAAGGTGCAGATCTCGGAGGTGGTGGGGGTGCCGCAGCGGGCGCAGGCGGCGGTGCCGCCGTCGGGGGCGTGGGCCGGGGCCGCGTCGGCGAAGCGCTCGACGGCCCGGTCGAGGAAGCCGAAGTAGAAGGCGTGCTTGGAGCCGGGCGACGCCGCCTCGATCTCGTTCAGCGCCTCCTTGTAGCCGAGGTGCTTGTTGCCCACGGCCATCGGGCACTCCTCCACCACGTAGTCGATGCCCCGCAGCACGCAGTAGGCGGCCATCTCCCGCTCGCCCAGGCGCACGAGCGGCTTCACCTTGCGGGGGAAGCCGGGCCGGGCGGCCAGCACGGGGAGCTGGCGGGCGAGGTACTCGGCCTGCCAGCGGAGGGTGTTGCCGAAGAGGACCGCGGCCTCGTCGTCCAGGTTGTGGCCGGTGGCCACCGCATCGTAGCCGCCGTCGAGCGCGGCGCGGTCGAACAGGTGCCGCTTGGAGAGCCCGCAGGCCGAGCAGGGCACGCGGCGGGTGACGTGCGCCGCGGTGGGGATGTCGTAGTCGTAGGTCTCGCGCAGGTCGACCTCGCGCAGCGTGAGGCCCCGCTCGGCGGCGAAGGCGCGCACGATCTCGCCGCTGCGGTCGCTGTAGCCGCCGATGCCGAGGCCGATGTAGAGGCCGTCGGCCTCCCAGCCCAGCTCCACGAGCAGGTCCCACAGGGCGAGGCTGTCCTTGCCGCCCGACACGGCCACGAGCACCCGCTCCCCCGGCGCGAGCATCGAGAACTCCTCGATGGCCTTGGTGGTCTGGTCCCGCACCAGGCGCAGGAAGTGCTCGGCGCAGAAGTTCGCGTTGTGGCGCCGGATGTCGATGACCGCCGGTTCCCGGCAGACCCGGCACTTCACGTGGCGCCCCCGGAGATGACGGGGCGGATCTCGACGGTGGCGTCGTCGCCGAGGACGGCGTCGCCGGGCACCAGCTCGCCGTCGCGGATCACGAGCACCGACTCGCGGTTGAGGTCCAGCCGTTGCAGGAGGGCCACGATGGAGATCGGGCCGTCGACCTCGACGGTGCGGGCGGGGTTGCGGAGCTGGACCTTCACGGCTCCCATTCTGGCGGCTCGGGGCGCCGGTTCCCGCTTCGGAACCGGCCACCGGCGGCCGCGGGCCGCGCGGCGCTCAGGACCGGCGGGCGGCGCGGCGCTCGGCCCGGCTCGGGCGCGGCGCCTTCACGGGCTTGAGGCGCCCGCCCCGGCCGCGGCGCACCGGCAGCGGGGCGTCGCCGATGGTGGCCCGGCCGTTGGCGATCATGATGCGCTGGCCGGGCTTGAGCGGCTCCGACAGCAGGACCTCGCCGCCGGTGCGGCCGCGGAGGCGGCCCAGCAGCCAGAAGGCGGCCCAGGCGAACAGCCAGCCCCGGGACCGGCCCAGCACGCCCCGGTAGAAGCCGAGGTGCTGGAGCCGGCCGACCACGCCGGTGGGCGCCGCGCGTCGTCGGGCCATCAGTAGCGCCGCACCTCGAGGATCGTGGTCTTGCGGCGACCACGGCTCCGGCCGAGGAGGAAGACGACCACGAGCAGGGCGGCCCCGCCGACCGCGGCGACGGTCACCGCGGTGCTGCGGGCGGACTCGGCCCGCTCGTCGACGTCGGCGGTCAGCTCGCGGAACTTCGCCTCGAGGTCGTCTCGGGTGATCCTGCGGGCCTGGTCGGGGGTGGGCTCGGCGGCCATGTCAGCGTCCTCCGTCGCGGTTCGGCTTGGTGATGGAGCGGGCGCAGAGCGCGAGCACGACGACCGCGAAGAGCAGCGCCGCGGCGTAGGGCACCACGTTCCAGCTCCCGGTCAGGTGCCGCCCGGTCTCCTCCTGGAGGATCCGGAGGATGGCGAGCACGCCGAAGACGGCGCCGACGGCGAAGAGCACCGCACCCGCCAGGCCCCAGCCGAGGAACCGGCCGATGGAGCGCAGCGGGTCGATCGTCTCCTGCTTGGCGTAGTCGCGAACGAGCTGCCACACGTCGCCCGCCACCTCGGCGGTGTTCTTGGACTGGGTGTTCGCACCTTCTGGTGCCACGGCGCCTCCTGGCATGCGGGTTCGCCCTTCCTATCGGTCGAGCCGCCGCGGTGCAAGGATCGCGGTCGGCCCGGCGGGACGGTGGACGGTCGGTTCGGGGGACGGGTCCGGCTCGGCCCGGTCGAGGGGTCCGCCGAGGGGTCCGCCGACGAGGACGATGCCGAAGTCGCCGTCGGCGGCGAGGCAGGCGTCGACCATCGTGTCGTAGCGGTCCTGGAAGACCTGGAGGGGCAGGACCATCGACGGCACGAGCAGCGTCTGGAGGGGCAGCATCCCGAGCGTGCCCATCGGCGCGGCGTAGGTGGCGCCGGGCACGACGAGGGGCGCGCCCACGTCGTCGCAGGGCAGGTCGGTGCCGGTGAGGACCCCGGCGAACAGCTCCTGGGCGAACTGGGCGATCTTCTCGTCGTCGGCGTCGTTGACCACGAAGCTGAACGTGGCGCTCTGGCCCGAGCCGAGCGGCACGAAGCCGGCGAGCGAGCTGACGCCGTTCAGCCGGCCGGTCTTGGCCCGCAGGCGGCCCTTGACCGGGCTGTCCTCGAAGCGGTGGCGGAGGGTGCCGGTCTCGCCGGCGACGGCGAGGCCCCGGCCGATCTGGCTGTCGGGACCGCCCGCGTGGTCGAGCACCCGCACGAGCTGGTCGCAGGTGGCCCGGTTGGTGGGGTCGAGGCCGGAGCCGTCCACGATGACCGTGCCGGGCGAGGTCAGGCCGAGCTGGCCGGCCCGGCTGCGGATGACGCCGACGCCCGCCTCGGTGCTGCCGCCGGCGCCGGCGTGCACGCCCAGCTCCTTGGTGAGCAGCTCGGCGGTCTGGTTGTCGCTGGTGGTGAGCAGCTCCTCCACGATCTTGCCGAGCGGGGCGGAGCGGACCTCCGCGAGCGTCTCGCCGGCGGCGCCGGGTCCGCTCGCCGCGCCGCCGGCCACGGTGATGCCCCGGGCCTCCAGCAGCCGGACGAGGTGCCGGGCGGCGCTGGCCGCCGGGTCCTCGCTGCGGCGGCGGACGGCGCGGCCCTCGCCCAGATCCCAGTCGTAGCCGTCGTCCACGCCGAGGGCCGACAGCGGCCCGGACTGCTCCTGGTCCACGAAGCGCTCGGGCCAGGACGGCACCGAGCGGACGGCGTCGTAGCGGGACTCGTCGCCGACCACCCGGCCCTCGACCCGGCCGATGCCGGCCGCCACGAGCCGGTCCGCGAGGTCGTCCAGGCTGGTGGGGTGGTACTCGGCGATCTCGCGGTGGGCGATGACCGCGTCGGTCGACAGGAGCGGGTCGCCGCCGCCGACGAGGGTGAGGTCGCCCCGCACGACCCCGTCGAGCGGTGCGGCCCCGGTCACGGTGGTGGCGAAGCGGTGGTCGGCACCGAGCACGTCGAGGGCGATCGCGGCGGTGACGAGCTTCTCGGTGGAGGCGGGCACCACCGGCTTGTCGGGGTCGCGGGCGTAGAGCAGGCCGCCGTTCACCCGCACGGACATGCACGAGGCGGACGGCACGGCGTCAAAGATGTGGTCGAACGCGGCGCGGGTCTGCGGGTCGAGGTCGTACGCGCCGGGTTGGGCCTGGGCCGGCCGGGCGGCCGGGGTGGGCCGGGCGGCGCCGGGCGCGGCGGGCACCACCACGCAGGCGAGCGCGACGAGGGGCGCGAGGGCGGCGAGGGGCCGGCCGGCGGCGCGGCGCCGTCGGCCGTCGGGTCGGGCGCTCACACCGGCTCGGGGGCGTGGCCGCGGGCGGCGAGCCAGCGGGCGCGCTCCCAGGCGTGGGCGAGGGCGGTGACGGCGCGGTTGGCCGACGAGTAGCAGAGGCGCCCGGTGGCGCGGACCGCGGCGGGCCCGGCGTTGCCGGGGTCCGCGACGGCCAGCTCGGTGGCGAGCAGGATCGGCTTGCCGGTGGCCTCGGAGATGTCGGCCGCGGCCTGGGCGAAGCGGGCGTCCTGGCGCTCGTGGTAGGCGACGATCCGCTCCAGGCCGTGGTCCGGGTAGAAGGGCCCATCGCGCATGAGCCGGGCCTGGTTGGCCTGGATGCCGAGGCCGAGCTGGATGACGGCGTCGACGTCGGGGTGCGCGGCGATCAGCTCCAGCACCTGGGGGATGGTGTCGCGGGTCTCGCCGCCGGCGAGGTCGACGGGGTTGTTGCGGGACCAGCGGGGCGGCAGCAGACCGTCGATGGACGCGAGCAGGTCGTCGGGGAGGGCGACCAGCTCCAGCGGGCCGGCGGTGATGGCGTCCGCGGTCACCACGCCCCAGCCGCCGGCGGTCGTCATGACCACCACCCGCGGGCCCCGGGGCAGGGGCTGGGTGGCGAAGGTGGCGGCGGCCTCGAACGCCTCCTCGACGGTCGCGGCGCGGGTGACGCCGGCCTGGCGGCAGGCGCCGTCGAACACCCGGTCGTCGGTGGCGAGGCTGCCGGTGTGCGACGCCGCGGCGCGCTGGCCCCCGGCGGTGGCGCCGCCCTTCACGAGCACGAGCGGCTTGCGGGCGGCGACCCCGGCGATGCGGCGGAGGAACGCCCGGCCGTCGGGCACGCCCTCCACGTAGGCGAGGCCGACCGAGGTGGCCGGGTCGTCCGCGTAGAAGTCGAGGAAGTCGGCGACGGTGGTGGCCGCGGCGTTGCCGGCCGACACGGCGCGGGAGATGCCGACGCCGGTCTGCACCGCGTAGTTCTGGAACGACGAGACGAAGTTGCCGGACTGGGAGGCCACCCCGATGGAGCCGGCGGGCGGGTACGGGGCCACGATCTGGGCGCAGAGCTTCGACGGCGTGGACACCACGCCCTGGCCGTTCGGACCCGCGAGGAGGATGCCCAGCTCCTCGCAGAGCGCGACCAGCTCGGCCTGGGCGGCCTGGCCGGCGGGGCCGGCCTCGCCGTAGCCGGCGCTCGTGACGAACGCGGCGCGGATGCCCTTGCGGGCCGCGGCCCGGAGCAGGTCGGGGTTGGCGGCGGCGGGGGTGCAGACGAAGACGAGGTCGGCGGCGCCCTCGGGCAGCGCGTCGAGGTCCGGGGTGCTCTGCACGCCCAGCACCTCGGCCCCGTCGCGGTTGGTGGCGAAGACCCGGCCTGCGTAGCCCGAGGCGAGGATGTTGTGCAGGGAGACGAAGCCGAACTTGCCCGGGTGCGTGGAGGCGCCGGCCACCACCACCCCGGCCGGGTCGAACAGCGCCCGGAACCCGTCGGTGCGGTCGCGGCCGGCCGCCCCCTCCCCCGCGGCCCCGGCGGCCGCATCGGCGGGGTCGGCCGGCTCGGCCGGGTCGGTGCGGGCGTCGTCGAGCTCGACCAGGGCGTCGACGGCCACCGGGCGGCCGTCCACGACGATGAGCGGGTTGAGGTCCGCGGCCACCAGGCGGGGATCCGCGACCGCGGCGTCGGAGAGGGCCACGAGCACCGCGGCGAGGGCGTCGCGGTCGACCGCGGGCTCGCCCCGCAGCTCCCCGAGCAGGGCCGAGGTGCGCAGGCCGTCGATCATCTCGTGGGCGTCGACGGGGGTGATCGGCACCGGCCGGACCGACACGTCGGCCACCGCCTCGGCCAGGATGCCGCCGATGCCGACCATGACGGTCATGCCGAACTGCGGGTCGTCGGCCAGGCCGGCGATCAGCTCCCGGTTGCCCCGCAGCAGGGGGGCCACGAGCAGCGACACCTCGCCGTCGTCGGGGGTGGCCGCCGCGAGCAGGTCGGCCGCCGCGGCCCGCACCGCGTCGGGGTCCGCGAGGTTCAGGCGCACGAGGCCCCGCTCGGTCTTGTGGGCGATGGCGTCGCCGTTGAGCTTGACGACCACCGGCAGGCCGAGGCGCGCCGCGGCCGCGACCGCCTCGTCGGGGGTGGCGACCACCGCCTCGGGGGCGAAGGGCACGCCGGCGGCGGCGAGCAGCGCCTTGGAACCGGCTTCGCTGAGGGTGCGCGACGACATGGCCGACGAGCCTACGGCGCCCGAGCGCGCGGCTCCGCCACCCCGGCCCGCACCCGGGCCGGCCCATGACTGACGTCACCCGGCCCGGCGATAGTGTGGACGTGGTGTCTGCCCCCGAACCCGTGCTGTCGACCCGAGACGCCATCATCGTCGAGGCCCGGCGCTGCTTCGCCGATCACGGCTACGAGGGCACGTCGCTGAACGAGATCGCCGAGGCGGTCGGCATCCGCCGGCCCAGCCTCCTGCACCACTTCCCCTCCAAGGAGGCGGTGTACGCCGAGGTGTTCCGCATCAGCCTCGCCGAGTGGGGCGTGCGGGTGGAGGAGGCCGTCGGCAAGGGCGCCCGGGGCTGGCAGCAGGTGGACGAGGTCATCACCACCGGCTTCCGGTTCTTCCAGGAGAACCCCGAGTTCGTGCGCATCGTGCGCCGCGAGGCCCTCGACGGCGGCGCCAACCTCGGCATCGACCTCGGCGCCGCCCTGCGCCCGTTCCTCCAGCGGGCCCAGCGGTGGTTCGACAGCGAGATCGCCGCCGGCCGCTTCCGCCGGATCGACACCGAGCAGCTCCTGCTCACCGGCTACAGCGTGATGTTCAGCTACTTCAGCGACATCCCGTTCCTGGAGGGCCTGCTCGACGGCGACCCGCTGGACGAGGAGCACACGCTGGCCCGCCTCAAGCACATCCGGAACCTGTTCCACGTGGCGCTGGCCCCCGAGGCGCCCTGACCGGGCCGCCCGGGTGAGCCGGTACGGTGCTCGCCATGGCTGACATGACGATCGTCGCCGCCGTGTTCATCGACAACATCGAGCTGCGGCAGGTGCCCGGACCCTCGACGCGCATCGACCTCACCGGCGTCCACTTCTCCCAGGCCGCCCCCTCGCCGGCACCGGTGACCGTCGAGCCGCACCTGGTGGTCCTCGTGCACTGCCCGCCCGACGCGGCGGGCACCGGCGCGCTGGAGACGGTGTACCGGCGGGACGGCGAGCAGGTCGCCCGCAACGTGCAGCCGCTCCAGGTGGAGCCGGGCAGGTTCGCGTACCGCCTGGTGCGCGCCGAGCTGAGCTTCGACGACTACGGCTCGGTGACCGCCGAGGTCCGCATCGACCTCGGCCCGGTGGTCACCGTGCCGTTCACGCTCCTGCCGCCGGCCGCCTGAGCCGTGCCGTTCGCGGCGGCCGTCTCCCGCCACCCGGTGGCCAGCCACGCCACCGGCGAGGTGCTCGGCGCGGTCCTGGAGGAGCTGGCGGTGCCACCGGAGGTGGCGGTGCTCACCGCCACCGGTGCCTTCGCCGGCGCGCTGGACGACATCGCCGCCGCGGTGGCCGAGGTGCTGCGGCCCGGCGTGCTCGTCGGCTCGACCGCCGCGGCGGTGCTGGCCGGGGACCGCGAGGTGCAGGACCACGACGCCCTCGTCCTCTTCGCGGGGCGCGCCGCGGGAGCCGGCCCCGGCCTCGCGCCGCGCCCGGTCCGCATCGAGGCCGACGGCCGGCCGGGTGCGGGCACCGCGGCGCTGCGCGACGAGGCGGGCACGCTCCTGCTGCTCGTGGCGGCGAGCTGCGGGAGCGTGGAGGACCTGCTGGGCGACCTCGCGGCACGCAACCCGGCGCTCACGGTGGTCGGCGCCCGGGCCTCGACCGCGGTCGGTCCGGCGCTGGAGCGCCTGGTGCTCGACGGCCGCACGGTGACCGGCGGCGCGGTGGGCGTGCTCTTCCCCGCCGGCGCGCCGGTGCGGGCCGTGCTCTCCCAGGGCGCCCGCCCCGTCGGCGAGCCGCTCGTGGTCACCGCCGCTCGCCCGGGGCTGATCGAGGAGCTGGCGGGCCGGCCGGCGCTGGACCGGGTGCTGGAGATCGCGGAGGCGGCGTCGCCGGAGGATCGCTCCGCCCTGTCCCGCGCCCTGCACGTCGGCTTCGTGCTGGACGAGCGGGCCGAGCACCCGGCGGGCGCGGACGTGCTCGTCCGCGCGGTGCACGGCGCCGACCGCACGACCGGCGCGGTGGCCGTCGACGGCGACGTGGCGGTCGGCACGGTGGTCCGCCTCCAGGTGCGCGACGCCCGGGCCGCGACCCTCGACCTGCACGAGCAGCTCGCGGCCGCCACCGCCGGCGGCGCGCTGGTGTTCCCGGACCTGGCGCGGGGCCGGGAGCTCTTCGGCGCGCCGCACCACGACGCCGCGGCCGTGGTCGACCACGTGGCCGGGCGGGCGATCGCCGGCCTCTTCGGGGCCGGGGTGATCGGGCCGGTGCACGGCCGCACCCTCCTGCACCGCGGCTCGCTGGCCGCGCTGCTGTTCGACCACGCCTGAGCGACGACACCGCCGATGACCGCGTCTCAGCGACAACACCGGTAGGACCGCGTCTCAGCGACAACACCGCCGGACGATCGCGTCCGAGCGACAGCCGCCGGGGCGGACGTCGGGCGCCCGCCAGCCCCCCGACTGGCAGGCGCCCGGATCTCGTCAGCCGGCCGCGGGGTCCAGGCTGATCGACTTGGTCTGGAGGTAGGCCGCGAGGCCCTCGGGCCCCAGCTCTCGGCCCATCCCCGACTCCTTGTAGCCGCCGAAGGGCGCTCCGAAGGCCATGGCGAAGTGGTTGACGGCGATGGTACCCGTCTGGACGCGGCGCGCGACATCGGCCGAGCGGGCGGCATCGCCGCCCCAGACGGTGCCGCAGAGGCCGTAGCGCGAGTCGTTGGCCAGGGCGACCGCGTCGGCCTCGCCGTCGTAGGGGATCACCGCGAGGACCGGGCCGAAGAGCTCCTCCTGGCCGATCGAGGAGCGGTTGTCGACGTCCGCGAACACCGTCGGGGTCACGAACCAGCCCCGATCCTGGGCCACGTTCGTGCCGCCGGTGGTGATCCGGCCGCCCTCGCGCTCGCCCTCGGCGATCATCGCGAGCACCCGCTCCTGCTGGCGCTGCGCGACGAGCGGCCCCACCTGCACCTCGGGGTCGAGCGGGTCGCCGACCTTCAGGCCGGCCACCGTCTCGGTGACCGCCTCGACCACCTGGTCGTAGGTGGCCCGGGGCGCCAGGATGCGGGTCTGGGCGACGCACGCCTGCCCGTTGTTCATGATCCCGGCGTCCACGATCTGGGGCACGGCGGTGGCGAGGTCGGCGTCGTCCAGCAGGATCGCGGCCGACTTGCCGCCCAGCTCCAGGGTCACGGGGCGGAGCAGCGCGCCGCACTGCGCGGCGATGACCTTGCCGGCGGCGCTGGAGCCGGTGAAGGACACCTTGTCCACGCCCGGGTGGCCCACCAGGTGGGCGCCGGCCTCCCGGCCGCCCGGCACGATGTTGAGGACGCCCGGTGGCAGCCCGGCCTCGGTCAGGATCTCGTGGAGGACGTAGGCGTCGAGCGGCGTCTCGGGCGCGGTCTTGAGCACCACGGTGGAGCCGGAGACGATCGCCGGGGCGATCTTGATCATGTTGGCGAACAGCGGCACGTTCCACGGGACGATGCAGCCGGCCACCCCGTAGGGCTCGCGGCGCACCACGACCGGCCCGAAGAGGCCCGGGCGGGTCTCCTCGAAGTCGAAGGTCCGGGACAGCTCGATGTAGGTGTCCATGATCATCGTGGGCGCCAGGACCTGGCCGAAGGGGGCCCAGCTCCTGGGGCTGCCCATCTGGAGCGTGATGAGGTCGGACAGCTCGTCCATGCGGGCGAGGATGGCGTCCTTGGCCCGGGCGAGGACCTCGCCGCGCTCCGCCGCCGGGCGGGTGGACCAGTCGGTGTCGTCGAAGGCGCGCCGGGCGGCGGCCACCGCGGCGTCGACGTCGGCGTCGGTCCCCTCGGGCACCCGGCCGACGACCTCCTCGGTGTAGGGGTTGACGACGTCGATGACCCCGCCCGAGGCCGGTTCGACCAGCTCGCCGCCGATGTAGAGACGATCGTGTTCGATCACCGGTGCTTCCCCTTGCTGTCGCGGGCGCCGCGTGGCGCGGCGGCGCCCGATCCCGGCGTCGCCGCCGGTCACCCTAGCCACCGCACTAGAACACGTTCTCATCTCGACCCCATCTCGGCCCCGGAGGTGACCGATGCCACCCGGGAACGGGGGCGGTGGCGCCCTCCCGGGCGCCCGGGGCGCAGTCGATAGGGTGGACAGGTCCCGCACACGAGCAGAAGCACCCGATGAGCACCGACGACCTCGAACTCCGCGCCGTCAACACGATCCGCGGCCTCGCCATGGACCTGCCGCACGCCGCGAACAGCGGCCACCAGGGCACCGCCATGGCCCTCGCCCCGCTGGCCCACGTCCTCTGGACCCGGGTGCTGACCTACGACCCGAGCGACCCCGGGTGGCTCGACCGGGACCGCTTCGTGCTCTCCGCCGGCCACGCGTCGGTGCTGCTCTACTCGATGCTGCACCTCACCGGCTACGACCTCTCGCTGGACGACCTGAAGGCGTTCCGCCAGTGGGGCTCGCGCACGCCCGGCCACCCCGAGTACGGCCACACCCCCGGCGTCGAGGTCACCACCGGCCCGCTCGGGCAGGGCCTCGCCAACGCCGTGGGCCTCGCCGTCGCGGAGCGCTACCTGCGGGCCCGCTTCTCCCCCGACGTGGTCGACCACCGCACCTGGGTGATCGCCGGCGACGGCTGCCTGTCCGAGGGCATCAGCCACGAGGCCGCGAGCCTCGCCGGCCACCTCGGCCTCGGCCGCCTCACCTGCATCTACGACGACAACCACATCACCATCGACGGCCCCACCGAGCTGGCGCTGACCGACGACGCCGCGGCCCGCTTCCGGGCCTACGGCTGGCACGTGGTCGACCTCGGCGAGCGGGCGGACGACCTGGACGCCATCGAGGCCGCGCTGGCCGAGGCGCAGGCCGAGACCGAGCGCCCCTCCCTCGTGGTCCTGCGGAGCCACATCGCCCACCCCTCCCCCCGCCTCACCGACGATCCGGCCGCCCACGGCCTGGCGTTCAAGGACGCCGACATCACCGAGACCAAGGCGATCCTCGGCCTGCCCGACGAGCCCTTCGCCATCGCGGACGACGTCGCCGCCTACTACCGGGCCGCGGGCGCCCGTGGCGCCGAGGCCCGGGCCGCCTGGGAGGCCCGGCGCGCCGCCCTCGACCCCGAGCGCACGGCCGCCCTCGACGCCGCGCTCGCGGACACCGGCGTCGCCGGCTGGCAGGACGCCCTGCCCACCTTCGAGGTGGGCGAGGCGGTCGCCACCCGCGTCGCCTCCGGCAAGGTCTTCACCGCGCTCGCCGAGGTCCTCCCCGGCCTCCTCGGCGGCGGCGCCGACCTCTCCGGCAACACCGGCACCCTGCTGGCGGGCCAGGAGCAGCAGTCGAGCGAGCACCCCGGCGGCAAGCAGCTCTACTTCGGGGTGCGCGAGCACGCGATGGGCGCGGTCATGAACGGCCTCGCCGCCCACGGCGGCGTCCTGCCCGTCGGCGGCACGTTCTTCGTCTTCAGCGACTACCTGCGCCCCGCGGTGCGCCTCGCCGCCCTGTCGGGCCACCACGTCGTCTACTCGTGGACCCACGACTCGGTCGGCGTCGGCGAGGACGGCCCGACCCACCAGCCGATCGAGCACCTGGCGAGCCTGCGGGCCATGCCGGGCCTGCGCGTGGTCCGCCCCGCGGACGCCCACGAGACCGTCATCGCCTGGACCGACGCCATCGCCCACCACGGGCCCACCGCGCTGGTGCTCAGCCGCCAGAACCTGCCGGTGCTCGACGGCACCGCCGCCAACCCGGGCGTGTCCCGCGGCGCCTACGTGCTCGCCGAGGTCGGCCCCGACGACCGCGAGGGCGGCCTCCCCGACCTCGTGCTCGTGGGCACCGGCTCGGAGGTGTCGGTGTGCCTGGCCGCCGCCGAGCGCCTCGCCGGCGACGCCCTCCGGGTCCGGGTCGTCTCCATGCCCTGCTGGGAGGACTTCGACGCCCAGGACGAGGCGTACCAGGCGTCGGTCCTGCCCGCCGAGGCGCCGACGCTCGCGGTGGAGGCCGCGTCCTCCTTCGGCTGGGAGCGCTGGGCCGACGAGGTGGTCGCCATCGACCGCTTCGGCGCCTCCGCCCCCGGCGCCGTCGCCCTCGCCGAGCTGGGCATCACCGCCGACCACGTGGTCGAGGTCGCCCAGGACCTCCTCGACGACATCGAGGCCCCGGCCGACGCCTGACCCGCCGCACCCCCACCGCCCCGGAGGCACCCGATGACCAAGCTCCACGAACTCCTCGACGTCGGAGGCCAGAGCCCGTGGCTCGACAACCTCCGGCGCGACCACACCCGCGACGGCACCCTCGCCGCCCGCGTCGCCGACGGCATCCGCGGCGTCACCTCCAACCCGTCGATCTTCCAGAAGGCCATCGAGGGCCAGGCGATCTACGACGAGCAGTTCGCGGCGCTCGTGTGCGACGGCGCCACCGCCGTCGACGCCTACTGGGAGCTGGTGGTCACCGACATCACCGAGGCGCTCGCCGTCCTGCGCCCGGTCCACGACGCCAGCGACGGCGTCGACGGCTACGTGTCGGTCGAGGTGGCGCCGGACCTGGCCCGCGACACCGCCGGCACCGCGGCCGCCGCCCGGGCGCTGCACGAGCGCATCGCCGCCCCGAACCTCTACGTGAAGATCCCCGGCACCGCCGAGGGCCTGCCGGCCATCCGCAGCACCCTCGCCGAGGGCCACAGCGTCAACGTCACCCTCCTGTTCAGCCTGAGCCGCTACGACGAGGTGATCGAGGCGTACCTGTCGGGCCTGGAGGCGGCCTCGGGGCCCCTGGCGCCCATCTCGTCGGTGGCCTCCTTCTTCGTGTCCCGCCTCGACGCGGCGGTCGACCCGCTGCTGGAGGAGATCGCCAGCCCCGAGGCCCTCGCGCTCCGGGGCCGCACCGCGGTCGCCAACGCCCAGCTCGCCTACGACCTGTTCCGCCGCCGCTTCAGCGGCGAGCGCTGGGAGGCCCTCGCCGCCCGGGGCGCCCGCGTCCAGCGGCCGCTGTGGGCCTCCACCTCCACGAAGGACCCGTCGTACCCGCCCACCCTCTACGTCGACACGCTCATCGCCCCGGACACGGTCAACACCATGCCCGAGGCCACCGTCGACGCCTTCGAGGCCGAGGGCACCGTCGCCCGCACCGCGGATGCCGACCTCGACGGCGCCCGCCGGGTGCTGGAGGGGGTGGCCGCCGTCGGCATCGACCTCGACGCCGTGACCGACCGGCTGGAGGTCGAGGGCGTCGCCGCCTTCCAGGGCGCCTTCGATGCCCTGCTCGCCTCGCTCGGGGCCAAGGCCGACGCCCTCCGGACGGGCGGCTGACGTGGCGATCCCCGGCGAGCTGCGGATCGTCGACGACGTCCCCGCCGCGTTCGCGGCCTGCGTGGTCGACGCGTTCGCCCGGCGCCCCGCCGAGCAGTTCTCCCTCGCGCTCTCCGGCGGCGACACCGCCCGGGCCTGCTACGAGCGCCTCGCCGTCGACGGCGCCGCCGCCATCGACTGGTGGAAGGTCGACGTCTACTGGGGCGACGAGCGCTGCGTCCCCCACGACCACGTCGACTCCAACTACCGGCTCGCCCGCGAGGCGCTCCTCGACCGGGTCGGTGCCGCCAACGCCACCCACCTGATGCGCTGCGAGGAAGGCCCCGACCCGTACCAGCTCCGCCTGGGCGAGCTGGGCCGCATCGACGTCGTCCACCTCGGGATGGGCCCCGACGGCCACACCGCCAGCCTGTTCCCCGACTCCGAGGCCCTCGACGCCGACCCCGGGCGCCTCGTCGCCATGAACGACGACCCCACCGGCGCCAACCCGTACCGGCGGATGACCCTCACCTTCGCCGGCATCGCCCGCGCCCGGCTCGCGGTGGTGACCGTCGCCGGCGCCGCCAAGGCCGAGGCGCTCGCCGCCGTCGCGGCCGGCGCGGACCTCCCCGCGGCCCGCATCGACGCCGAGGCCGTCCTCTGGCTGGTCGACGCCGAGGCGGCCGCCGCGCTCGACCGGGCCTGAGCGCCCGGCCGGGCCCGAGCCCGGGCAGCGGGGCGCGCGGCAGCCGGCCACCGCGCCGGTAGCGTGGCCGCCATGCCGCCCGTCACCCCCCAGGACCTCCCGCTCACCGACCTGCTGCGCCGGGCGCGCGAGGTCCGCGACCGAGCGCACGGCACCCGGATCACCTACTCCCCCAAGGTGTTCATCCCGCTCACCATGCTGTGCCGGGACCGCTGCGGCTACTGCACCTTCGCCCAGCCGCCGGCCCGGCTGGAGGCGCCCTTCCTCACCCCCGAGCAGGTCCTCGCCATCGCCCGGCGCGGCGCCGCGGCCGGCTGCCACGAGGCGCTGTTCACCCTGGGCGAGCGCCCCGAGGAGCGCTACCCGGTGGCGGCCGAGTGGCTGGCCGAGCACGGCTACGGCTCCACCGTCGGCTACCTGGCCGCCATGGCCGAGCTGGTGCTGGCCGAGACCGGCCTGCTCCCCCACGCCAACGCCGGCGCCCTGCACCCCGAGGAGCTGGAGCTGCTGCGGCGCGTCGCCCCCTCCCAGGGGATGATGCTGGAGTCGCTGCGCGACGACCTCGACGCCCACCGGGGCAGCCCCGACAAGACCCCCGACCGGCGCCTCGCCACCCTGGAGGCGGCCGGCGCGCTGCGCATCCCCTTCACCACCGGCATCCTCTGCGGCATCGGCGAGAGCCGCCAGGACCGCATCGACGCGCTGGAGGCCATCGCCGCCTCCCACGCCCGCCACGGCCACGTGCAGGAGGTGATCGTCCAGAACTTCCTGCCCAAGCCGGGCACCGCGATGCACAAGGCCCCGCCCTGCCCCGACGACGAGTACCTGGAGGCCATCGCCCTCGCCCGCCTCATCCTGCCGCCGGAGGTCCACCTCCAGGCCCCGCCGAACCTCACCACCGACTTCGGCGTGCTGCTCGACGCCGGCATCGACGACTGGGGCGGGGTGTCGCCGGTGACCGCGGACCACGTCAACCCCGAGCGGCCCTGGCCCGACCTCGACCGGCTGCGCGAGGTCACCGAGGCCCACGGCTTCGAGCTGGCCCCGCGCCTCACCGTCTACCCCCACCACGCCGTGCACCCGGCCGAGTGGCTGGACGACGGCCTGGCGTTCGCGGTGCTCGACCGCTCCGACGCCGAGGGCCTGGCCCGCGACGACCCCGGCGCCGTCTACCCCCAGCGCACCGACGAGGCCCAGAACGTGGGCGACGGCGCCGAGGTCGTGCTCGTGGGCCGCCGCTCGTCGCAGTGGTACGTCGGGACCGGCGCCGAGCCGCCGCCGCTCATCCCCGCCGCGCAGGCCGCCACCGCCCCCGGCAGCCGGGTGGGCGAGATCCTCGACGGTGTGCGAGCCGGCCAGCAGGTCGGTGAGGACGAGATCGTCGCCCTGTTCGCCGCCCGGGGCCGCGAGGTCGGCGCGGTCGCGTCGCTCGCGGACGAGCTGCGGGCCGCGACGGTGGGCGACGCGGTCACCTGGGTCGCCAACCGCAACATCAACTACACGAACGTCTGCACCTTCAAGTGCCGCTTCTGCGGGTTCTCCAAGGGCCCGCTGTCGCTCAACCTGCGGGGCACCCCCTACCTGCTCACCCTGGACGACATCGCGGAGCGGGCCGCCGAGGCCCGGGCCCTCGGCGCCACCGAGGTGTGCCTCCAGGGCGGCATCCACCCCCGCTTCGACGGCGACTACTACATCGACGTGACCCGGGCGGTGAAGGACGCGGTGCCCGACATCCACGTCCACGGCTTCACCGCCCTGGAGGTGACCGAGGGCGCCAAGCGCCTCGGCGAGCCGCTGGAGGACTACCTGCGCCGCCTCATGGACGCCGGCCTCTCCACCCTGCCGGGCACCGCGGCCGAGATCCTGGACGACGGGGTCCGCGCCGTGCTCTGCTCCGACAAGATCACCACCGACGAGTGGCTGGACGCCCACCGCACCGCCCACCGGGTCGGGCTCCGCTCGAACATCACCATCATGTTCGGCTCCATCGAGCACCCCCGCTCCTGGGCCCGCCACCTCCTCCGCACCCGGGCGCTCCAGGCCGAGACCGGCGGCTTCACCGAGTTCGTGCCCCTGCCGTTCGTGCACATGGCCTCGCCCATCTACCTCCAGCAGGGGGCCCGCCGCGGGCCCACCTGGCGGGAGGTCGTGCTCATGCACGCGGTGGCCCGCATCGCCTACCACGGCCTCATCGACAACATCCAGACCTCCTGGGTGAAGCTCGGCGCCTCGGGCGCCACCCAGCTCCTCCAGGCCGGCGTCAACGACCTCGGCGGCACCCTCATGGACGAGAACATCTCCCGCGCCGCCGGCGCCAGCCACGGCCAGGCAATGGACGAGTCCGGCTTCCGCGCCATCGTGGAGCCCCTCGGCCGCCGCCTCGAACAGCGCACCACCCTCTACGGGCGGGTGCCGGCGGTCCCCGTCCCGTGACCGCACCCGACGCACCCGACGCGCTCGCCGCCCCCGACCCGCTGGCCGCGCTCGACGCGGACCTCGACCGCCTGCTCGACGACGTGGGGATCGTGCGGGACCGGGCGCTCGTGCGCCGCATCGTGGAGACCGGCCTCCAGCTCGGCGCCGACGGCACCGACCGGCTCGACCTCAAGATCACCTCCGCGGCCCTCGGGGAGATGCGCAGCGCGTTCCGCACCTTCGCCCCCTACCGCGACGTCCCCAAGGTCACGATCTTCGGCTCGGCCCGCACCCGGCCCGACTCGCCGCTCTACCACCAGGCGACCGAGGCCGCCCGGGCGCTCGCCGAGGCCGGCTGGATGGTCGTCACCGGTGCCGGGCCCGGCATCATGCAGGCCGCGATGGAGGGCGCCGGCGCCGACCGCTCCATCGGCGTGAGCATCCGCCTGCCCTTCGAGGAGCGGGCCAACTCGGTCATCACCGACGACCCCAAGCACGTGGCCATGAAGTACTTCTTCACCCGCAAGCTGATGCTCGTGAAGGAGTCGTCGGGGTTCATCTCGCTGCCGGGCGGCTTCGGCACCCTGGACGAGACCTTCGAGCTGCTCACCCTCCAGCAGACCGGCAAGGCCGAGCCGACCCCGATCGTGCTGCTCGACCAGCCCGGCGGCACGTTCTGGAACGGGATGCGCCGCTTCGTGGACCAGGAGCTGGTCACGAGCGGCGTCATCTCGGCCGACGACCTCGACCGGGTGCTCGTCACCGACTCGGTGGACGTGGCCGTGGCCGAGATCGACGGCTTCTGGCGCAACTACGACTCGCTGCGCTGGGTCGGCAAGCGGCTCGTGCTGCGGCTCCGCCACGAGCCCACCGACGCCGAGGTGGTGGCGCTCAACGACGAGTTCGGCGGCCTGCTCGCCGAGGGCGCCATCGAGCGCACCGCGCCGCTGCCGCCCGAGGTGAGCGGCGACGACAAGCTCGGCCTGCCCCGCCTGGTCCTCGTCCTCGACCAGTTCCAGGTCGGCTCCCTGCACCGGTTGATCCGGGCGATCAACGGCCTGGCCTCGGCCACCGGCTGACCGTGCCGGCGGGCTCTGGCACACTCGGGTCATGGCCGGCGAGTTCGACGACATCAGGGGGCGCCTGGAGGCGATCGCCGAGGAGCTGGCGGACCTGGCGATCGAGCGCCTGCGCGAGTCGATCGACGCCGGCGGCCACGAGCTGCCCGTGGACGAGAAGCGCCTGACCCGCGCCCGCCGGGCCGTCGAGAAGGCCGTCCACCTCCTGGAGGAGCCCGACGACCATCGGGGCGACTGGTAGCCGGGACGGCCGCCGCCCCGGGGTGACCAGGCGTCAGTAGAAGTCGGTGAGGGTGGGCGGGTGCGCGGCGCCGAGGCCGTCGAGGGTGGCGAGCGCCCGCTCGCTCGTGGCGCGCACCAGGCCGTGGTCCGCGAGGGTGACGGCGCGGTGGTAGCCGGCCCACCAGCAGCTCAGGGCGCCGATGCCGAGGCGGACGGCACCGGTGCCGCCGGGCACGAGGCGGCCGTGGCCGTCGGCCACCTCCAGGCGCCAGCGGCCGCGGTTCCAGGGCGCGGCGCCGTCGCGCACCTCCAGGTCGACGCGGCCCCGCGCCGTCGGGTTCCAACCCCGGGCGGCGACCGCGCCGGCCGCGTCCACGAGGCGCAGCATCCAGCGGATCTCGGTGCGCACGGCCTCGGGGTCGGCGGCTCCGGCCAGGAGGAACACCGGGTCCTCGGCCGGGCCGATCAGGTCGACCTCGGGCGCCTGGGTGCCCGAGCCCGCCACCACGCGCCACAGCGCCCGGCGGGTGGCGGCGTCCTCGGCCACCACCTCGTCCACCACCACCCCGTAGTCGTAGGGGTCCCGGCCGGGCCCGAGCCGGAAGGCGCCGTAGCCGGCCAGCTCGCCCGGCCGCCGGGGGTGGTCGACCACGTACAGCTCCACGCCCTCGCCCTCCGGCGGGAGCCGCCGGGCCCACATGGCCTCGTCGCGCACGAGCGTGCCGTCGACGCGGGGCCCGAGCCGCCGGTGGCAGGCCACCACGGCGTCGCGGTCCGCCGCCCGGCCCCGCCGCACCACCACCCCCGCCGCCCCCACGCCGGGCCCGGCGGGCCCCCCCGCCCCGCC
>Ga0182792_1000750_pt1 | contig 28962 bp, 23 predicted proteins | sample Passage237B_FD_130497 | JGI IMG/M metagenome (GOLD analysis project Ga0182792, IMG submission 130497) | Cellulose adapted compost microbial communities from Newby Island Compost Facility, Milpitas, CA, USA - Passage2 37B (version 2) (version 2) ...
CATGTTGCGATTCAGAGCAATCAGGCCAGGCGGGCTCTGAAAGACAGGCTCGCGCGTATTCAGGTCCAGCGCGTAGAGTGCGTTTTTGAACTGGCCTTCCAGATTGATGTAGAGGATGTTGCGCCGCGGGTCGTATTGCGTGGTGGCCGTAGCGGAACTGGAAGGCAGCAGAGCGATCACCCTGCACTGCTGTGTCTGCGGGTCATATTCAAAGACCTGGCCGGTGGGAATGCGCGAAGTCCATTTCGCATCAATCGCCCGCTGACCATCATTGAAGGTGGGGATGAAGACGATCTTTCCCTGTTTTGTTTCAAAGATGCGGGCGTGAATCTTGGACCAGTGAGGATCTTCAGGACCTGCCTGGACGATTTCATTCGGGCGGGCGACCTGCAGCAGTTTGTGCTCATCAGGCAGCCAGCGATAGAGGTAGACATGAGCATCGGCGTGCTGGCCGGGCTTCAGACGTGTGCCATCCGGGCCGTGGTCGCCGATGGCCACGTAGACGCTTCCATCCCGTGCGATGCAGATTTCACCCCATGCGCTCCAGCCTGTGGTGTTGTCCGGGCCGATGGCCTGATCGATCAGTTGATTGTGAAAGACCAGCTCCACGGTGGGCGGTGTCGTGGCCATTTCAAAGTTGAAGCCCAGCTTCACAGCGGCCTGTTTGACGGCTTCGGGAACTTGCAGCAGCTGGGGGCCAGTCAGTGTGAGCACGCCATCTTCGTTTGCCCCAGCCAGGGCAGGGGGCCATATGGGGGCCTGGGAGACTGCCTGTGGGGTTGGGGCGATCTCCGTTGGTGCCTGACCCTGCACGGTCGGAGCAGAAAAAAACAGCAGGCTGCCAGTGACAGCTGCTGTTTGAATTAAGCGGAGTGGATGCTTCAGTCTGTCCATGGTGACCTCCTGGAGAGTGTCATGGTGTCAGACCGGCGGAAGTGATCAGCAGAGGGAATTACTCTCTGCCTTTACAGGCCCAGCACATCCTTCATGTGGTAGCGGCCGGGCTGCTTGCCCTTGAGCCACTGGCCGGCGCGAAGGGCGCCGCGGGCGAAGATGTCGCGGGTTGAGGCATTGTGGGCCAGGGTGATTTCTTCACCCAGCGTGCCATAGGTCACCACGTGCTTGCCAACAACATCGCCGCTGCGGACAGCGTGCATGCCGATGCGGCCGCGGACGCGCGTGGTGTCATCACCTTCGCGGCCATGGTCGAGATCCTTCTTGATGTCTTTGCCCGTCGCATCGCAGATGGCCTGAGCGATGCCCAGCGCTGTGCCCGAAGGGGCATCTTTCTTGAAGCGATGGTGGGTTTCGACGATTTCAATGTCGTAATCATCCCCCAGACGCTGCGCCACCTGAGCGGCCAGGGCGAAGAGCAGATTGACGCCCAGGCTCATGTTCGGAGCCTGAAGGATGGGGATATTTTTAGCGGCGGCGTCGATGGCGGCGTGATCGGCGTCGCTCAGGCCGGTGGTGCCAATAACCAGGCCGCTACCGGTGTCCTGAGCAATCTGCAGGGCCAGGCGTGTCCCGGCGGGGCTGGTGAAGTCGATGATCGCATCAACTTGCTGAGTCAGGGTGCTGCTGATCTTGACCCCGCAGGCGGGCAGGCCGGCGAGAATACCCGCATCCTGACCAGCGAATTCACTGTCAGGGCGATCGACGGCGGCAGCAAGAGTCAGGGCGCTGTTTTCCAGCGTCAGGGCGACGAGGCGACGGCCCATACGGCCGGCGGCTCCAAAAATGGCAATGCTCGAAGTGGACATGGAACAGTTCCGTAGAGTGATTCACTGAAAGAGCCCGTCACAATAAGTTGTCAGGCATCCTTGAGCAAACGAATTGATTTGACAATCCTCCATCTGGCCTAGAATATTGCACAGGATGGCCTGGGACGTGCAGGCCATATCATGGTTGTTGCCAACCTTCCGCTTGATCAGGGCCGGGGCCCGATGTTCCTGAGGCCGCTGTCCCCTAACCTTCAGAGCCACCATGAATTTTTTCAAGCGAAAGCCTGCTGATCCCGCCAAGGCCGAAAACGCCCCGGACGCCTCTGTGGACGCCCAGGCGCCGGCCAAGGGGCCTGTTCGTGACGAACGCAAGGCCCGTCGGTTCTTTGAACATGCTCAGGCCATGGCGGAAACGCGCAATTACGATTACGCCATCGAGCTTTATATTCGTGGTCTGGCCCATGCTCCCGATGCGATGGACAAGCATCAGGCCCTGCACGAAGTGGCCGTGAAGCGCAAGATCGCCGGCGGTAAGCCTGCGAGCTTTAAGGAAAAGATGGCTTTTGGTCTGAAAGACCCCGTCGAAAAGATGCTTCATGCCGAGATGCTCTGGGCCAAGGAACCCCTGAGCCTGGCGCGCATGATTGCCCTCATGGAAAAGGCCGTGGAAGCGGATGGCCAGGTTGTTGACTATAACCTGGCGGAAGTGGCCTACTGGGTGGGTGAGCTGATTCTGGATCGCGGCCAGTCGGAGAAGTCGCCTTCCAAGGATGAACTGCTGAAGGTTCGCGATCTCTACACCGAAATTGAAGTGTGGGACAAAGCCGCGCAGGCCTGCCGTATGGCGCTGGCCCTTGCACCGGATGACCCGGCGCTGCTCGAAAGCCTCAAGGGCATTGAAGCCGAGCAGATGATGGCCACCACCAAGCCTGACACGGCTGAGGGCTCGGTGCGCGATATGGAAAAGCAGCGCGAGCTCAACACCGAAGACAAGATCACCAAGACCGAATCCGAACTCGATCTGCTCATCGCCAAGCGCCGCGCAGAAATCGAAGACGATCCCAAGGATCAGGACAAGGTCGTCAAGCTCATCGAGCTGCTCATCCAGAAGGAAGACGATCCGGCGACCGAAGAAGCCGTCAAGCTGCTGGGCTCGCTGCATGAGCAGACAGGCCAGTATCGCTGGAAGGTCCGTATTGGCGACGTGCGCATCCGCCAGTTCAACCGTCAGCTGCGTCTGGCCAAGGAAAAGGTCGACGCCAGCAAGGGCGACGTCGAAGCACGCAAGGCTTACGAGAAGATCTACCGCGACAAGCTCAACTTCGAGCTGGCCGAGTTTACCGATCGCGTGAAGAACTACCCGACCGACCTGGGCCTGAAATTCGAGCTCGGCCGTCGTCTGTTTACCTTCAAGAAATACGACGAAGCCATCGGCATGTTCCAGCAGGCCAAAGCTGATCCGAAGTTCCGCGCTGTGTCGCACGAATTCCTGGGGCGCTGCTTCCTGGCGCAGGACTGGATCGACGAAGCGGTCGAAACCCTTGAAGAGGGCAGGCAGCACGTCACGGGCAATCCCAAGCTCGGCTTGGAACTGCGCTGGACGCTCATGGAAGCCTACGAAAAGCTGGCGCAGCGTGATAAGAGCCTGGAGCAGGCTCGCAAAGCCTACAAGCTGGCGTCGGAAATTCTGCAGTCCAACATTGGTTTCAAGGACATCAAGGATCGCGCCGCTAAGCTGCGTGAGCTGGTTCAGCAGCTTCAGAACGCAGGCGGAGCAGGAGCTTAAAGCTACATGACCCTCAGCGCCCTGGCGGGTAAGACTGCCGCTGTTATTCCTGCTCGTTATCAGTCGTCACGATTCCCTGGCAAGCCGCTGGCCCGCGAGACGGGTAAGCCGCTGATTCAGCACGTCGTCGAACAGGTTCGCCATTCAAAGCTGGCGGATCTGGTTCTGGTTGCAACCGACGATCAGCGCATCTTCGACGCGGTTGAAAGCTTTGGCGCCAAAGCCGTGATGACGCACACCGATCATCCCAACGGGACCAGCCGCATTGCGCAGGCGATTGAAAATCTGCCTGCGGAGTACGATCTGATCGTCAACGTTCAGGGCGATGAGCCTGAGATTGAACCCCATCTGATTGACCTGCTCATCGAACGTCTGCGGGCCGACACGATGGCCCCGATGGCCACACTGGCCAGCCCGTTTGCCAATGACGAAAACCCGGCCGATCCGAACATCGTCAAGCTGGTGGTCAACCGTCGCGGGCATGCGATGTACTTCTCGCGTTCACTGATTCCCTTCGACCGCGATGGTATGGGCCATCGGCCGCTCAAGCATCCGGGCATGTACGCCTACCGCCGTTCGTTCCTGATGGAATACGTGCAGCTGCCACCTTCTCCCCTTGAGCAGCTTGAGCAGCTTGAACAGCTGCGAGCGTTGGAGAATGGCTATCCCATCGCGGTGGTTCAGACGGTGGTGCGCCACCATGGCATCGACACCCCTCAGCAGTACGCCGAGTTCGTCCGCCGGGTGATGGGCACTTCTACTAATTCTCACTGACTCACTGAACCATATAATGCGTGCGTTCCTTTAACCCAAGGGTGGGTGTAGATATGGCACGCATGTGTACGGCAGCGCCTGTTCAACAGGCGCATATTGATTGTTTGGCGTCTTCCGGCGGGGTGAGGTTTGGATTCTCATTAATCGAGATGATGGTGGTGATTGCAGTGATCACCATCATTCTTGCTATTGCGCTGCCAGCCATATCCATGGCGCGTACGGCGGCGCATCGGTCGCAGTGTGCGAGCAATCAGCGACAGGTGGGGATCGTGGCCGGGTTGTATGGAGCGGACTATCGCGGGTTCTACGGCCAGGCGGGGGCACTGGACTATCGCACGGCCACCCTGATCAACAACGGTGAAACGCTGCCAGAATCCTTCACCCAGAAGGGGCTGACGAATCCTTTGACCCGACAGGGGGATCATTATCTGGCGCTGGGTTACCTTCCATTGGGTCGGACGTATCAGGACAAGCCGGGCAGCGCGATGCTGCTTTGTCCAGGCGTGCGAAGACGATTCCACTCGATTGACCCGCAGTACCATCAGGGTGTGGGCAACGTCGAATCACACATCTTCTTCTCGACACTGCTGAATCGGCCGACGAAGCTCGAAAGTTACCGCCAGATCCGTAACAACATCTGGGGGCCTTATCGCATCGGCCAGATCAAGCGTCCCAATGCCACGTATCTGGCTGGCGATGCGGTGGCGCGGGTCGATGAGAGTAGCAGCCGACATGCGGCGATGATCGACGTATTCAACTGGGAAACGGTGGGGGAAACGAGCACGGTCTTTGGTGTGACGACCAGGCCTTCAAGCACCTGGGCCGACGAGCAGCCGAGTCATCACCCCGGTGGGCCCAACGGGCTGCATTTCGATGGTCATGTGGAAACGGTGAAGCAGCCTGGTGTGAGTGAGCGGTTCCTGCTGCGGCCCTATTTCACTGCGGATGCGACGGGGGAATATCGCACGCCGACGGGGTTGGCTCCGTGAGGGAGTAGGGGAAGGGGAGAAGACCCAGCCGTGCAACGGCTGGGCTTTGCGAGGGGAATGTTTCTCGATTCACGTCGATTTATACAACAACAAAGCCCAGCCATTGCATGGCTGGGCTTGTTTTCAATGAACCCTGAATGAAGTGACGGCGCGTCTGCTGTTCCCCTTCACTGGGAACGATTCCCCTTATCGCGGAATCAACGATGCCTGCTGCGCCACCTTGCGGAACGCTGCGGCGTACTGAGCGATCAACTCGGGCTGATAGTGCTTGAAGTAGGGGAGACCAAAGGTTCGTGCATTGATCTGTTCTGTCACGGGCAGCGAGACACGCTCACGGGGAGCCGTACGGTTCGCCCATGCCATCGCCAGCGGGCCCTGATCGGCGCCGGGGGCAGACTGGTTGAGCATCGGATGAAGGTGGAGGGGGAAGTTGGTCCCGCGACCACTTCGACCACCTTCGGCGTTGACGGCTTCGATGAATTTCGTCACGGGCAGGCCGCCAAAGGCATCGGGGTCGTAATGGCCGACAGGGTTGTACCAGCCGCCCATGGTCGACTGCTGATCTGTCGGGCGGTGAGCCTTGAGACCCGGGACGTCGGCCAGCAGATCCCAGAAGTGGTTCATGGCCTTCTGGATTTCCTTGATGCGCTGCGGGTAGTACTTGAGCTGGACCATGCCCATGGCCGAACAGGTCTGATTGATGCGGCCCTTGAGCCCGCCCAGCGGCAGGGGAACAAAGCCCTGGCCGGGACCAAGGACATTGAGCAGCTGTGGATCGGTCACATCGCTGGTGATGCGTTCATAGTGTGCAAAGGCCACCGCACGTTCGTAGAGCTTGGGATCGTTGGTTGAAAGCATCCCGCCTTCGCCGATGGCGAAGCTCTTGGCACCCATCATCGAGATGCCTGCGATGTCGCCGATGGAGCCGGTCATGCGGCCCTTATACAGCGAGCCCTGGGCGTGTGAGACGTCTTCGATCACCTTGATGCCATGCTTGCGTGCGATGGACATGATGGCGTCCATATCGCAGGGGTGGCCGCAGTAGTGCACGACCACGATGGCACGCGTGCGGGGGGTGATGCGACGCTCCATATCAGCCGGGTCGATGCACAGGCTGTCAGGATCAGCGTCCGCAAAGACAGGTGTGGCGCCCAGCAGCACCGCAGGCAGCGCACTGGCCCAGTAGGTCATGCTCGGGACGATCACCTCGTCACCCTTGCCCACGCCGACAGCGAACATCGCGCTGAGCAGGGAAGCCGTGCCATTACAGTGCGCCAGGTTGTACTTCGTTCCCAGGAACTGGCCCCACTGTTCTTCAAACTGCCTGGACAGACCGATGGACGACATCGAGCCGTCGCGTATCACCGCGAGCACGGCCTGTTCGTCTTCTTCTGTCACAATTGGCCAGTGAAACATCGGGCGATTGATGTCGTTAATGGCCTTTGGGCCGCCAAGAATGGCCAGGGGCTGCGATTCGATCGAAGCAGTGGTGGATGACATAAATCAGGAACTCCAAGGGGAATCATGATGTTACCGCACAGGTCCTTTTTGCCCTGCAATATCGATACCAATCCCGTTTTGCCCTGATATCGTCAATTTCGAACAGATTTGACCACGCAAGGATTGACACGTGTCAAATTTCAGACATCAGTGGCGTCGCGGGACAGGCGATGTATCATGCCTGCATCTCTTTCCCCTGGGGTCTGCTTTCCGATGCCATCCTTATACGCTCCTTCCAAGACTTCACCCGATCGGCCGGGACTGCTGCTCTCCTTTGATGACGCTGGCAACATTCCCTACTGGCATCGGGCGATGCACATCTTCCGCCGTTACAACGCCCACGTGACGTTCTTTATCGATCGCTTCGACACGCTTACGTCTGAATCGGTCGAGATGCTGCGTGACCTGCGTGCGGCCGGCCATGCCATTGGGTGTCACAGCCTGCGACACCTCAGTGCGACGTTCTATGTCCAGGACCATGGCGTCGAACGCTACCTGATGACCGACATTGAGCCGGCCATCGCCGCCATGCACGCACGCGGGTTTGCCACGCACAGCTTTGCGTATCCCAACAGCAAGCACGACGAACAGACCGATGCGGCGCTGTCTCGCTATTTTGGTCGACTGCGCTCGGGTGCAAAAAACACGACTGTGGTGCCCCTGGTGAAGCTGGATGACCTGTATGCACCGCTTGATCAGGTGGCAGGGCGGCGCAACATGCTCGGGGCGGGTATCGATTCCATCACGAATCGCAATTTGGATGTGCTCCGGCCCTGCTTTGCCCGCGCGGCCGAGCGGAGCGAAGTGATGACACTTTACGCCCATCGCATTGATGCCGATGGCCCGCCAACCTCCAGACTGGGGATCAGCCATTCCCAGTTGAGCGCGGTGCTCGAAGCAGTCCGCGAAGCGGGGCTGTCGTTCTACACGTTTGATGATCTGCCTGCCTGCCCACTTACCTGCTGACCCATGGAGGCTCGATGAGCAGTTCCCTGGCTTTTGACTGTCACCTCACGCGCATCACCCACGGCTTTGACCACAAGACCTGCTGGACGCAGGCGCGTGGTGGCGTGATCCCCGGGAAGCAGCCCGTGGCGGTGGTCACCATGCAGCAACTGGTGCTCAGCGGGTCCGATGTGTTCTGGGGTCTGCATGAGACGCGCAGCGTCGATCGTGGCCATACCTGGTCGCCCCTGCGGGAGATCCCTACGATGGTCCGCTGGAAAGAAGAGGGCGGCGTCGAAGCGGTCCTGTGCGACGCTACTCCCAAATGGCATGCCCTCACGGGGAAGATACTGCTCACCGGCCAGGTGGCGCGGTATGTCGGCGATCACCTGATGCCCGACCCTCGCCCGCGTCACACGGCTTATGCGGTGTTCAACGAACAAGGGCAGGAATGGTCTTTGCCCTCATTCCTCCATATGCCAGACCCCGACCGCTACTTCTCCTCCGGCGCAGGCAGTGCGCAGCGGCTGGATCTGCCTGATGGTGACATTCTTCTGCCCATCTACGCCAAGGATCGTGATACGCCGGTTTTTGAATCGATCATCGTCCGCTGTGGATTTGATGGACGCTTGCTTACGGTGAAGGAGATCGGCAGCTCACATTCGGTTTCCAGTGGTCGCGGACTGTATGAGCCTTCCATCACGCAGTACGGCGGGCGGTATTTCGTCACCTATCGCAACGATCAGGCTGGCTATGTTTCCACCAGCAATGACGGCCTGCATTACCATGAGCCCAGACTCTGGTGCTTTGACGATGGCCAGCCTCTGGGGAATTACAACACCCAGCAGCACTGGGTATCGCACAGTGATGGACTGTTCCTGGTTTACACCCGCAAGGGGCTCAACAACGATCACGTCTTCCGCCATCGTGCGCCGCTGGTCATCGCGCAGGTGGACCCGGAAAAACTCGTCGTGCTGCGGGAGACCGAACGCATCATCGTTCCTGAGCGCGGGGCCAGACTGGGCAACTTCTCGATCATCGACTTCGACGCCAATGAAACCTGGGTGGTTGCCGCCGAGTGGATGCAGAACGTCGGCATGCAGCAGAATCCGAAGATCTGCACGCAGTATGGATCAGATAACAGTGTGTGGGTTGCCAGGCTGCACTGGAACCGTCCCAATCGCAATCTGGCCTGACATCTTCAACCCGCGGGCCACAGGCATCGAACCTCCAGGACCATGCATTGCTCGTGTTGATCTCTTCTTTGTGAACCCGGGGAATGGTTCCCCGTTGCGTCATGTCACTTCTGCGGGTTCAATGGTTCTATGATCTGGATTTGCCTGGCGTTACTGGTTCTGGCATTTTCTCTGTCACTGCCGTTGACGGGGTATCTCATTCACGCCGGTCGACGCTGGGGGCAGCTCGACGCGCCGGATGCGCCAGGCTCGGGCGGCCGAAAGAATCACGCCCACGCTACACCCAACACCGGGGGCATCGGCATCTTCCTTGGTGTGGCGATTCCGCTGACCGCCATCCTCGCGGCCACCTGGCTTATCCCACAGGACAGCTGGGCACTGATGGGGCCGCTGTCGGTGGTTGGTGAGCACATTCCCGGCCTGCGACAGCAGACGCCGGCCGGCCTGGGGGTGCTTGTCGCGCTGACCGCCATGCACATTCTGGGGCTGATTGATGACCGTAAGCGACTCGGACCTTTCCTCAAGCTTGGCGTACAGCTGGGCGTGGCGCTGTTTCTGGCGATCTTCTGCGATGTGCGTGTGCTGCATCTGCTTGAGGAGCCATGGGGTGTCGCCGGGCTGATGGCCAGTGTGGTGATCTCGGTGCTGTGGATGGTGGTCATCACCAACGCGATGAACTTTCTGGACAACATGGACGGCCTGACAGGCGGGGTGGCGGCGATTATCGCATCCCTGTTCCTGGGGGCCACACTCATTCATGGCCAGTGGTTCATTGCTGCGATGGCTGCGCTGCTGGTCGGGTCGCTCATCGGGTTTCTCTATTACAACTTCCCGCCTGCCAAGGTATTCATGGGCGATGGCGGGTCGCTGGTGGTAGGGCTGCTGCTGGCGATCATCAGCATCCGCACCACGTATCTGACAGGTGATGGCCAGGCCCACTGGCATGCGCTGCTGATGCCTCTGGTGATGCTGGCCGTGCCTCTGTATGACTTCACCAGCGTGACGGTCATCCGTATTGCGCAGGGCCGCAGTCCATTCGTGGGCGACCAGAGCCACTTCTCGCATCGACTGGTTCGCAAGGGCCTGTCGCGTCGTACTGCAGTGCTGGTGATCTGGCTGTGCACACTGGCCACCGGCCTTTCGGGCGTGATGCTCGGCTCACTTTCACCCTGGCAGGCTCTGCTGGCCGGTGGGCAGACGCTGGCGATCCTTGCCCTGCTGGCGATGCTGGAACGCACGAAGCCTGCGGCTGAATGAAGGCTCACCGCCTGCGGGAGTCATCCGAATCTGCCTTGTGATCTGCTTCCGATTTCAAAGAAAAAACCACAGGCTTCTGGCCTGTGGGTGAAGGTGAACTGGAAGCGATGGCGGCGATTAATTTTTGCCGGGATGAGCCCCACGCACCAGCCAGGCATCTTTGCCTTCCGAAGGCTTGATGGTGGAGACGTGCCCATCGGCCCAGGCGAAATTACCCCACGCATCAGGGCGGTAATAGGTGTAGGCGGTGTGGAACTGCGCCACGGCGCCATGCCAGTAGCCAGGGGTATAGCTCATACCCTCGCCATAAAAACCTGAAGCAGGCGTCGGGTTGACGTCATACGACGCCGCTGCGGTGGCTGCGCCAATCCTGGTGAAGGTATAGAACTCTGTGTTGGTGCGCCAGGTATTGCTGGTGTATCGGCCCTGACCTTCGCCATACAGGACCGTTTTGGACGTCACCATGATTTCGTCAATCCTGGGATAGTATTTCTCACGCGTGGGAACAGCGGCGGCATTAAAGTGCTGATAATCACGCTGGAGAGGGTTAGCGTTATTGCCCAAGGCAACGTTGGGAACGTAGCTGGACATGACAACGTCCTGCGACAGGCCGGCTTGGACGGGCCTCGTCGGACATGCCCAGGCAGGATTCGGATTGACCGACGTATAAGGCGCACCATCGACACGGGTGTAATAGGACTCAATGTTTTTCGTGTAGAGCATCATGCCGCTGGTGCCATAGCCGGTCGCCGTGACATAGCGAGCAGGCAGATTGCCCTTCATGTCTGTGGCATAGGCGAAAGAGGCCGCCGTGATCTGGCGGATATTCGTCTGGCAGCGGAGGTTCTCCGCGGCTTTGCGCGATTTGTTCAATGCGGGCAGCAGCAGTGCAACCAGCAGACTGATGATGCTTATGACCACCAGCAGCTCAATGAGAGTGAAGCCCGTGTCGATCCTGCGAAAAGAAATGTGCTCGTTCATGAAGCCTGCCCCTTAAAAGCGAACGATCGGATGGAATGTGTCTATCTTCACTCAGATTCAGACCCCCGGAGGCTTGTCACACTTAAATTAACGCAGCGATTGTTCTGTCATGTAAATAAATCGAATATTACTAAATGTTGTTTGTATTCCATTGGTATAAATGGACTTGCGTTATAAGGTTGGATCAATGCTGTGTATTGATCTGTATGGCGCTGGATGGAGTTGTATGAGCAAGAATAAAAACAAGCCCCATGCTCTGCAGAATGGGGCTGGCGTAGACACTCTTTGATTTTGAGAAGGGGAAAAATGGGCGATGGGGGACTCGAACCCGCGACATCCTGCGTGTAAAGCAGGCGCTCTACCAACTGAGCTAATCGCCCGTGACGTCACATCATACTCGATCAGCCTGGCCGATTCATCTCCCGTGGTCAGGGGGAGACGTTTTCCAGTTCCAGGAACGTGGTGGCCTGCGGCGCGTGGCTGGGATAGATCACCCCGGTCATGCGGGGCCGGCCGTCCTGTTCCAGATAGATCAACTCCAGGGAATGTTTACTGCCTCGGCCGGCGGGAGTGAGTTCCAGCGTGATGGCGGGCCAGCCCTGAGCGTCGGTCAACTGCCCGGCGAGGGTAGACTGCGCAGGCACGCTCAGATGCCTGCCACCGGTGGCGATTTCACCGGCCACCTGCTTGCCATCGTCCGTGAACTTGAGGGAAAGGGTTGTGGCTTCCACATTGTCCCGTCGGCTCGGGTGGACCACTTTCCAGGTCAGCCCTTTTGTCAGGGCATTACGAAGCTGCGAATCGAGATGAGCCTTCCAGGTATCGCTGTGCTGTGTGAAGGCGAGTGTGCCATGGCCCGAACTCGACAGATGGCCGACCAGCCGCGGGGAAGGGCCCACATCAGGCAGACGCAGATTCCACTGCTGATGGCGAATCTTCATGCTCAGCATGTTGGCGCTGACACGCACCCCGGTCTGGCCGGCGGGGATGTCCTTGAACTTGAGCTGAATCGTCGGGCCGATCAGAGAATCCACCACCTGGCCGGTCATCAGAACATTCGAGCGGAAGAGGGTGTAATTAGCGTTGGCGACAATCTGGCCATCAGGTTTGATGTCCAGTGTGAGCACAACAGGCGTTACTTCCTGGTTGGGACCATTGGCCGGGACCAGGCCGTAGAAAAGCTGAGTGGGCTTGATGCTCAGAAGGGCCTGCTTCTGTGCGGCGATGCGGGCGTCGTAGGTGGCTTTGTCAGCCGCTTCGATGATGTCCAGCTCGCTGGGCAGGCCGCGCTCACGGGGAGAGAAGGACCACGTCCCTGTGAACTTGCCCTGCAGACCCAGCTGATAAATGCGGCCGGGCGTGGCGATGGTCAGTCTCGCCTGCCCGTTCTGCACTTCAATGCCCGCGCCCATGAACTGTAGGGTCTGCGTCTGGCCTGTGGTGGTGTTGGTCGTCTGGATTTCACCCCGCCACGTGCTCGAATTGGTGTCGCGTATCAGGATGATCTGGTCCTGCGTTTGCTGGTTAGGCGAATTTTGAACAGCCGATGTTCCGCGCAGCACCGCATAATCGCGCAGTGCTTCAATAATAGGCTGCTTGAGCGTCTCGGCCTGGGCCTGCTGCTGCTTGTAAGCATCGACGATCTTCGCGTGACGGGCAGCGTCAGCTTTGAGTTGCGCCGTGACGCTCACATTGTTCATCACCAGCGGGCCGGTGATCTGCAGATCAGAATTCGTTCCCTCGACCTTGAGGCGAAATGCGCCCTGTGTGACGTTGCTGCCTGCAGGATGGGTGTTGCTGCTGGTGGCCAGCCTGACCTGCATCTGGCTCTGCTGGGATTGAGGATTAATCTGGGGAATCACCTCAATGCCGCCAGGAACAATGACCGCTCCCTCGTGAAACGCATTGCCTGTGATGCGCTCACCCTGGCCGACAAGCTCAAGCGCGATGGCGAAGCGTTCACCCAGCTCAGGTGACAGGCCGATGAGCACCAGATCCTTGCGCTGAAGAAAGGCCCGCAACTGACTGGCTCGCTCTTCGTAGCGCTTGGCGATGGCTGCCTGATGCTCTTTCGCCGCTTCGGTCAGCGTCTGACCTGCGGTGAGCCTGCGATAGCGGTGTGCTTCGCCATCGCTATTCCTCAGTTCAAGCTGATCGCCTGAGAGCACGGCGTGATACACATCCGTCTGGCCCATGGGAGCGGTGAGCGAGAGCCGTCCACCTTCGAGCACATCGTAGCTGAGCATCATGCCCTGAGCGCCCTGCGTCAGCGACAGCAGGCTGCTGTAGACAAGCACCTTGCCATCCTTGAGAAACTCAAGGCCGGTGAGCGGACCATCGGTCGTGCAGAACCACGTTCCGACAAACTGGCTGGGCTTGCTGGCGGCTTTGCCTTCGAGTGGCTTGGCAGCGGCCTCGGCGGAGCTGGCGGGTGGAGTCGATTCACTTCTGCCACAGCCGGTGATCATCGCCAGCGAAAGGACCAGCGGGCCGGCCATCATCAATGCGTTTCGTTGCATCACCTTGCGCATGAGATTCCTCCGGAAGTGGGGGACGGATTTCATGTTTCAGCCGGAAAACAGGTTCAGAAATAAATGAAACCCGCCGGTCTTCGCATTGTAACAATCATGCTTCCCCAGGCGATTATTTACGGAGAAATGTCTGGTTCTTCGATCATTTTCGACATTGTCGATTCGCAAATTCTGAAGGAGATTCAGTGTCATCCGGATTCACCTGCTTTGCTTCACGCCTCCAAACTTCAGAACGCTGTTGGCCTGTTTTCCTGTAATCCTGCTGCGTCGTTAAACTCTTGGCATTCTCACCCTCTGGGGAACACCATGACACGGACCTTTGAACAGAACCTCAAGGATTTCGCCGGCGCCAGGCTGGGGATCTTTATTCACTATGGCCTGTATTCGCTGCTTGGACGAGGCGAGTGGGCGCTGAATCGTGAAGGCATTCCGGTAGAGGAATATCGCGCGCTGGCCGACCGTTTCACGGCCGAGCATTTCAACGCCGATGAAATCGTCCGCCGCTCGAAGGACGCAGGCGCGCAGTACATCACCTTCACCACGATGCATCACGATGGCTTTGCGCTTTACGATTCGAAGATCAACCCCTTCAACTCGGTCCGCACCAACGCCAAGCGCGATCTGGTGACGGAAGTGGTGGAAGCCTGTCGCAAACATGGCATGCGCATTCACCTCTATCACAGCCTGAACAACTGGACGTGCACGCCCGACAGCGTGGCCGCGCTGGAATCACCCCAGGCTCGCAAGGCGTTTGTCGACTACACCCACGCGCGTCTGCGTGAACTGGTGGAGATGTACAACCCCATCGACTGCCTGTGGTACGACGGCTGGTGGCCTTTCAACGCCCAAGGCTGGCGGGCGGAAGAAATGAATGCGATGGTCCGCTCCATTCAGCCTCACCTGATGGTCAATGGTCGCAATGGTCTGCCCGGCGACTTCGCCACGCCGGAAGGGCATATGTCTGCGCCTTACCCCTGGCGGCCCTGGGAAGCGTGCATGACGCACAACCAGAACTGGGGCTTCCATGTGGGTGATCACGATTTCAAATCGAACCGCGAAGTGCTGCGCATGGTCATCAAAGCTGCCACCGGCGCAGGCAATCTGCTTCTGAACATCGGCCCGGATGGTTCAGGCCGACTGCCCAGGCCTTCCATCGACATGCTTACTGCGCTGGCGCAGTGGATTCCGCAGCATCGTGATGCGATCTACGACACCGAGCCGCTGGCGTTCCATCTTGAGCACATGCGTGAAGGCGATCGTGGCGACTGGAACCACAATGCTGCCTACACCGCCAGGGGCAACAATCTCAACCTCGTCCTGCTCAACTGGCCGGGGCAGACCTTCAGCATCACCGGCCTGCAGAACAAGGTGCGCCACGCTTACATGCTCCACGATGGCAGCGCAGTCACTTTCCATCAGCAGGGCAGCCGGGTGACGCTGACGGGCCTGAGCGATCAGCCTCCCTTTGAATTGGGTGGCGTGGTCACACTGGAATGTGATGGCCCGCCGGTGCTCTATCGCTCAGGCGGGCTGGTCGATCCGAAGGTGAGCCATCCGCGCTACGATCCGTGTCCGTCGGATATTCAGCATTGAAGTGGTGATGCGGCGATCTCCCGCGACGGAACAAAAAAAGCCCAGGCATGGGGATGCCTGGGCTGTGTCATTTAATCGGGCATGGAGCAGTCGATCAGATGCCCATCTTCTTACGCTTGGCTTCCCACTCGGCCTGTTCGCGTTTGTTTTCGGTGGCCAGCGGGGCGTTATTGCGCAGGGCTTCGAGTTCCAGGCGGGTCAGCGATACGCCGCCCAGGCGATAGTCCTCGAACGCTTCCGCAGTGATGGGGACGATGGGCTTGATCAGGGCGTACATCGCCGTGGCGTAATCGCGGATTTCCTGCTGGGCATGTTCATCCATACGCAGCGACAGGAAGTGAAGCAGGTTGTGCAGATTGCACTTCCAGTACCACTCGGTGTACACGCTCACGGGCAGGGCGATGCGGGCGAGCTCGCGGCTGACACCCTTGGCCAGCAGACGCTCATATTCGGCGTACTGGGCTTCGGCCTGTTCGAGATACTTGAGGAACTCCTCGGCAGTCCCGATATCCACCGGTTCTTCACCACCCTGACGGTTGGCCGTCGACTGTTTGCGCACGTTGTCGATGGTGGGGCGGTAGAAGCGGTCGGGCACAACCGAGTAACGGGCTGAGTATTCGTTGACGTTGGCCGTGCGATGACGGATCCACTGGCGGGCGATGAAGATGGGCATCACCACGTGGAACTTGAACTCCACCATCTCAAAGGGAGTGGTGTGGCGGTGACGCAGCAGGTAGCGGATCAGGCCGCGGTCTTCATTGACCTTCTTGGTTCCGTGGCCGTAGCTGACGCGGGCGGCCTGGACGATGGCGGCGTCGGCCGTGGCGTCCTGCGGGACCAGGCGGGGCATGGCATCTACCAGAGCAATCAGGCCATGCTCGTGGACCTTGATCTCCCAGCGGGCGGCGTTGTTCATCACGTCGCGCACGGGCGATTCAAAAGGCTTCTGCTGTATGTCGAATTCGGGGAGTTTGAAGGTCATGGCGACTATATTACACACTTCAAATCAATACGGCATCCAGCCCTGATCCCCCGGCCGCTCCCTTCCCGTGCCCGTCTGGATGGCCCATTGGCACGCCCGGGGCCCCAAAGGTAAACTATCTGCCTATGTTTACTCTCCTCGCAGATGCTACGGTTCACGCAGACACCTTCAGCCACTATGGCCCGGTGGGGGTGCTGATCCTCATGGCCATCATCTTTGGCGTGGGTGTTCAGGTCGCCCCGGCCATCCTGGCCCCGCGTCGCCAGGGTGAAATCAAGGGCGGCGTGTATGAGTCGGGCATGAACCCCATCGGGACGGCCCGTCGTCGTTTCAACGTCCGCTTCTACCTGGTAGCGATGTCCTTCCTGGTGTTCGACGTGGAAATCATCTTCCTTATCCCCTGGGCAGCGGTGTTCCCCAGCCTCGGTGAGGACAGCTACCTGCAGCCCTGGTTCCTGGGCCGTATGCTCTTCTTCATCCTCACGACGATCATTGCCTTCACCTATGCGTGGCGCAAGGGCATCTTCCGCTACGATTGATCGTGACAATCGATTGAAATTCAAAGACCCGGACAGACCATGTCCGGGTCTTTTTTTGTGCAGAAACGAATCCTGTGAAAAAACAGAGCCCCGGTATTGCCATACCGGGGCTCCGTGATGTTTCAGATTGCCTGAAGATTATGCTTCGAGGTTGAGCCACTTCACTTCGTCGGGCGTCAGTTCGACGGTCAGCCCGGGCAGGGAGGTGGTCAGTTCATTGAGCACGCGCGGGCCGATGAGGGCGAACGTCGGGAAGGGCTGGGCCAGCACATACGCCGCGGCGATGTTGATGGGCAGCACGTTCTTCTTCTTCGCCAGTTCGTAGGCACGTTCGCGACGCTTGAAGTTGTCGTCGCTGTACCACACGCGGACCAGTTCGGCATCACTGCGCTTGTCCGGACCGGCGCGATCGGTGAAGAAGCCGCGGGCCTGGCTGGACCAGGACAGCACGGGCATCTGGTTGCGTTCGAGCCACTGACGGCTCCTGGCATCGCTGCAGGCCACGCAGCCGGCCCAGATCGGGTCGAGCATCTGCGCCAGGCTGAAGTTGTTGCTGATGATGCTCATGCCCTGCTGGCCGGTCTTCTTCGCGTAGGCGTTGGCTTCTTCGATGCGCTCGAGCGTCCAGTTCGAGCCGCCGAACACCTTGATACGGCCGGCCTTCACGTGTTCGTTGAGCACATCGATGAACTCACTGACAGGAACCTGCAGGTTATCGCGGTGCATCAGATAGATTTCAGCATGATCGGTCTGCAGGCGATCGAGCGATTCCTTGAGCTGCTCGGTGATCTTCTGCGGATAGCAGTTGGGGGTGTGAGCGCCCTTGGCGATGATGGCCACGTCCTTACGGATGTTGCGGGCCTTGATCCAGCTGCCCAGGAACTTCTCGTACTTGCCCCCGCCGTAGATGAACGCGGTGTCGAAGGTGTTGCCACCCTGCTCGAAGAACTGGTCCCAGATCATCGCAGCGTGGGGGTAGTTGGGCTGATTGTCGCAGCCCATGATGAAGCGGGAGATCTGCTTATCCAGGCCCTTGATCTGGCCATACTTCATGACGGACTTTGAGCTGACCTTCAGCGAGCCGCCATCAAGCACAACCGCACCCTGAGGCGTTTCGGCCGGGTAGCTCAGGCCGATGGCTTCACGCCACTGGTCGAGCGTGCGCATATTGCCCAGCGTGTCATCCCAGCTCATGGCCGGGTAGACCGCTTCCTTCTTCGCCAGGCTGGCAGCGAAGGCGTCGGCTTCCAGAGCATAGAGGGGAATATCGGTCGCGATTTCGATTTCCTCGGTCTTACCCTTGGCGGTGACGGTGATCTTTACCGGCGTACCATCGCGCGAAGGTACGAAGGGGACGGGAACATAGATCGATCCCTGTGAGCCCTGAATGCGAAGCGTGTTATCGAGGTTCACACGCACCGCAGTGGACACCTGAGCGACCACATCATTTTCAAAAAGCAGTGTGGCGGCGGTCCATTCGTCAACATGGGTTTCACCCACGCGACCCACAGCGGTGACCTTCACCGGATTGAGGAAAGGCTTGTCCGACACCGCGCCGGCGATGAGGCGCGCAACCGAGACGGGGTAGCAGCCCACGTCGAGGATGCCACCGCCGCCGAGGTTGGCGTCGAAAATGCGGCTGGCGGGGTTGATGCTGTCGCCACCAAAGCCAAAGGCGCTGGTGATCATGCGCACATTGCCGATGGTCCCGGCTTTGATGATCTCCAGAACCTTGGCCGTCTGCGGATGGCAGCGATACATGAAGGCTTCCATCAGGAACACGTTGTTCCTGCGGGCTTCTTCAATGATGGCCTGCGCCTGGGCATGGTTGATGCCGATGGGCTTTTCACAAAGGATGTGCTTGCCAGCGCGGGCGGCTTTGATGGCCCACTCGGCGTGCTGCGGGTGAGGCGTGGCGATGTACACGGCCTGCACGTTCTTGTCGGCCAGCAGAGCCTCATAGGAGCTGTAGCGCGTAGCAACGTTGAATTTTTCGCCGAAGGCGTCGGCCTTTTCCTGACTGCGACTGGCCACGGCCACCAGTGTTCCGGTTTTCGATGTCTGTACGCCCGTGGCAAACGCCTTGGCAATGTTGCCCAGGCCCAGAATGCCCCAGGCCAGCTTGCTGCTGCTCGACATGGTGTGATCAACTCCAGGGGTGAATGAGTTCTGCGCCAATGGAAATCCGCATGGATTCTCATCGACTGATAGAAGGCTGTCAGCGTATCACGTACGCCAGCGCTGACCATTGCCCAATTGGTCAGAATCATGTCATAATTGGTATCACATACTGGCTGCAGCTGCCTGGGTCATTTCTCCCGAATGCGGGGATAATGGGGAAAATCCGTTGAAATACTATCGAAATGAGATCATTTCCCGAAGGGTTGAGACGCCGGAGCATGGTCAGCAGAATGTCGTATGTGGTTATATGCTCAAGCCCGGAACCGCCGGCTCGTACTACGGCCGAGTTCTGGACAGTCTGGTGATGATCCTGGTGCTTCGTGGCAGGGGCATGTTTGAAGACTGGATGGGCCGCTCTCACCGCGTGCAGGCGGGGAGTCTGATCATTCTCCAGCCCAACCTGAAACATTCCGTCGCGCAGGACCCCGATGGGCAATGGGTGGAGTTTTACATTCACTGTCCGACGCTCTTCTACCAGGCGATGCGACAGCTGAATCTGCTGCCTGCCGATGGTGTGCTGTACGAGCCTGGGGTCAATGCCAATCTGCTGGCGCGTTATGAGGAGTTCTTCCAGTTCCTGCGAGGCATTACGCCGGACGACTGGCCGGTGCTGTGGGCCAAGTGTCACACGCTGCTGGCTGACCTGATCCAGCGCGATCGCCTGTCGCAGCGGGAAACTTCTTCCATCCGTCAGCAGATGCTCCAGGCAGCGGCGCTGCTGGCCGACCAGAGTGAGCATCGCCTGTCTCTGCCCGAACTGGCGAAGAAGATGGGGATGGGATACGAATCGTTCCGCAAACATTTCAAGCGGGAGATCGGCCTGTCGCCGGGGGAGCATCGCATCCGCAAGCGCATGGAACTTGCCCAGCAGCTATTGATTGAACATCGCCTGAGCAGCAAGGAAGTGGCGTATCGTCTGGGCTACGCCGATCCATTTACATTCTCGAAGCAGTTCGCCCAGTATGTAGGCCAGAGCCCGACCGCCTTCAGGCGGGAGCAGCTGGGGAGCTGAGTAGACTGCCCCGTGTGATCGGGGACGATCATCCCTGCACGCAACATAGTCATACCGTTTCCCCATCGTCCTCAAGCCGTCATGCCCGCGAAAAACGTACAGTCACAGATCTTGCGCAGAGCGAATGAATTGAAGAGGGCTTCTCACGTGTGCGGGAATGAAAGAAAAGGGAGTCGAGTCTGAATAAAAACACGCACGCATGAACCTATGCGTGCGTGGTCATCTTCATTCCAGCTGTACATCACTCAATAGTGAATCAATCCCTTATCCACACAAAGCACCTGACCGGTGATCGGGTCGGACTCGGCGGCGCACAGGAAGGCGAAGGAAGGCTCAATGTCCTCAGGCAGCAGGCGGCCGGAGAGACATTGCTTTTCGTTCACACGCTTGATGAGCGCTTCCTGATCGGGGAACTGGATCAGTTCGGTGGGAGTGCGGATGCCCCCTGGCATCAGGGCGTTGACGCGCACGCCATGGGGGCCCAGAGCCCGGGCCATGCTGCGCGTCATGCCGATGACGCCGGCTTTGGTGGTGTCGTAGTGAGCGTGCACCGGCACGCCCATGCGCACTTCCACACTGGTGACGGTGACGATCTTGCCATAGCCCTGCTGGACCATGTAATGCGCAGCGGCCTGGATGGGGTACCACGTGCCATTGATGTTTACCGACATCACCTTATGCCAGTCATCGACGGTGATCTCATCCCAGGGCTGGCGCGGATAGATGCCTGCGTTGGTCACCAGGGCATCAATTCGGCCGAAGCGGTCGTACACCTGCTTCGTGATGTCCCTGGCCTGCTGAGGATCGGCGACATCCCACTGCAGATTCATGGCTGCTTCTTCGATGGCGGGCGTTTCCAGACTGGTGGCAATGACGATAGCGCCTCGCCTGGCAAAGCCGCGAGCGACGCCTTCGCCAATGCCCTGGGCCGCGCCGGTGATGATGCAGACGCGATCTTTAAGACTCAGTGTCATAGATTGCTTTCATGCTGAAGAACAGGATCAATCAGAGACGCGTAATGCGCACGCTGTTGGATTCTACAAACAGGCCCGGGTCGATCTTCATGCACAGCCCTGTGCCCTGAGGCAGCTCGGCGTGGCCGTCACGGATGGCTGGGAAGCCATCGACCAGCTTCGGATACACCATGCGGATGTGCGAACGCACGGTTTCCTGGAAGTTGGCGTTGGGGGCTGCGGCGTTGATATGCAGTCCGGCCATCGCGGTCAGCGGGCCGGTGCAATCGTGCATCGTGACAGGCAGGTTATAGCCGCCGGCCATGGCCGAGATGCGCATGGTTTCACTGATGCCACCAGCCCAGGTGGGGTCGATCATGATGAAGTCCGCGGCGCGATTTTCCAGCACGTGGATGTAGTCGGCTCGGCTCAGGTGCATTTCGCTGGCGCTGATGGGCACGCCGGCTTTATCGCGGAAATCAGCCAGGGAGAGAATATTGTCCATCTTCAGCACGTCTTCCAGCCACAGGGGCTTGATCTCCTGGCAGGCGTGCGCGATGCGCAGCGCCGCAGGCATCTGGAAGAAGCCGTGACCTTCCACAGCGATCTCCATCTTCATGCCCACGGCTTTGCGGATAGCTCGCAGGGGGGCCATGCTTTCTTCAATGTCCTGCCAGCTGATGCGCATGCCTCCTGAGCGATGGGCAGGCGGATCGAACGACCAGAACTTCATGGCCGTGTAGCCTTCTTCGAGCAGTTCATGCGCCAGCTCAGCCGGGCGATGGATGGACGACCAGAGATCTTCCAGCGGTCCTGGCTGACCCGTGGAGCCATAGCCAGGCCAGCCCTTGGCGCGAAGAACGGTGCTGCCCGCGCCATAGGAGGGGCCGCCACAGGTGTTGTAGACCGGGATGCGAGGTCGCGTCGGCCCGCCCAGCAGTCGATAGACAGGCAGCTTGGTGTACTGGCCCAGGATGTCCCACAGCGCCAGGTCGATGGCGGAAATGGCACGCAGTTCCGCGCCGCGCACGCCGAAGTTGGCGCAGCGTTCATAGAGGAACCGCCAGTGGCTTTCAATGGCCAGCGCATCGCTGCCCAGCAGACGGTGATAGAACATGTCGTGAATCATCGCCGCACAGGCGGTGGGGGCGTAGTACGTTTCGCCATGACCGATGATGCCTGCATCGGTGTGAATGCGAAGCAGCATCAGCCCCGGAAAAATGCCGTGGGGGACGCATGTTTCCAGTGCGGTAATGCGGATCTTCGTATCTCCGAAGCCGCGAGGCAGATAGTCCGTTGGAGTCGGGCGGTAGATATCTACTCCCTGGAGAATATGGGCATCAGGAGCCTGGATGTCGTTCATGGATTTCCTCACCGGGTTGGAAGTTGACGGGCCAGTCGCTTGAGCGCGACGAGGTTGCTTTGAATGTGATCGTGCATGAGCCTGCGGGCCTGGTCGGCGTCACCCTGCTCCATGGCGGCGAGCATCTTCTGGTGATACTCCGCTGCCAGCGAGATGGGCCAGGGGGCCTGCGTGGCGATGTCTTCGCTCAGTGGCGAGCCAATGCGCCAGATCAGATGCAGATCGTCGCAGAGCTTGGCCAGACGTGACCGATCGGCAGCCTGCCAGAGCGTGCGATGGAAAGTCAGGTCGGCGTAGAGTTCTTCTTCACGATCGGTCTGCGTGAATTTGCCAGTCTTTTTCACCCGCTGCGCCACGTTCTGAATCTGCCTGCAGGCGGCCTGGAGGGTTTCCTTCTCCACCCACGACAGGCGAGGCGTCGCCAGTTCCACGGCGTGAGGCTCAAGCAGCGTGCGCAGCTCCAGGGCTTCCTGCAGATCGTGAAGCGTGGGGTTGATCACAGCGCTGCGCACCCTCGAAGACTGCGTGATGAGCCCTTCATGCGCCAGCTTCGCCAATGCCTGCCTCACAGGCATGCGGCTGGCCTGGAAGTTCTCTGCCAGCTGCTGTTCGGAAAGAGGGCTGCCCGCTTCGATGCCGCCTGTGAACAGCTGCTCGCGCAGCGATTCATAGATGGCGGTCTGGAGATTGGTCTGAGTCATGGCTGCTCCAGGAAGGGTGTTACAGGAGGTCATCAGGCCGGCTTGTATTATCTGGGATCCCAGATAATCCGCAAGGGGAGGTGAGGCTGTCCGAGTGTCATATAGTTGTCACTGAGAGGCGATTTGCACCCTCGCGATTGGCATCTTGGGCGGTATCATCAGCCGGAGAGGCTAAGCCCAGACTGATCCGGGGCGGATTGGTGGGGATTGGTCCAATTCCGAGGGACTCTGTCATGACTGCCACCATGTCTTCGTCAGCCCGACCCGCTGGGGCCGGCTCTCATCCCAGAGGTCGTGTGACGCTTGAAGGATTGGTTCAGGCGCTCGGGCCTGAGATGAATGTGCCCGGCCCGAGCCTGCTCTACCGGCTGGCGATGGTGGTGGTAATGCTTTTCATGCTCATGCTGCCTGTGGTCTACATGGGCATCATCGTGCTGCTGGGCTATGGCGTTTATCAGTACGCCACCCATGCCTCGGTGCTGTTTGATAATGCGAAGGGCAGAGCCATCATCCTCGTGCTGCTGATGTACCTTGCTCCGATCATTGCAGGCGTCACTGTCATTTTCTTCATGCTTAAGCCTTTCTTTGCCAGAACGGTGGATAACGGCGTTCCCTTGTCGGTCACGCAGCAGGAGCAGCCTGTGCTGTTTGCGGTGGTTCGTCGGCTGTGTGAAATCGTTGGATCGCCCATGCCCTCGCGCATTGATCTGGATTGCAGGCTCAACGCATCGGCCGGGCCGCGTCGTGGGCTGTTGAGTGTGATGCGGGGCGATCTTGTGCTGTGCATTGGTCTGCCCCTGGTGTCCACGATGAACTTGGCCCAGCTTTGCGGCGTGCTGGCCCACGAGTTCGGGCACTTTCGCCAGATGGGCGCCATGACGCAGATCCAGATCATCCGTCGGCTGCATTACTGGGTCGACAGTGCGGTCTACAAGCGTGACAACTGGGACCAGTGGCTGGAGCAGGCGACAGCACAGTCGCCATATCTGCCTTTGACTTTGCTGCTGCTTTTCGTGCGATTGATGGTCTGGGTCAGCCGACGTGTGCTGTGGGTGATGTCTTTCCTCAGTGGATTAATCAGCGGGTTCATGCTGCGCCAGATGGAGTACGATGCTGACCGCATCGCCAAGTTGCTGGTCGGCCATGAGGTGGCTGGCGCCCTGCTGGCCAGACTCAACGTGCTCGGTGCGGTGGAAAGCATGGTGTGGGAAGGCCAGCAGGAATACTGGCGCCAGGGCAATGTCTCAGACAACATTCCTTACGTCATTGCCAGCAGGACTAAAAAGATTCCACGTGATGAGTTTGCCAAACTGGAGCTGGAGTTCCTCGACAAGGAGCGGGCTGGCTGGTTCAGCTCCCATCCAACCATGCGTCGGCGGATTGGCATGATGCGCCAGGCTCCCGCGCCGGCGGTGTTCACGCTTGATCTGCCTGCGAGCGTACTGTTTCGTGATTATGAGAAGCTCTGCAAGATTGTCAGTGCGATGGCCTATCAGGGCATGATGGGCCCGGCTTATGAGCGCATGCAGATCATCGATACCCGTGAGCTCGAAGAGAAAGCAGACAGTCGCAATAAGCTCTGCAATCAGATGGATGATTACATGCGCCGGGGCGTGTTCTACCGATACCCGCGCTGGCTGACACTGGAGTCGCCTGTCTTCAAGCCTGTCGACAAGGACAAAGCCATTGAAGGCCTCAAGCAGGCTCGGGCGCTGATGCTCAACATGACACCCGCGATTCAGGAACAGGCCTCGAAGCTGGATTCGATGTCGCTGCTCTATCACCAGGCAGCCATGCGGGCTATTGCCCATAATGAGGCGTTTGTCGCGCCTGATCATCCCAGGGTCACGCCGCGTAACAAAGCGGAAATTCAGCAGAAGCTCACATCACTGCTGCAGTCTGAGAAAGCCGTCTGTGATGCCATGGCCAAGCCCTGGCAGGTGATGGAGTATCGCATGACTCTGGCGTTCCGCCTGCTGCAGCAAGGCCGGGAGCTTGGCATTGCCAACGCTTCAGACAAGGTGGAACAGGTCAAAAGCCTGCGGGAAGTCCTGGCGGTGATACGGGAACTTCATCCTCGCCTGATCGGTATGTATGAAACGCACTATGTGATCATGGGCATCATTTCGGGCATTACAAACGAGCAGGCAGGGGAGCGATGTGCTCCACTCATCAATCGCTACAAGGATGATCTCTACAGCGACCTTCAATACATCCAGCGAGCCATCCGCCATGTTGAGCTTCCCTACATCGATTCTGGCGGTGCAACCAGCCTGTCGAAGCTGGTGATGCCCGAACCTGTCAATCCGCTGGACCTGGCGAGCATTCTTAATGGCACGCCTGAGGTCTTCAATATGCTCATGAAGGCGTATCGCGATGTGCTGGCGCATATGGCCGCCATTGCGATTGAAGTGGAATCGACTGTGGGGCTTGAGCCGCTACCTGCGATGGAAGAGCCGGCTGTGGCTCACGCGTGATGCGGATGCAGGCAGCGATCGCTATCGCTTCGACGCATGTCGTACGGGGCCGGACCTGGTTTCACACGCCCAGCGATCTTCTATGTGAGTTGAAAAAGGTGTTGACATGATGCCTGTCTATAGTTTACTATTTGGTTAATTAGCCATAAGGTTAAATAAATGACGCAGGACACACTCAGTCTCACCTTTGCAGCTTTGGCTGATCCGACGCGTCGGGCGATTCTCGCCCGGCTCAAGGAAGGGGAGGCTTCAGTCAAGGAACTCCGCGAGCCCTTTGATCTGTCCGCACCGGCGATTTCCAAGCACCTGAAGGTGCTTGAGAAGGCCGGGCTGATTGAGCGCAGCCGCGACGCGCAGTGGCGACCCTGCAGAATCAACACGCAGCATTTGAAAGAGGCGGCCAGCTGGATTGATGAGTACCGCAAGTTGTGGGATCAGCGGCTGGATCGTCTTGATGCTTATCTCCGGGAACTACAACAGAAGGAATCTCCCCGTGGCGGAAAGAAATGAACAGCAGGAACCGGTGGCACTGCGCGAAATCGTGACCCGCCGGGTGTTTGATGCACCCCCGTCTCTGCTCTGGGAAGCGTGGACCGATCCAGATCGCATCGCGAAATGGTGGGGGCCTGTCGGCTTTACGACCACCACCCACAGCATGGACATGCGGCCGGGCGGCGTCTGGCTCTTTACCATGCACGGGCCTGATGGCGTGAACTATCCCAACCGCGTCATCTTCCGGGAAGTCGTCCCTGGGAAGAAGCTCTCCTACGTGCAGGATGATGACGACAGGCCTGTCGGCGAGCAGCAGATTCAGTTCGAAACCGAAGTGCTCTTTGAAGAGCTCCAGGGCAAAACGATGCTCACGCTGCGGGCAGTCTTCCCCTCGGCCGCGGCCAAGCAGTATGTCATTGATCAGTTCGGCGCCGTCCAGGGAGGCGTGGAGCATCTGAACCGACTGGCCGAGCATGTGACGGGGCGTCATGTCCCCGCGCTGGTCTTCTCTCTGCCTGATGAAAAAACCATCCTGTATGCCCGCGAATTTTTCACCACCTCGGTCAAGGTGTTTGATGCCCTGACACAGCCTGATCTGCTGCGGCAGTGGTGGGGTTGTGACTCGATGAAGCTCATCGAATGCGAGGTCGATCTGCGTGAAGGCGGGCAGTGGCGACTGACGCTCGAAACCGAGGCCGGTGAACGTTATCCCTTCAAGGGCCAGTATCGCGTGCTTCGCCGACCTGACTTCCTGGAGCAGGCGTTTGTGTTTGATGTCGAAGGTCTGCGCGATTACGAAAGCATCGAATCCATCACGCTCATGGAAATGGGCAGTCGAACCGTGATCAAGGGCAGGATTCAGCATCAGTCGCAGCAGTCGCGTGATGCCCAGCTGCAGTCGGGCATGGAGTTCGGCCTGGCGGCCAGCTACGACCGGCTCGAGAAGCTGGTTTCTGTCATTCACTGATTTTCCAGTTATTTCACTTCTCACTTCCGGAATCTCAACATGAGTACCTCTTCAACCCATCCCAATGAACTGCTGCTGACCCGTGTCTTCAATGCCCCGCGCAAACTCGTGTGGGAAGTCTGGACCACTGCGGAGCACATGCCCAACTGGCTGCCACCCCATGGCTTCTCGCTTCGCGTGGAGCAAAATGATTTCCGTCCCGGTGGCAAGTGGCGCTACATCATGATTGGCAATGGCGTGGAGTTCCCCTGTGAAGGCGTTTTCCAGGAAATCGTTCCCTATGAACGCTACGTCAGCACCGATGGCTTCCCCGAAGATGTGGAAGGTGTGGATCGCAGCAAGCTGCCAGACACTATGGTGGTCACGACCATCTTTGAAGACATCGGCGAAAAAACGCGCGTAACTATTCGCGTGATGCACCCGACCCCCGAAGACAAGCGCCGTCACGAAGAAATGGGTGTTGTGGCTGGCTGGGAATCGACCTTCAGCAACCTGGACCGCTATCTGGTGACACTGGCCTGAGTCGAACTCAGACGCATCAATCACCAGCTGTAAAAACACAGGCCGGCTTCTGGCAAACGATGTCAGAAGCCGGCTCTGTTATGGAAGGGCAAAGGGTGCGTGAGGTCCGGTCCGATGAATCAGGCTCCTTGTGATGCGGGGATGATGATGCGTTCGTGGACGCTCTGTCGCCGTCCACTGACTCGGAAACTCAGCAGGCCCGCCAGAGCGCCAGCCAGGTGAGCCTGCGGGCAGGCGATGATCGTTTCGCCCAGCTGCGCAAAGGCGGCGTTTTCATAGATCAGTTCGTAAGCACATTTGCCCAGCAGGGAGGTGATGGCCAGGACTGCGATGATCTTCATCAGGGGGCCGGCCTGCTGTTTCCAGATCATGCATGCCAGCAGGACAAACAGCGCTGAAGCCGTGCCCGACAGGCCGCGATAGGCGGTCACCTCCGGCATGAAATACGCCACGGCCGGGATGATCAGCAGTACGCTGAGTATCAGGGCACGCACCATGGCTTTGCGGCTGCGCACTTCGATCAGGCTGCCCAGCATCGCAAACATCAGTGCGTTCCAGATCAGATGACTGGTCGACCAGTGGGCCAGGTGACTGCTGGCCAGCATCCAGAACTGGTCGAGCGAGAATCCTTCGCCACGCGACCACTGGAAGAAGCCGTCAAGCTGCAGCAGGTGGATGGTGATGCTTGCGGCGATGATGGCGAAGGTAAGCCAGGGAAACTTTTTCATGACGAGTTACTTTCGTTAAAGCGCGGGGCGGCCATTTCTGACGCACCCCGCGCGGCCCCAGGATTTGTGACGCGCGGCGGTGGGGTTATGCAGCGCGGTTCTTCTTACGGATGGAGGTGTAGAGCAGGCCGCCAGTCATGCCCAGACTGATGAGCACCAGGGCAGGATTCATCGCGCCGCCAGCCCCGCGGGGAAGAGGCAGATCCACGCCACGGTTGTTCGAGGGGGCGGGAGCCGGCTGTTCCCGCTGCTGAGGCTGAGGCTGCTGAGGCAGCGAGGGAGTGGTCGGATTGGTCTGCACGGGCTGGGCGCTGGCCAGCTGTTCGCTCTGCTTCGCGGCGCCTTCCGGGCCCAGGTTCTGCAGGCTGGCGTTGCGGATATTGTCGAGTTCGTTGCGCACGGCCTGCTGGGCGGCGCGGTCACGCTGAACTCGCAGAGCATTGCGACGCTTGAGATTCCACCGCTGATATTCCTGATCGTTCTCCAGCACGATGAAGGAGGTGTGTTCTGTCACGATCGAGTAGCCTTCACCCAGGCGGACGATTTCTTCCATCACACTCTGACGGCTGCCCGCAGCATCAGCCTGCTTGAGCAGACGGTCCACGCGATGCCAGGCCCACATGCGTTCGATTTCGGGATTGCCCATGTCATTGGCGGGCATGGGCAGATTCACCTTCTGGTCGTAGGAGTGGCCCAGAATATTGGCCGTGATGCGTACAGAGGTGGATTCATTATGGTTGGGCTTGTATCGACCATAGATGCGGATGGG
>Ga0182792_1000751_pt1 | contig 28960 bp, 18 predicted proteins | sample Passage237B_FD_130497 | JGI IMG/M metagenome (GOLD analysis project Ga0182792, IMG submission 130497) | Cellulose adapted compost microbial communities from Newby Island Compost Facility, Milpitas, CA, USA - Passage2 37B (version 2) (version 2) ...
ATGGGTTACGGCGATAATTTTCAGGCGGTCCTGGTTTCCAAATCCATGACCGAAATAGGGGATTTTCTGCAGGCGGTAGATCCCCGCTCCCGGGACCTGACGGCCTCAGCCTATCTGGGCGATCTGCTGGTTACGGCCTATTCACAGTTCAGCCGTAACCGGCTGTTTGGGAAGATGATCGGAAGGGGATATTCCGTAGCTGCCGCTCAGCTGGAAATGAATATGATTGCCGAAGGTTACTATGCAGCCAAAAGTATCCACCTGCTCAATGAAAAACTGGGCGTTCGCATGCCTATTTCGGATATGGTGTACAAGATCATTTATGAGCAGGTTTCACCTGTGGCAGCTGTGGAGGAACTGAAGGGTATGCTCAATTAATGATTTTTTAAGGTGTACTCTCCAGGGAACAATCCCAAAATGAGTGTGGAGTGTTGGATTAATTCAGAATCAGGGGATTGTTTCGTTCAAATAGATTTACGTTTCATATTTGTCATTCCTTTGCTTTACCGAATTTTCGGGGTGATCTCTATTCCAGGCATTCGGCCTTTTAACCTCAAACCCACGTGGGAGATATGATGTTAGGGACATGCGAATCCCCACGATCTTCCTCAACCCCTCAGGGGTGACATGATGATAGAAATAAACCATTCCCACCGATCTCCCAAACCCCGTAGAGGTGACATTTTGATAGGAATATACAAATCCCACCGAACTACCAAACCCCGTAGAGGTGACATTATGATAGGAAAATACCATTCCCACCGATCTACCAAACCCCGCAGGGGTGACATGATGATTGGAAAATTCCATTCCCACCAATCTCCCTAACCCCGTAGGGGTCACATGATGATAGGAAAATACCATTCCCCACGATCTTCCTCAACCCCGCAGGGATGACATTATGATAGGAATATAAAAATCCCACCGATCTCCCTAACCCCGTAGAGGTGACATGATGATAGAAATAAACCATTCCCACCGATTTCCCTAAACCCCGTAGGGGTGACATTATGATAGGAATATACAAATCCCACCGATCTACCCAACCCCGTAGGGGTGACATGATGATAGAAATAAACCATTCCCACCGATTTCCCTAAACCCCGCAGGGGTGACATGATGATAGATGTACCCACCATCATACCCAGTTGTTATCCATTTTTAAGTACCTCCTTTCGCCCAACAGGTACAATTAACTATTTCGGGTATCTCCACAGGTAATCCGCTTGATCTCCACTATCGCTGCCCACCTGCCATAGCGGTCTGAATGATAAACGAACACTCAACGCTTATAAAAACACGAGTTTACCGGGAACTTCCAGGAAAGCCTGACAAGCACATACCTAATCATAACCGTATACATCCGGATATATCCGTTTGTAAACGTGTGTACTATGGATAAATACTTCCGTAGCGTGTAAATTGCTTTCGGGGAGGGGTGGGCTTGTCCCCGTGCGCGTGAGGAAGGCACATTCGGTGATGCGAAAAGAGCTAACAAGGGTCGGGACGGCAATAACAGCTGACGTCCATTGACCTGCCTGCCCTCATGTGTTTACATTGAGAACCCCTCTAATCTTCCAATCCACACGCGTGAGACATGATGATGCGAACATGCGCATCCCACCGCTCATACCAAACCCCGTAGGGGGGACGTGATGATAGGAAAATCCGAATCCCAACGATCTTTCTCAACCCCCGCAGGGATGACATTACGATAGGGATATACAAATCCCACCGATCTACCAAACCCCGTAGGGGTGACATGATGATAGGAAAATACCATTCCCCACGATCTTCCTAAACCCCGTAGGGGTGACATGATTAACGCTATCACCACCATCATACCCAATCGTCATCCCCATCTCATGTATACCTTTTCCATTAAACCATGGGTAAAACTAACCCGGCTAATTCCAAATGATACATGCCTGATGCCTCTTCACATTCATCTGCGTAATCGGGTTATATTTTGTATAAGGAGAAATATCAGGTTGGGTAGTTTCTTAGTTATGTAATAAAGAACCCTGTCCGAACCTATTGACCCTTTCGTCACCTGATCCTGGACAACCACCGGTTTTCCACCAGGAGGATTTGGAGATAATCTCACGATAATTCCCGCGGTTGCTGCCCTGTGAACGGATTTTTCGGAAATCAGCCGGTTATTATCGCTCTGGGTCCCACAAAAAGTACTTTCCAGGACAGCATTTTCGGCACCATCATCAGGAGTGGGCTCCCCAAACCCCAATGGAATTTTCAGGGGGCGGACATACCATCTTGAGAGCTAACGGAAATAATGCATACAATAGAATTCAAGTAACCTGTCTCAGGAGGATGACCGGTTATTTCACCGGAAAGGGGGCTGTTTTTATATAATACAAACATATCATATAATACAAAAATGTTATCTTTGTCAGGTTAGAACTGAGACATCGAACAGAAACAGAGCGGTAATCTTTTGTAGTAAAAGTTAATAAAACCGATGAAAACAGCTCCCAAAGGCAGAGGGGCGGGGATCAACACCCCTAACCGTTTTGAAAGGTACCGGATGGCCCCTGAAGAGGACATGGAAGGAACGGGAGAGGAGGAGGTTTCCGATCCCCGTACTACCTTTATTACGGAGAATCCCAAATCCATAATTTCCGTTTCCAACAGTCCGGACCTGCCAGGTTTCACCTCTCTGAATCCCTACCAGGGTTGTGAACATGGCTGTATTTATTGCTACGCGCGCAATTCCCATGAATATTGGGGTTATTCTGCGGGTGTGGATTTTGAAACGAAAATCATCGTCAAGAATAATGCCCCCTATGTACTGGAAAAGCTGTTCAACAGTCATTCGTGGCAGCCGAAAGTGATTCATTTCTCAGGCAATACCGACTGCTATCAACCGGCAGAGAAGAAGTTTGGCATCACGCGCAAACTGCTGGAAATTTGCCTGCGCTACCGGAATCCGGTAGCTATCCTTACTAAAAATTCCCTCGTAGCGAGGGACATGGATATTTTACAGGAAATGGCCCGGCTGAATCTGGCGCAGGTGGCTTTTTCCATTACTTCCCTGGATGAAAAGATCCGCCGGGTACTTGAACCCCGCACGGCAACTGCACGAAAACGTCTGGCAACCATGGGCCTCATGTATCAGGCAGGCATACCGGTAGGAGTCATGACTGCCCCCCTGATACCCGGTCTGAATGACCATGAAGCTCCCGCAATCATCGAGGCCGCCGCTGAACAGGGAGCCTGCTGGGCCAGTTTTACGATTGTAAGACTTAACGGTGTCATAGGGGAGCTCTTCACCGAATGGGTCCATAGGCATTTCCCTGATCGGGCTGAGAAAATTATCCATCAGATCAAGGAATGCCACGGGGGAACCCTGAATGACTCTACCTTTTTCCGTCGTTCTCAAGGGGAAGGGCCCCTTGCCGAGAGTATCCGGGAAATGCACCGCCTGGCCTGCCAGCGTTTTCTGAAAGACCGAAAAGTTCCCGAACTCGATACAAGTTTGTTTATCCGCGGAGGACAGCTGAAGCTGTTCTGAAAGGTATTTATCTGATATAATAAACTCCTTGTATGGATAATCAGGGGAGGATTTTCCCAATTAGACGATGGTCTCAGCTGCAGTCCTTTCGGACTTTGTCCGATGTTCTGAATATCCTAATTAATAGTTATTACAAAGCCCATTGACCGGCTTCTTTGCCTTTCTCCCAAACTTTAGCCAAATTTCGATACATTGTTACCTAAAACGTTACCAGTCCTGTTCAGCAGGGTAGGGGGCGGACGATCGAATACTTTACCCAATAGTTACACCTGTCGATGACCTACAACATCCCTCCCCATTTAACCGGACTTACCGAAGCGGAAGTGGGGCAATCCCGTACCCAATACGGTTATAATCAGGCTGCGGAAATCAGGAAAAGCGCATGGTATACCCTTTTGCTCGATATCCTCAAGGAACCGATGCTGATATTGCTGGTAGCCGTCGCAGCGATTTACGTACTCGTAGGCAATTATTCCGAAGCATTGTTCATGCTGGGTGCCATCGTAGCGGTATCGGGGATTTCCTTTTATCAGGACAACCGTAGTAAAAAGGCTCTCGAAGCTCTTGAGAAACTCAACGAGCCTCTCAGTACTGCAATTCGTGACGGTAAAATCCAGGCCATTCCGACCCGTGAAATAGCGGTAGGGGATCTGTGTATCGTCGAGGAAGGGAATATGATCAATGCCGATGGAGAAATTGTTTACAGCAGCGACTTTTCCGTGAACGAGGCCTCCCTGACCGGCGAAAGCTATTCGGTTTTTAAAAGTGCCGACTCGGAAGACCGGAATGTTTACAGCGGTACACTGGTGGTATCCGGTATGGCCGTTTTCAGGGTCGGAAATATTGGAGGGCAGACCAAATTGGGTAGGATCGGCCAGTCGCTGCAGGACATCAAGGAAGAAGTTTCTCCTCTTCATAGCCAGATCTCGCGGTTTGTGAGGCGCATGGCGGCGGTAGGCATCGCTGTATTTCTCATCGTATGGGGCTACAGTTTCTGGCAGTCAGGCAGCCTGATTGAAAGCTTGCTGGTAGGATTGACCCTGGCCATGTCCATTTTGCCGGAGGAAATTCCCGTGGCTTTTACCACTTTCATGGCTCTGGGCGCATGGAAACTGATGCAGCAGGGCATTATTATCAAGCGAAGCAGTGTAGTTGAAACCCTGGGCAGTACCACGGTCATCTGTACCGACAAGACCGGTACCATTACCGAAAACTCCATGCATCTCCAGGCACTTTATGACCATAAAAGCGGCAGGGTGTTTGAGGCTGGCGAGTTCGGTGCTACTGAACTGGGAGAGCTCATCCGATATGCCATGTGGAGCAGCGAGCCGGTACCTTTCGATCCCATGGAGAAAACCCTTCACCAGGTATACGAGGAGACGCAGTCGCAGGACCGCCGCAGGGATTTTCACATGATCCACGAATATCCGTTGGACGGAAAACCGCCCATGATGACCCATCTTTTTGAAGATGAAGCGGGTAATCGTATCGTAGCTGCCAAGGGCGCCCCCGAAGCGCTGCTGGAGGTATCCGTGTTATCCGATGATGAAAAAACGGCATTGCGCCGACGTATTCAGGAATTTGGGCGTCAGGGCTATAGGGTGCTGGGCGTGGGTAAAGCGTTATTTAAAGGGAATGATTTTCCCGAAAAACAGCAGGAATTCCGTTTTGAATTTCTGGGGCTGACTGTTTTCTACGATCCTCCGAAGAAAGGTATTCGGGATGTCTTCCGCCAGATTTACGAGGCGGGAATCAAGGTAAAGGTGATTACGGGCGATAATGCCGATACAACCAACGCCATAGCCGCGCAGGCGGGAATTCTGAACTCCGTCCCCGCAGTAAACGGATCCGAAATTGTGGCTCTTCCGGATGACAAAGTGCGGGAATTATCCCGAAAAGCAAGTCTGTTTACCCGCATGTTTCCGGAGGCAAAACTGGCCATGGTCAATGCACTCAAGCAGGACGGCGAAGTGGTAGCCATGCTGGGGGATGGAGTGAATGACGCACCGGCCCTGAAAGCGGCCCATATTGGCGTTGCGATGGGGAATAAAGGCACCGAGATTGCCAAAGCAGCGGCCCTGATGATCATCACCAACGACGATCTGGGGAAACTCATCACCGCCATCGCAGCGGGCAGACGGATTTATGCCAACATCAAGAAAGCCATCCAGTACATCATATCGATCCATATCCCAATCATTCTGACCGTATCCCTGCCGGTACTGCTGGGTTGGGTTTTCCCTCATATCTTCACGCCCCTGCATGTAATTTTTCTCGAACTGATCATGGGACCAACCTGCTCGATCGTCTATGAAAACGAGCCTATGGAGAAATATACCATGCATCAGAAACCGCGCAGGATGTCCGATACGTTCCTGAACCTGCGGGAACTGGGAATCAGCATCATCCAGGGGTTGTTAATTACGGCCGGTGTACTCTGGGTTTACCAGTATGCAGTCCGGACCGGGCACAATGAGGATTCGACCCGGGCGATGGTCTTCACCACACTGATTTTCGCTAACGTTTTTCTTTGCCTCGTCAACCGCTCCTTTATCTACAGCATGTTCGAAAGTATGAAAAACCGTAACCCGCTTTTCCCGCTCATCATCGGAATTACGCTGTTGCTGCTTTTCGGCATATTGTATATCCCGCCTGTCGCGGCGTTTTTCAAGTTGAATCCGCTGGAAATAAATGACTTGACGTATTCAATATTGATTGCAGCAGTGTCGGTTCTATGGTTTGAAGGGTATAAATGGTTGAAGTACAGAAAGGAAAGAAGTGCCTGAAGCAACGGTCCATTCTATGCTGAGGTCATCCACTAACGGATAAGCCGGAAATAACCGCAAGCAGCGGGTGAATGTTCTGAAGCTTTGTAATGCCCAGCCAACTTCCCCGGACCCTGTTTGCGGTGTCCCATTTAGCCTATAAAGTCAAAAACGCCTTTTATTCCTTCACCGACAGGAAAATATCCACCTCCGCCTTTGACCAGTCCCGGCTTCTTTCGCCGTACACCTCAAAGTCATAACCGAACCTCCGATTCAGGGGGGTATTCCAGATATTCCTCCAGGCTTCCGCGACGCAGTCGGGCATAGGTCCCTTTGCCGTTATTTTGTGATAGGTCTGCCGGGGAATGATCACTTCGTCCAAATCAGCGGGTTTTACCGTATCCCCGGCCACACGACACCCGATGAAATAGGAGAACAATCCCTTTTCGTCGCTTTCGTATTCATAGTATACCGCATAGATGTTGTCTGAATTCTTGTGGGGTATAAGGGAGAAAATGTTGTTCTCCATGAAATACTGCCATAATTCCCCGCAGTCTTTCCCTGATTGGCCGTTTTCGTTCGTAGTCTTTCGGTCTAGTTTGATTCCAAGGAGTTTAAAAGTTTCCATTAAGTCATAAAGTTACAGTTGAAAATCTGGTCTGGGGATGCATTGCCCGATTTTTTACGCTGGTCTCGGCAGGACGCGTGTCCTGGCATTTTCCTCTTCGAAACGGTGCCCGTATGACGTTGGAGTCCGGGGGTCTCTGTTTCGTTGGAATGGGTGAAAAAGTTGCCGAATATGGGCGCTGACAGGCGAATAAGCAACCCGTGGAAGGCTGTTCCCCTAAAGCGGGATTTTGATAGCCGGTTCCAGGTCAGGACTTATGGATGACGTGCATTTATGGGTGAAGCAGTTGCGAAATCAGTTATATAGGAATACGTAAACACATTTTTTGACATTCAACAGTCGCGGGACTACTCGACGGAACTCGGATCGACCCTGCTCCAAAGGCACCCCAGTGTTGCATCCGGAAGTTTCATTCAATCTGGTCATCCGCTCAGCCGCTATTCCCTTCACGAATCGTGTTTATCTGCTTACTCTGCGTGATAAAAATGGGAAGTTGATCCGTTTTTATCAAATGACATCCGACGGCCGAAAGGCATATCCTTTGAGTCCGCTGTGACCCCGCTTCACGGGTGTCTGTCTGCGGATGGTTGTACCTGCCAGATCCGCCGTTTTTAAGTTTGAATAGCCAGAAAACCCCCATTTTCTACAAGATCTGTGGTTATCGGCCTGCTCCGCGTGCCAACTGAGGTAATATTATTCGTGTTTATCCGGATATATCCGGATACGCTCTGGATGCTTAATGTTGGGGGATGTAAATTGTCCTCGGGTGGGGGGTGGGGGCATCCCTGGGGATGAGGGGCATTGGGCTTAATCGGACGGTGCTGTACCCTTATCTTCGCCTGAGCGGGATAAACACCCCTTTTTGAAAGACAGGACTTTATCGTAAACGGCGTAATAATATTTGTCGGACGGTCACCCGTACGATTGTTTTAAGCATATATCGCGTTATTTTTGTAAAATGTAGCCGTAAACTCACGTGCCGGCAATCAACAAAAACCACATTAAGCTTTGGCTAAACCATCAGCTCCGAAAGAGACACCATTAAACCGACAATACAATCAGATCAAGGCCAAATACCCGGGGGCTTTGCTGCTTTTCCGGGTGGGGGATTTTTACGAGACCTTCGGCGAAGACGCTATCAAGGCTTCCAAAATTCTCGGTATCGTGCTTACACGCCGCAATAACGGCGGTGCCAATGATGAACTGGCGGGGTTTCCGCACCACGCTCTGGATACCTATCTTCCCAAACTCGTCAGGGCAGGCGAGCGGGTAGCCATCTGTGACCAGCTGGAGGATCCGGCAACCGCCAAGGGAATCGTCAAACGCGGTGTTACCGAACTGGTCACCCCCGGGGTTTCCCTGAATGACAACGTACTCGATACCCGCAAAAACAACTACCTGGCCTGCGTCCACCTGGGTAAGGAAGACCGCCATGGGGTAGCCTTTCTGGATATTTCCACCGGGGAGTTCATGACAGCCCAGGGAAACACCGCCTATATCGATAAACTTCTGCAAAGCCTGATGCCCTCCGAAGTCCTTTTCTGCAAAAAGGAAAGGGAACGCTTTTCACAATACTTCGGAGACAAGTTCCATACTTTTCAACTCGATGACTGGTGTTTTGGCTACGACTTCGCAGAGGAAAAACTATTGTCCCATTTCCAGACCAGCACACTCAAGGGGTTTGGCATCGACGGCCTACCGCTGGGTATCGTTGCCGCAGGCGTCATTATCCATTACCTGCAGGAGACCGAACACCGGGAAATCTCGCATATCAATAAAATCATGCGGCTGGAGGAGGACCACCATGTGTGGCTCGACCGCTTTACCATCCGCAATCTGGAACTGCTCTATCCGCAGCAGGAGGGAGGTGTTCCCCTGATCGACATCCTCGATCATACGGTGACCCCCATGGGAGCCCGTCTGATGCGCCGATGGCTGGTTCTTCCGCTCAAGGAAAAGACGGCCATTGACGAACGGCTCGCGACGGTTGGTCTTTTCACCCGCCAAAAAAGGAATCACGAAGCCCTGGTACAGCTTCTCAAGCCCATCGGGGACCTCGAACGTCTGATTTCGAAAGTGGCCGCCCGGCGGATCAATCCGCGCGAAATGGTGCAGCTGAAAAAGGCCCTCAAACAAATTGATCCCATTCGCGTACAGCTTCGGAAGTTGGTGGAATCCGAAGATCCGGAGGCTGGGGGAGCAGAAATGAGTGTGGAGAAGGCCGCCATACGGCGCTTTATTGACCAGCTCAATCCCTGCGAATCACTGCTCAGCCGGATAGACCGGGAACTCCGGGAAGATGTACCTCTGGTAACCAACCAGGGGAATATGATTAAGACGGGGGTAGATCCGGAACTGGACGAACTTCACAAAATAGCCTACAGCGGAAAGGACTACCTCGCCCAGATCCAGATACGGGAAAGCGAAAACACCAAAATCCCGTCACTGAAAATTGCTTACAACAAGGTGTTCGGCTATTACCTCGAGGTCTCCAATGCGCATAAAGACAAAGTACCGGCCGAGTGGATCCGGAAACAGACACTTGTCAATGCGGAGCGTTACATTACCATGGAGCTTAAAACCTATGAGGAGAAGATACTTAACGCCGAGGATCGTATATTCGTCATAGAACAGCAGCTCTTTCAGTCGCTGGCATTGTACGCCACCGAATACATCGGTGCCATACAGCAGAATGCCAGGGTATTGTCGGAACTTGACGCCCTGCTTTCCTTCGCGACGGTGGCAGTTAAGAATAAATATGTCAGGCCTGAAATCAGTACCGAAAACGTGCTCGATATCAAAGGCGGACGACACCCTGTGATTGAGCACCAGCTGCCGCTGGGTGAAAGTTATATCCCGAATGATGTGTATCTCGATGGCGAGAGTCAGCAGATCATCATCATTACCGGGCCGAACATGGCCGGTAAGTCGGCCTTGTTACGGCAGACGGCACTGATTGTACTTATGGCCCAGATGGGCTGTTTCGTGCCAGCCAAATCGGTAACGGTCGGTCTCGTAGACAAGGTATTTACCAGGGTAGGAGCGAGTGACAATCTCAGCCGGGGGGAGAGTACCTTCATGGTCGAAATGACGGAGACGGCCAGCATTTTGAACAATCTCAGCGACCGGAGCCTGGTCCTGCTCGATGAAATCGGCCGGGGTACCAGCACTTACGACGGAGTAGCGATTGCCTGGGCCATTACCGAATACCTGCACAAACATCCGGAATATCGCCCGAGAACACTCTTTGCTACCCATTACCATGAACTCAACCAGTTGGCGGATGACTTTCCGCGGATTAAAAACTATAATGTCTCGGTTAAGGAAGTAGACGGGAAGGTAATTTTCCTTAGGAAACTGAAACCGGGTGGCAGTGAACACAGCTTTGGTATTCATGTTGCACAACTGGCCGGCATGCCGCAACCCATTGTCCTGCGGGCTGATGAAATCATGCGCCACCTGGAAAAGGATCATGTTGCCCACAAGAAAAAGATCCGGGAAGTGCCGAAAAACAACTACCAGCTGAGTATTTTTGAATCCGTTGATCCGCGGCTGGACGAACTCAGGGACAAGCTCAAGGGCATTGATGTCAACACGCTTTCACCCATTGAGGCTCTGTTAAAACTGAACGAATTGAAAAAGATAATTTCATAAAACTATATTGCCCACTTCAAATTTTTAGTTTCCAAGCATGAAAGCAAGCGTACGAATACAGTTGATGCTCATGATGTTTCTCCAATTCGTAATTTGGGGATCCTGGTATGGTCAGATGAGTAAATACATGGTCACCCAGCTCGGTGCCACAGGGCAGCAGGTAGGAAATGCCTATGCGGCTTTTTCCATTGCCATGATCATTGCCCCGTTCTTCATCGGGATGATCGCCGACCGGTATTTTGCGGCGCAGAAAGTGCTCGGAGCTATGAATCTGCTGGGGGCTGCAGTTCTTTATTTTCTCATTCAAACGAAAGATCCGGATGTCTTTTTCTGGATAATTCTGTTATACTGTATCACATACGCGCCAACGCTGGCGCTGGGTAACTCCATCGCCATGCAGCAGATGGCCAGTCCGGAAAAGGAATTCCCGGCTATCCGCGTGATGGGCACCATCGCCTGGATCGTCGTAACCAACTTCATTGGCCTTTACGACCTGGGAGACAAGGTGACGATCTTCGAGATCTCCATGTATATCTCCATCGCCCTGGGGCTCTTCGCTTTTATGCTGCCTGATACACCTCCCAAAGCCGATAAAGGGAGCTCCATTTCGCAGATCCTCGGACTGGATGCCTTCCGTCTGCTGAAAGACCGGTCTTTCCTTATCTTCGTTATTTCTTCGGTTCTTATTTGTATCCCCCTGTCATTCTATTACGCCTGGACCAACCCTTCCCTGACCGACTCTGGAATGACCAACGTAGAGAATAAAATGTCCCTCGGACAGGCATCGGAAATCATTTTCATGCTGCTCATCCCGGTCATCTATGCGCGATTTGGCGTGAAATGGATGCTGATTGTAGCCCTTATCGCCTGGATCCTGCGCTTCATCGGATTCGGTTTCGGAGACGCTCAGACTTCCGAATGGCTGCTGTACCTGGCTATTATCCTGCACGGGGTATGTTACGACTTCTTCTTTGTTACCGGTCAGATTTACACCGACATGAAAGCCGGAGAAAAGGTGAAATCCGCCGCTCAGGGATTAATCTACCTGGCGACTTACGGCGTCGGTATGGGCATCGGATCCTGGGTTTCGGGCTGGGTAGCCGATGTGTATACTTTGGCTGACGGCTCGAAAGACTGGACCTCGATCTGGATGGTGCCTGCCGGTATTGCGGTCGTGGTACTGATACTTTTCATCATCTTCTTCAGGGGTAACGGTAACAAAACCGCTGTGGAAACAGCTCAATAACCATGATGCGTATCCTTTCTTACAACGTAAACGGAATCAGGGCTGCCATCAAGAACGGTCTCTTCGACTGGCTTCAAAATGCCAGTTTTGAAGGCGGTCCCTATGACGTTCTTTGTTTTCAGGAAGTAAAAGCTCTTCAGGAGCAGGTCGATCTGACTCCCTTCGAAGCCCTTGGTTACCGACTGCTGGGCTGGCACTCAGCCGAGAAAAAGGGATACAGCGGGGTGGCAACCTTCGCCCGCATGGATGCCGATCTTACCCTGGTCGGGTGCGGCATACCGTTCTATGACGGCGAGGGCAGGATACTCCGTACCGATTTCGGGGATGTAACCTTGCTGAATTGCTATTTTCCCTCAGGTACCAGCGGGGACGTCAGACAAACCGTCAAGATGAAGTTTCTGGATGACTTCTATGATTTTGCACACGATCTTCTGAAAGATCGCGCGAGGCTGATTATCTGCGGCGATTACAATATTGCCCATACACCGAATGATATTCATGATCCGGTGGGCAACAAGAAGAGCTCAGGCTTCCTGCCCGAAGAGCGTGCCTGGATGACCAAATGGTTTGGCAGCGGTTTTACCGATGCTTTCCGGTTTGTTCACCCCGAACTGATCGAGTATAGCTGGTGGACCTACCGGGCCAACGCCCGTGCCAACAACAAAGGGTGGCGCATCGATTACTTCTCCGTATCGGACGCCCTGAAACCCAAGGTTATAAACTGCCGTCAGTTCAACGATGCCGTACATTCGGATCACTGTCCCGTAGGACTGGCTCTGGAACTTTGAAACCCGTCGTTCCGCACTGCCTGTACCGTATGGCCAAGGATAGCATTTCCCACCATACAGTGCAGGCAGTTTTTCTTTTCACAGTAAAACTGATACCATTCGGTAGCCCCCTGGGAACAGGCGGCAGTCTTCAGTTTCAGCCCCAGTGACTTCCATTTCCGGGTGATGCGGTTATTCTCCACCGGTAATTCTTCCAGAACCCTGACTGCCTTTTCCAGATAATCCCTGTTATCCGTCCTGTAGGCAAAAGCAGCCAGCAGGGGAACCGCCGCATTGATGATCAGCAGGTGTATGGCTTCGGTCCCCATGAGGGGAACGAGCGTCTCGGCCGCTTTCCCGAAATGGTAATGGGTATGCCAGTAGGGCGACTGTATACTTCGCAGCGAGCGGGTCAGATCCTGAACGCTCTGAAAGTTGGTGAGTGTGGAAAAGAGGTTTCCGTTACGCTGAACCAAGGAGGCCAGCTGCGCGATCCGAACCGTTGGAAAGCCGGCCGGCCTCAGCCGAAGCAGTTTCCATTCCAGGGGACGTAATTCATGGGCACCGAACTGGTATTTACGGCTCAGAAATTCGTATTCACGCCGAAGATCCCTGATATAGGAACAGCTTTCCCCTCCGGGGATGAGTCCAGCCGTGCCGAATAGCAGCGCTTCCAGCTGGAGCAGGTTATCGCGGTGCCGCAGAAGTACACGGATAGGCAGAAATTCAGCAAGTTTCTGAAAAGACTCCGCATTGATCCTTGCCCCGAAATAGCGTGCAAGCAGCTGCCAGGTGGTTTCCTCCCAATCGCCTCTGTTAGCCTGCAGAATTTTGAGAACCGTATCGGCTTTACGTTCCAGCCGCTCGATCAGGACTTTGTCGAGCATGCTCTTTTTTTCCAGTTCCCTGATGTCAGCGAACTGGTTCTCACAGGGGAAATCCTCCAGGGTTTCCTGAATGGCGCGGTAACGGGCAAGCAGGTCGGGGGGGACATAGTTTTTCAGCTCGAGTACGGGATAGCGGCTGTTGGGGTATTCCTGTTCCCCCAAATCGTTTTCCCAAACTACATGCAGAATGACGTTCTGATAGGCCGGATCATGGAAATGACCATGCCCGTTCCAGTCCGAACTCCTGACGTGAAGCTCGATACTGCCTATCCAGAGGATACCACCGATTTCAATGCGAGCTTCCAGAAAGTCGGGACCGGAGTCGGTATTCAGGAAGCCGGTGCGCAGGACATTGACCGCCTCCCCGGTATGAGTCCGGAGGACGGTATGGTCGAGATGTTGGTGCAGCCAGACATAGGCCAGGAAATCTTCTTTCATGTTGTCTATAGTATGTACAGTGAAGCATAGTGCAATTTAAGACAATGCGGATTTCCTACAAGAGTTTAACCATTTGTAAACGGAAGTAAACGGATGTATACGCTTTATTACTGAGGAATCTGGTTGGCCGTGTAGCAGATCAGGTTGTTGATCAGCGGTTCGCCGTCTGCAGTATAGGCGTTTTCCAGTTTAAATTCATAGACATACCCTTTTTTCATCGCGGGCAGAACGACCTTCACGCGCATTCCATCTGCCGAAACCTCGATCTGACGGGGGACAACTTCCTGAACATCTTCCTGATTGGAAAAATCGATAGGTTCGTTGAAGGGCTTTTTCTGATAGGGGTAACGGTAGTGTTTGATCTGGTAATGTTCCGTTACCATAGCTTTTTTTCTATCTACCGGCCGGGTGAAGGTAAATTCAAAACCGGTAGGAGTAATCTTCATTTCGCGGATATCGAAGGGCGGAGTCTGGCCGGGGTTACTGATGCGCTGGATTCCTTTCGCCCCCGCCCAGCCATGCACGATCTGACCGGTGTAAAGACTGCCATCCGGGCCGAATACAAGCCGGTTATTACCCATTCTCAATCCGTTTTTATCCAGAAAAGGTACACAGGCACCCTGGAATTCACCGTTGATTTTTTCCAGCATCACCCGCACAATCCGGTCATGATTCATTTCCCCGACGAGCCACTGACCTTCGAACTGGGGAAACTGAGTGCCTTTCCGGACATAGACCGGTTCAGCCGGTGAATTGGCCATGATGCCATGGGGGTAGAAGACCGTAGCCTCCGTACGTCTCCGGTTCAATTCTTCGACCGGTATCCGGAACGGATTTCGACCATCCCAGTCTTTTTCCCACACCAGACTGGCCGGATGCCCGTAAAAATGGCCTTCCCGGATGTGGAAGAATTTACTGGTTTCCACCCAATCGCTTTGGTTATCATTGACGAACAGATTTCCTTCTTCGTCGAAGCCGATGCCATTGGGAGAGCGCAATCCGGATGCATAGGGGATTACCTTACCCTGAGGCGTAATTTTCAGCACCCACCCGCGGTAGGGTACGACGGAGTACATCTGCTTTCGGCCGGTGGTACTGTCGCGGCCTGCCAGATTAACCGGCCCCCTGGGGTTATCCCGGAAGCCGGCACCAGAAGAAGCCGTATTCAGTGCGATGTAATAATTGCCGTTTTTATCCTTAACAGGGCCGTAGTTGAACTCGTGATAGTTGCCGGAAAGGCCAAATTCATCCGTTATGGTTTCAAAAAGATCCGCTTTGCCGTCCCCGTCCGTGTCCCGGAGGCGGGTAAGCTCAGGCCGTTGCAGCACGACGATTTCCGACTGGCCTTCAACCAACAGCCCCAGCGGCTCGTGAAGGCCGTCGGCGAAAACCTCCCATTGACGGGTTTTCGGGTCATATACCATTACCTCTCCCCGCGTAAAACAGGCAACGAGACGCCCATCGGGAAAAAAGCCCAGTCCGCCCGTTTCGGGGTCCAGTCCCTCCGGCATGGGTAAGTCCTCTATGACATAGCCCTTCCCGGACTGGGCTACAACGAAACCGCTGAGAAGCAGGCAGAAGAACAGAGGTAGTATTTTCATTCCTTCGATCGGGTCATGGTTACAGTAAATTCGGCCGCTTCCCCCGGGCTAAGTTTGACGACCCCGTCAGATTCCCTGGTGCCGGCTGAAAAATCGTACAGCATACCGTCCTGCCCAAAATGAAACCATACCGGTTCGAGTTGTCCGGGTATGCGGAACAGTCGTTCGAGTCCGCTACCGTCGGGTTTTTCGCGGATGAGTTCGAAAACTTCCACACCATTCACGAGATAGCGGAATTCAGGATAGCGGTTGACAAGCCGGTACCCCTTGAACTTGACGGATGGGGGAAGCTTCGGATTTCCTGTACGGAGGGGATGATCCATCCGATCACGATAAAATATGTCGCCCAGCACTTTCGCATAGGCATTCTTATGGCCATGCCAGAAATCTTTCATGTCGAGGAAGTCTCCGGACCAGGCATATTGCAGTTTACAGGCCTGTGCATCCCAGCAGAAAGCCAGCTGGTGAGGCAGACGCACGGCTATGCTGGCCAATCCCGAGCCTTCCATAAAAGCCCGGTATAGAAAAGGCGGCACCGGGTCGTAGGGATGGTTCCGGTGTTCGTGATGGGCGTGCGCTGCTGCATCGATTTTCCGGCTGTCGGGAACGTCGGGATCATCCTTCATTGGGGGCATTTTCAGGCTCTTCGAAACGTGCAGTACCCCGTACATGACAAAACCATGGCCCGGATACGTGCAAACGTAAGGATACGCGCCCTCAGCAGCCGGTACGGTAAATGTTACAGAAGACGTCTGTCCGGGTGAAATGACCGGGATTGAACCGATGATTTCCTCGCTGGCCGGAATATAGTTCAGGGCAGGCCCTTTTTCGGCCAGGTCGGCTGCTGCCTGTACCACGGCCTCCCTTTTACCCGGCTTTACGATCAGGAGATTGTGGCTCATGTCGTCGCGGTTGGTGAAGACGATTCTGATTTTCTCTCCCGGCTTTACCGCTATCTGTACCTTATCGAACTGCAGGCCTGGGAGGGTGGTTAGTGCAATCTCCCGGGGTTGAGCCAACAGACCCGCAGTGGTTAAAATACAAACGGTCAGAAGACAGACTTTCTGTAAAATGCGGAACATGGTTTAGATCTTGAGCTGCCATCCTTTCTTGTCGAAGATGGGCTTACAGAGTTTGCGGTAGTTTTCTCCAAAAATTTTCATGCGCTCGCGATGGGTCAGATCGGCATCCAGAACTTTGGAAAACTCGGTGGAAAATGATCTGGAAGGACCATGTCCACCCCAGACGAGACGATCAATTCCTATTTCCTTGACGGCAAAGTCCACCGATCCCGAATGCGGATCAGCACCGCTGTATTCAAAAAGCACGTTTTCCTGGTTGCGTACCGTCCGAACCCCTAGTTCCCAGTCTCCGCCGGCGTGTCCGCAGATAAACTGTACATCGGGAAAGCGTTTGGCCAGTTCGACCACATGCCAGGGGGCTGATTCTCCCGACAGGTTTGCACCGCCAGGGCGCCGGGGATCCCCGCCTACCTTGATCCAGGTATGGATATAGATGACGGCATTCAGTTTTCGGGCGTGCTCGATAATGGCGTCGTTCTGTGGTTCGTTACAGGTCACGCCCAGTTTATTGCCACCTACGTATTTGATGCCAATACAGGGGCCGTTCTTAATCCATTTGTCCATTTTCTGGATACTTTCCTGGGGGAATCCCGGATCAATAGGGATTATACCGAGCATCCTGTCATGTAGTTTATGCAAGATGTCGAGCTGGGCGGCATCGTGGTCCATGACTTCCAGCGGCTGCGCCAATGTCCCGCCGATATCGACCGAAATGATTCGTTCCACTCCCATGCGTTCTACATAGTGCAGCATGGCGTTGTGCTGCTTGATGGGCACATTGGTGGCATAAAAACCATGATAGTGACTGTCCCAGATGCGAAAACTCTTCAGCTCCTCCTTGCTGGGTAGTCCGTATAATCTGGGGTCTAACAGAAATTCTGTACTTGACATAGGGAAGAAATTCAGGTGGTAATGAGTTTACGGGCATTGGCTTCCATGATGGCACGGGTCTGTTCGAGGGTAAGCTCCGATTCGAACAGCTTCAGCAGGTTGTTTTCCACAGGGAAAAAGGGAGCATGGGAGCCAAAGGTTAGCCGGTCGGCCGGAACGGGTTTGGCGGCGCGGCTCCAGGGTATTTCACTTATGGTCTGTTCCATGCCTCCAAAGCTGAAGACCCTGTCGCGCTGGTTCTGGTTACCTTCCAGGAGTGCTTCCACGCCACCGGCCGATTCGATCCGGGCGGTATCGAGCATAACCCTGGTTTTGGCCATCAGGTCGTCGAGGAGTTTGGCACTAACCCGCACGTTCCAGTAGAGCAGATGAACTCTCGCATTGGGCTCGTTCTGCAGCATATCGACCAGGGGAGCCAGGGAGTAATCCCTCGGATTAACGATGGGATGGAAATTCCGGGAGTCGTCCATGTCGCCCACGATCTGCAGGATCATTTTCCGCCGGGTAACTTCGCTTAGAAACCGGGGAAAATCAGGGTGTGTGAGGTTAAAGGTCTGGTAGGACGGATAGATCCGGACACCTTTCATTTTGTAATTTTCATGACACCTGCGCAAGGTCTCCTCCCAGTCGGGCCAGGCAAGGTTGACGGTCCCGAAGGGTTGGAAAAAACCTTTTTCGAAACGGTTGCACTCATTGACCAATGCTTCATTAACGGCATCGATGTTTTTGTGGAAAAGAGCGTCGAAATGACCTGCCCAGGCCTGGGTAATCCGATGTTTTTTTAGTTTCGCTCCCAGTTTTTCGGCGCCCGCATATTTCAGGGTGCGGAAAGGCCAGTTACCCAGACTGACATTGGTATCGATGATAAAGGGGGCATCCTCCTTGCCGGTCGTCAGGGGTGTGCCGGCACTCAAACCCGATACCTGCGTCACAAGTGCCGTCCCCAGGGCGGCAGTGCAGAAATCTCGGCGGTTAATTTTCTTCATGGGGTACTGCTATTTATTTCAGGATAAAAATCTAAGTGCATTGCCGGAGCGCATCCGTTCCTTGTCATGCTCCGAGGCTTCTCCGCTCCGAAGCGATTCGATCCGGAGCATTCCGGTAAGGTAGTCCAAAATAGGGGAGTGGGTACCGAAAGCGAATTTTCCTGCACCGTATTGGCTGATCAGATCGGGCATGAACGAGAGGGATCGGCCCGATGTGTCAAAAAGGATATTTTCTTTTTTTAGCAGGTCGCTGTCGGCGGCGTCCACGACCAGACCGTTGGCGATATTGAGGATAAAATAGGGGGCATCGGGTACGGCGCGAATCAGGGGCATAAAGTTTTTGAGTGTCCACTCACCCATCGCTGTGCCCGCTACCTGTGGAAGGTCCAGCCACGAACGCTGGCGGCTGTCCACCATTCGGATCGTCAGGCCGACGATCATGCCCAGTTCCTTACACTTCTTCACCAGTTCCAGACAGGCAGGGTCTTCCGGTAGGTAATCATGGTACTGGGGATAGATTCGAACGCCCCTGAAACCGGCTTCGGCACATTTTTTCAGGTCCAGCTCCCAACCGGGATAGGACGGATTGATCACGGCAAAAGGGATGATCCGATCTTTGCTCAACCGATGCTGACGGATTTCGCCGAGCAGACTGTCGTTAGCTGTCTGCGTATTTTTATAATGGATTCCATTTAAACTGGCCACGACCGATTTATCTACGGCAAAGCGATCCATTCGCTTCAGGAGAGCCTCTAGCGTATTATGCTGCAGTTCCTTGTAAGGCCAGTGCCCGGTATAGGCGTTGATATCAATCCACATGAAACCCACCCTTTTTTAAAATTCGCTGATAATTGCCGTAAAAGAGTTTTTCTTTCTGGCGGTCGGTAAGTCCGGAGGCAATGATTTTGCCGATACTCTGATAAAAGCTGTTGTCTGACCCGAACAGCAGCCGGTCCTCACCCAGGTGTTTAAGAGCGAAATCGATCATGTTTTCTTCATTATTGCTTCCTCCCGTATCGATAAAGATGTTGGGATAGGGTTCAAAGGTTTTGCACATGCATTCCCAGTCGCTTCCTCCACCCAGGTGTGCAAACTGAAACATGGCTTCGGGGAAACGTCGTGCCGCCTCAGCGAAATCGTCGGGGGTTGATATCGTGGGCACCTTTTTTACGTCGTACTTCATTTTGTAGCCGCCGACACCCATCTGGCATTCACCGTGCATGAATATGAGAATGTTACGGGAGGCCAGTTTTTCGATAAAAGGAAAATAGAGCGGATCATTGATCTTCACCTGCTGATAAAGACGGGTGCCCGTCATCCCTGCATCAAGACAACGGTCGATTTCCTCCATCGATTCCTTAGGATACTGCGGGTTGAACGTAAAATGCCCGATGAACCGATCGGGGTGCTGCTTCACTGCTGCCAGGACCTTGTTGTTGTGATCCCGAAATTCCTCGGGAGTCAGCCGGATCTGATGCATGGGGTTGGCGACAAACATTTTCGCAATCCCGAAGCGATCGGCATAATCGAGGTGCTGGGCTATACTGGCGGGCGTAAAAACCGAAGTCGCGTAGGCATCGAGCTTCCTATAACGCAGTACTTCCTTCATCAGATCGAAACGGGGTTCCGGCTTGCTGTTCCAACCGCTGCTGACCAGCAGGGAGGAGGCAATAAGGCTTTTGGCAAAATCACGTCTCGACCACCTGAAATTCCGATCTTTCATTGACAAATAACTAAATTACACAGGCCCATAACTTTGCCTGGGATATCAGAAGGACTTCAACTGCCGCGCCCTTACTTCCCGGGAGCGGTTGAAATAGTCATGCATGTTTTCGATTGAGAATTCTTTCAGCATCTGATCCACCGGAAGATCGTCATCGTGGCTGCTTACCAGGACCGGGCCCAGGTTTCCCGGATCCTTTATCGTAACCCGGTTTCCGTATTTAGCCTTCAGTGCTTTCAGTTTCCCATCATTATAACCCAGGTGGACCAGCCGTGCATTGAGGTTCACGGGAGCTACGGCGTAATTATTGTAATTGGTACTGGAAGCGATGACCTCTCCGAGGGGATCCCTGATCTCTGATCGCGTTCCATGTCCGCTGATTGCTCCCACGAAAAAGGCCCGGCAGGCATAAGCCCAGTTTTTCTGCATATGTCCTCCGTGGTACATCGACGGAAAGACCAGTATATCAGGTAGCTGTTCGGCAAAGCGGTTGCGCAGTTCCTCGAAATTGAGATCAAAGCAGATGGCCATGCCCATCTTACCGAAATCACATTGAAAAACGGGTGCTTCTGTGCCTGAAACGATACCACTTTCGATTTCCCCTATAGTGGGGAAGTTTTTATGATACATGCCTACCAGCTCGCCGTTTCTGCCCAGTAAAACGGCTGAATTCCGAAGTAGCCCTTTTTCATCATGCAGCAGGGTTCCAAAAACGATATAAGTTTGATGCTGCCGGGCTTTTTGGGCAAAATAGTCCTGTATGCGGTTTTTCCGGGTATTAATGAAATCCACCTGTTTAGGAGTGGGATAACCGGAAGGAATGTCACAGAACTCGGGCAAGACGATCAGGTCGGGTTTGTCCGGAACTACCTGTTCGAGTTGTCGGTCCCAGAAACGGATGATTTCTTCCACTACCTGCTCATAGTCGCTGCGATTATGATAACCCGGTATAACCGCGCCAATGGTTGCTACCCTGATCTGTTTCCCCGCAAGCAGGGGCAGCGAGGTAATCAGCAGCAGAGGAAGAATCCAGCGTTTCATGGTTTTTACAGGGTTCTGAGTTTATCCCGGTTGTCGTATACTTTATAGATAGCGTCTACGATCTTGTCCAACTCGCTGCGCTCGGCCAGCAGGGTTCCCGAACCCCACATCGAAACCATGGTTTCGTCGGTGACTTTATCGCAGTTTTTCAGGTTCAGCCTCTCCTTGTATTCCTTCAGACGCTGGGCGCTGTAAAATTTCTTGTACTCCCGCAGGTTGAGGATATTATCGACCCAGGGTTCGCGGTGTAGTCCGTTCTTGATATAGGAACCAAAGGGTACCCCTTCGGCCTGGATTGCCTTGAGGAACTGCGCTCTGGAGGCACCGTTGAACGCTTCCTTCTGATAGCTGAGCCCATAATGATAGTAAGCTCCGCTTTCGGTACCGGGATATTTTTTCTGAGGGCGAAGTCCCGGGAAGTCTTTCAGTTTGTCTGAGAGGTAATTGGCATTGGCGTTCCGGATTTCAAACCGGTCTTTGGCACCTTCCAGTTGTCCCAGCAGGATAGCCCCTTCGAATTCGTTCATCCGGTATTTGGGGCCTATGCGCACATTCTGTCCTTTCCGGTTGGCTCCCCGGTTCTGAACGGTGAAGCATTCGTCCATCAGTTGTTCGTCATTCCCGACAACAGCGCCACCCTCTCCACATGAAATAGCCTTACTCGCCTGGAAGCTGAAGCAGCCCAGATCACCGATCAGACCAATTGCCTTACCCTGATATCGCACGAAGGGTGCCTGGCAGGAATCCTCAATCACCTTGAGGTTATGCTTTTTCGCGAGGGCCATGATTCTTTCCATGTTGGCCGGCAAACCCATGATATGGACCGGCATAATGGCCCGGGTGTTGCTGTTTATATTTTTTTCTACCTCATCGGGGTCGAGCTGGAATGATTCGGGGTCCAGGTCTACCATGACCGGCAGGGCGCGGCTGGTCAATATGGCTGAAATGGTACCAAAGTCGGTATAGGGTGAAGTAATAACCTCATCGCCAGGGCCGATGTTCAGTGCTTCCACGCAGGTACTTAGTGCTTGTGTTCCCGAGCCCGTTCCCACGACATAACTCGAGCCTATGAGCTCGGCAAAACGTTTTTCAAAGGTAGGCACCGTACCATTGGCCGACTGGATACGGCTCCATATCCCGCTTTTTGTCGTTTTCAGAACCGATTCGATGACCTTCTCGTCGATATGAGGCCATTCCGGACCGATACGTCCCTTCCGGACCGGAGTACCCCCTAGGACGGCCAGGTTTTTATCGGATGTGTTTCGGGCTACTACCGTGCCGAGTCCGCTTGTCGCAGTCACCGTGGTGATAGCCGCAGCTTTGATGAATTTTCTCCGGCTGAATTCTTTGTTTTGCATGGAAATGTATGTTTTGAAACAGAACGCTTCCCGGAACGACGGCTCCCGGAAGGAAGATCTGACTTACAGGTTATTGAGTTTAGCTTGAAAGCTACGTGTATAATCCATCACCTACCTGTTTTATACTCTTTTTTAATGCCATTATCTAAAGGGAATTTGAGGTATGGGTCATGCCAAAACAAAAACCCCGGAAGAGATGAATCGTCTTCCGGGGTAAGGTTGCAGGGTAGGTGATAGCCTAGTATCCTTCGTTTTGCTGCATGACGCCAGGTCCTGCCAGCTGTATTTGTTCCCAGGGAATTGGGAAATATTTCATGTAAGGTTTGGCCTCCCTTACGACCCTGACAGCCTGTCCGGTCGAGGGGTTATATTCACCTTCCACCACCTGCAGCACGTCTACGAAGCGTCCGGTACGAACCAGGTCAAACCAGCGATTGTTCTCCACCGCGAGTTCCAGACGCCTTTCCAGCAGCAGCTTGTCCATAAAGGCTTCATCGGTAGGCACGTCAGCCAGGGAATAATTGTAGTTGGTTGACTGGAAGGCTCTGGCTCTTACCTTGTTCAGTTCGGTCAGTGCCTTATCTTTTTCGCCCAGCTTGTGGAGTACTTCAGCGTAAAGCAGCACCATATCGGCATAACGGAGCAGGGGGATGTCGAGGCCGGAGCTGGACGCGATCTCGGTGGGGATCATCCATTTACTGAAGTAGGGATACCAGAAGGCATCATTTTCCGACGGTGCGTTGTACAGCAGGGCATATTCCCTGATGGTCTGCGCAAAGCGGGTGTCCTTGGGGTCGAATGCCTTGTGCAGGTCCCAGGTAGGACGTCCGACCCGGCTACCGCCTGTGGAATATCCCTTCACCCCGCCATTGGGCAGCAGGGCATAGCTCAGTCCGTGCCCGTTTGTACCTGAAACATAGGCGATCGAGAAAATGGCTTCCTTATTTACCTCGGTTGCGATCTGGAAAAGATCCCGGTAATTGGGCAGCAGCTGATAATCGAACTCGCTGTTCAGGCGTTCGAGTAGGGTACGGGCGGCGGTCCAGTTTTCGCGGAAAACCTGCACTTTGGCCAGCAGCGCGATGGCAGCTCCCTGCGAGGCGCGTCCCTGTTCTACCGATTTCGGCAGTTTTGAAACCGCGTCGGTCAGGTCTTCGACAATCAGATCATATATTTCCTGCTCGGAAGCGCGGCCGATATTGACTGACGTCGAGATTCCGATCACCTCCGTTACCTTAGGCACTCCTCCGAAGATGCGCACCAGGTCGAAATAAAAGTAAGCCCGCAGAAATTTGGCCTCGCCGATCAGCTGCTCCTTTTTACCCGCAGGATATTCTGAAGGAACATCGATCTGGGACAGGATGAGGTTAGCCCGGAAAATTCCATTATAGGTATCCTTCCAGAACGTATTGATCTTCGCGTTGGACGGTGTAACGTCGAGGGTATTGATGGCGTCCATACCCGGTGAAGTCGCGAAATATTCCCCGAACATGTTGTCTGAAGGAATCTCCATCAGTTCGTAATCGGTGGGTACCCGAGCCTGGAGACGGTTGTAAATGCCATACACGCCCAACTCGATGTCGCGGGCAGTGGAAAAGGCATTGGTGGTGGTTAGTACCGATTCGGGAACAGGGTGCAGCAGGGCGTCCTCACAGGAGCTGAGGCCTAGTGCCAGTGTTCCGGAAAGCAATATATAGGTGATTTTTTTCATCATATTCTCTGTTAAAGCCGTAATTAAAATCCAAAGTTGACACCGAGAACGAAGGTCCGGTTGATGGGTTCCGAACCGAGGTTGATACCAGGGGTACTGTTGATACCACTGATTTCGCCCTGGGTAGTTCCTTCCGGGTTATAGGAGGCGTTAAGTTTGGACTTCACCATCAGCAGGTTGTTGACCGAAGCATAGAATTTCAGGTTGCTCATTTTAAGCTTTTGTGCAACCTGCGGCAGGTTATAGCCGATGTTCAGGCTCCGTACACTGAGGTAGGAAGCATCCTCGATGTAGTAATCGGTGTTCGTGTTGAACTGGAACAGCTGATTGAGGGAAAGTGCAGGTGTTTTGCCGTCACCGGGTTCATCCACTGACCACCATTGGTTTTCCACCCGGGATCTTCTCATCGCTCCCAGCGTATTTCCTTCGTAGTACTGGCTTTCCGCATTGAACATTTTGGCACCCAGAGAGGCCTGAATGAAAAAACTCACATCGAGGTTTTTGTAGGAGAACTCGTTGGTCATCCCCCAGATCGACTTAGGCATAAAGCTTCCGAGTACCACCCGATCGTCCGGATCGATTTTACCATCGCCGTTGGTATCCTGGAGGATAGGGTTGCCTGGTTTGGCTCCTGCCAGGTGGGGAGTGCTTTCGACCTGCTGCTGATCGTTATACACACCGATCATTTTGTATCCGTAATAAGAGAACATAGGAACACCTTTTCTCAGCAGGAAGCCCATCGACCAGTATTCGTTGATCCGTTCATCCACACCACCCAGGTCGATCACTTCATTCTTGTTGAAGGATACGTTGAATGAGGTGTTCCAGCGGAAGTCGCCATGAGCAATGTTGCGGGTATTCAGCTCAATGTCAACCCCACGGTTTTCAACCTCTCCGGTGTTGCTGATGGTGTTGGTAAACCCGGTAATGGCCGGAATGTTCACGCTGTAAAGCATGTCGGTGGTACGGTTGCGGTAGAAGTCGACCGAAAGATTGATCCGGTTCTGGATAAGCCCCAGTTCAAACCCAACGTTAATCCCTTTGGTTTTTTCCCATGACAGCTCATTGTTGGCCATACTGGTCTGCGTAATACCGTTGACTGTTACGTTGCCGGGCGAATAAACCGCATTGCTGACCGTACCCAGGTACTGGAAGTTCCCGATGTTGAAGTTACCGGTCACCCCGTAGCTGGCTTTCAGTTTCAGTTCGGAAATGGCTGATACCGATTTCAGGAAGTCTTCCTCCGACACCCGCCAGGCGGCCGATACCGAGGGGAAGTTACCCCATTTGTTATCAGGGCCGAAACGCGAGCTACCGTCGCGGCGGAAAGAAGCTTCGAGGAGGTATTTGTCCTTGTACCCGTAATTCACCCGGGCGAAGTACGAAATCAGCCCCCATTCGCTATTGGACGATGTGGTCGCTGAAGGGTTGATAATGGCATTGTTGAGCGTTTTGACCTTGTCGTTGTTGAACGAGTTGGCAACGGCTGCCATGGATACCGAACGGGTTCTCGTCTGCTGGTAGGAAGCTCCGAGCAGGGCGCCGAAATCGTGGTGCTGGTTGAACGTTTTGTTGTAGTTCAGGATGTTCTCGTTAACCGTATTGATGGAACGGGAGTCAGCCAGGCTACCGGTGGTATTCACACCGGGATCCCCGATACCGCCTGCCCACACGTTATTTTCACTGAAACCGATTGTGTTACCAATGGAGGTCTTGAATTTGAGATCATTGGTAATGTTGACATCGAGGAAAGCCCGACCAATGTTGGAGAAATAGCGGACATAGTTTTCAGTACCATAGAGGTACACGTAGGGACTTGCCTGTCCGGAGTGACCCGACGGGATATAGTCCGCCGTACGCGGGTATTTCCCATTGATTTTTTCGGTTCCGACAAAAGGAGGATATTTCACCAGGTTCACCATGTTCGACCCGGCAATTCTTCTTTTGGAATAGGTAGGACTCAGTTCCAGACCCAGGTTAATGAAGTTGTTGATCTTCATATCCACGTTGGCACGCACCCCATATTTGGTGTAGCTGGCCGTTTTCATGGTGCCGATTTCGTCGAGATAAAGTCCTGATACATAGTATTTAGCCCGGTCGCTTCCGCCTGATGCAGAGATGTTGTAGCTCTGCATGGGAGCGGTCTGCATTACCTCATCCTGCCATACGGTTTGTGGCAGTTCGTAGGTAAGGGGGTTTACCCGGTACGTGGCAGGGCGGCGGTCATCGCCGAACATGGGTAGGGTGGGATCTCCACCAGCCCAGACGAATTCCCGGTTCTGATAACGCACCAGGTAGTCGTACCATTCCTTGCCGGTCAGCCAGTCGTCGAAAAGCATGGCTTTTGAAAGACCGTAGTAGGCATTGACATTCAGCGCTGTTTTTCCAGTGCTTCCTCTTTTGGTGGTCACGAGAATTACCCCGCTGGCACCCCTCGAACCGTAGATCGCGGTGGACGAGGCATCTTTCAGGACTTCGATCGATTCGACGTCGTTCATGTTCAGCGTGGCCAGATCGCCACCGGGGAATCCGTCGATCACAACCAGCGGGTTGTTACCGGCACTGATCGAACCCCAACCACGAACCCGGATATTGGGCGCTTCTCCCGGACGGTTGCGGCTGTTGGATATATTCACACCGGCCAGACGGCCTGCCAGTACGTTTTCGATTCTACCGGAGGGTACCTGTTCGAGGTTCTTGTTTTCGAGCCGGGTTACCGACGAGGTTACCGATGATTTTTTACGGGTACCGTAGCCAATGACCACTATTTCATTCAGGGCTTCCTGCGTGGGTACGAGGGAGATATTCAGGGTGCTGTTGGAACCAACTGGTACTTCCTGGGTGATGTAGCCCACAAAACTGAAAACCAGCGTGGCATCATCGGGTACCATTATATCGAATTCGCCGCTAGTGTCCGTAATCACCCCTCTTTGGGTGCCTTTGACCAATACGTTTACTCCGGGTAGTCCGTCACCTTTTTCGTCGGTGACTTTCCCCCTGATGTTACGGTCCGGTACAGCCATCTTGCCGGCGGCAAGCAAAGCCGATCCCGCAAAGCTTAGATCCGTGGGCGCGATACCCGGCGTCAGTAAGGCCAGCAGCATTGCCAGGGATCGAGCCTTTCCAGGGATAGAATATCCCGTTGGGAATAGAGATCGTTTGTTCATAAGTAATTGACAGATATTGATTAGATTGAAAAGTAAATCAGTGTTACCGGAGTGAATGCAGAATTTACCCGGCCGCATAAATTGGGTTTACCCTGGTTGTTGTCGATGAAGTATGGTCATGAAATGTATGTTACTTCTTTTGTTAATAAACCTTCCTATGGCAGGTTTCGGGGAATCCAGGAGTATGCAATTTTAGATGAGAAGTTCTCTCCCTAATATCCGTCGAAGTGTCTCAAAATACTCAGGCCGATGTACAGATTGGAAGTATATTTGCCGCGGGAAATCAATGACCCGGCAATACCATTCTGGTGTACATGAGAAAGCTGATTCTGAATTTTATTTTTCGGTGCGTGATAACCTTCGTGGTGGCCTCTCTGGCAGGTACCCTGATCTACAAATATGTACCTGTCTGGTTCACTCCCTATATGATTGCAGAAAAATACCGTGCTTTAAAAGCAGGCGAGGAGGGTAAGCTCCACAAGACATGGGTGCCATACGAGGAAATTCCGCAGCATATGGTTTGGGCAGTCGTGGCGGCTGAGGATCAGAAGTTTTTCAGTCACAGGGGGTTCGATTTTACTGAAATACAGAAAGTTATTGAAACGGAGCAGAGAAGAGGGGCGAGCACAATATCCCAGCAGGTAGCCAAAAACGTTTTCCTTTGGCAGGGAAGGAGTTATGTGAGAAAGGGGCTGGAAGCCTGGTTCACCCTGCTGATCGAATGGATTTGGGGCAAGGAAAGAATCATGGAAGTTTACCTCAATGTTGCCGAAACCGGCAAACTGACTTTCGGGGTGGAAGCGGCTGCCCAACGATATTTCAAGGTGCCGGCCTCGAAGTTAACCCGCGTACAGGCTGCTCGCATCGCAGCCGTGCTTCCTAACCCCAAAGTATATAAGGCCGACAAACCAGGACCCTACGTCCAGCGAAGAGTCAGCTGGATCCAACGCCAGATGCGGAATCTGGGGCATTGAAACCGGTTTGATATTTATGATCCAAGTCTAATGAGTCAGCTTAACGTGGATAGTAAGTTGATAGAAAGGGCCAGACGACTTTCGAGACACTATTGATGTATTTTCGGGGATAAGTAAGATGAATAGGAGTTTTACCCGTTAATTCCGATCCTGGTAGTGATCCCACTGGATACCTGTCCATACCCATCGAGTTCTGGTCAACTTGATATTTTAAAACGTGGAATTTTTCGTGCGGAAAGGTGAACAGTGGAAATTAAACCCAAGGTGCCGATGAAGCAATTATCGAGAGCCAGGCGAAGGGTTGTTTCCGTTTACTGTGTCGTCGCAGTTGGGGATTTATCTACGTTTAAAGGAAGAAGAACAAGCTAAGGGAGTCTATTCGCGCGGGGGCAAGGCCCTCCCCACCCCGAGAGCAATTTACATCGGCTGAGGTAAACTATCCAGAGGATATCCGTTTACTTCCGGATATAAACGGTTGTATAAGGCTTTAGCAGAAAGTTCATCAGGGG
>Ga0182792_1000753_pt1 | contig 28929 bp, 27 predicted proteins | sample Passage237B_FD_130497 | JGI IMG/M metagenome (GOLD analysis project Ga0182792, IMG submission 130497) | Cellulose adapted compost microbial communities from Newby Island Compost Facility, Milpitas, CA, USA - Passage2 37B (version 2) (version 2) ...
CCCGGCGGTGATGGGGCCGCCGCCGACAGCCGAAGCGGATGCGCGGCCCGCCGCCGTGACCACAGCCGCAGCGCCCGCCGTCGAAAACACGGCATCGGCGCCGGCCGCACCGCCCCCGACGCCGGCGCCCGTGCAGCACGCCGTGGCTGCGGCAGACCCGGCCGCCGCAGACCTCCCCGCCTGGGAAGCGCCGCAACAAGAGCCCGCCCTGGCCAGCCCGGCCGAGCCCGATACGGCAGGGGTGCCCAGTGCGCCCGCGGCCCCCGTCCAGGCGGCCGGATCGCCGCGCCCGCCGAAACCGTCACCCGAGCCCGACCCGGCGCCCGACCGTGATCCGCCCCCGGACCCCGATCCGGCACCGCCCGCGCCCCCCGACGAAGCCGCATCCGCCACCGACGACTGGACGGATGCCGTGCCCGACGACCTCACGGCGGCCTTCGATGCTGCCGCTTCCCTGGGCGACCTGGGGATGGATCCGGACGCGTCCGCCGTCATCGCCGGGCTGACCGCCGAGCCGTCCGCAGCACGGCCGGAAACGCCCGATCCCGGCAGGATCACGGCCCACGACGGGCCGGCGGTGGCCGCCGGCCTGCCGGTCAGCGGCGCGGCCCGGGCGCTGGCGCTGAACAGCGAATGGCTGTCGGGCGACGATCACCGGATCCGCCTGCGGGTGGCCATCCACACCTACGCCAACGGCGGCGGCCACGGCCGGCTGCGCACGGTCCTGTCGGAATATTTCGGCCGCGTCCTGCGGCTGGAAGTCGAATACGGCGCAACGGGCGACGATACCGCCCACGCCATCGACCAGGCCGAACGCAGCCGCCGCCAGCAGGCCGCCGAACAGGCGGTCGAGCAGGACGAACTGGTCCGCGTGCTGGCCCAGCGCTTCTCCGCCCGCGTGGTGCCGGACTCGGTGCGCCCGCCCGGCGGCGCTCCGTCCGCTTACCACTAGGGTATAGTCCCACTCTTCGTTTGAAATCATCGAACCAGGACACCGCCATGATGAAAGGTCAGATCGCCGGGCTGATGCGCCAGGCCCAGCAGATGCAGGAAAACATGAAGAAGGCCCAGGAAGCCCTGGCCGAGCTGACGGTCGAAGGCGCCGCGGGCGGCGGGCTGGTCAAGGTCACCATGAGCTGCAAGTACGACGTCAAGCGCGTGACCATCGACCCGTCCCTGTACGACGACGACCGCGACATGATCGAAGACCTGGTTGCTGCAGCCTTCAACGACGCACAGCGCAAGGCCGAGGCCACCGCGCAGGAAAAGATGTCCGCCGTGACGGCCGGCCTGTCCCTGCCGCCCGGCATGAAGCTGCCGTTCTAAGGCGTACCCCGCGCTCATCGAGGAATTACCGAGAATGGCCGCCGGCCTGCCCGAACCGGAACCCCTGCGCGCCCTGATCGACGCCTTGCGGGGGCTGCCCGGCGTGGGCGTGCGCACCGCCCGCCGCATGGCCTACCACCTGCTGCAGCACGACCCGGACGGCGCCACGCGCCTGAGCGATGCGCTGCGCGACGCGGTCGGCGGGCTGCGCCACTGCGAACGCTGCAATTCCTTTTCCCAGACGCCGGTGTGCCCCACCTGCGAAGATCCGGAGCGGGACGCCGCCGTGCTGTGCGTCGTCGAGACGCCGGCCGACCAGAACATGATCGAGGCCAGCCACGGCTATCGGGGCCTGTACTACGTGCTGATGGGCCGGCTGGCGCCCCTGGAAGGCGTGGGCCCCGATCAGGTCCGGTTCGCCCACCTGCGCGACCGGGTCCGCGACGGCCAGGTCCGGGAAGTCATCCTGGCCACCAACTTCACTGCCGAAGGCGAGACCACCGCCTACTATCTGGCCGAGATGTTGCGCGAATGCGGCGTCCAGGTGACCCGGCTGGCGCGCGGCGTGCCCAGCGGCAGCGAACTGGAATACGTGGACGCCGGCACGATCGCCTGGGCGCTGATGGAACGCCGGCCCGGCTGATCCCTGGTCCGCCCGCGGGCCGATCCCGATCTTCGCACGTGGTTTCGTAGGCCAGGATGCGCCTGTGCGCTATCATCGAAACTCCAAACGCAGCATGACCACCAGGGAGACAAGCCATCATGTCGATTTCACGTCGTGAACTGCTCAAAACCGCCGGCGCTGCCGGGCTGCTGGGCGCGGTGCCCGGATTGTCCTTCGCGCAGGACGCGGCGGCCACCCCCGAGAAGAAGTCATTGACCATCGCGGTCGGCGGGCAGTCGCTGATCTACTACCTGCCACTGTCGGTGGCGCACCTGAAGGGCTACTTCAAGGACGAAGGACTGGACGTCACCATCGCCGATTTCGCGGGCGGCTCCAAGGCCCTGCAGGCCGTGGTGGGTGGCAGCGCCGACGTCGTCTCGGGCGCTTTCGAACACACCATCAACCTGCAGGCCAAGGGCCAGTTCTACCGCTGCTTCGTGCTGCAGGGCCGGGCGCCCATGATCGTGCTGGGCGTCTCGAAAAAGACCATGCCCGACTACCAGTCGCCCGCCGACCTGAAGGGCAAGAAGATCGGCGTCACGGCGCCGGGCTCGTCGACCAACATGATGGCCAGCTTCTTCCTGGCGCAGCACGGCCTCAAGCCCACCGACGTTTCCTTCATCGGCGTGGGCGCGGGCGCCGGGGCGGTCACGGCCCTGCGTTCCGGCCAGGTCGACGCCATCGCCAACCTGGACCCGGTGATCAGCACCCTGGCCAAGGAAGACGCCATCCGCATCATTGCCGACACGCGCACCCTGGAAGACGCACAGAAGATCTTCGGCGGCAACATGCCGTCGGGCTGCCTGTACACGTCCCAGGCATTCATCGATGCCCATCCGAACACCACCCAGGCGCTGGCCAACGCCATGGTGCGGGCCGACAAATGGATCCAGGCATCTTCGCCCGACGACATCGCCAAGCTGGTGCCCGAATCCTACCTGCTGGGCGACCCCGACCTGTACAAGCTGGCGCTCAAGGGCAACCGCGAGGCCTTGTCTCCCGATGGCCTGGTGCCGGAAGATGGCCCTCAGACGGCGCTCAACGCCCTGGCCGAATTCGTGCCGAACTTCGACCGCACGGCCATCGACATCTCCCGCATCTGGACCAACCAGTTCGCCACCAAGGCCAACCAGAAATACCCCCATGCCTGATCCGCGCGCGAACCAGGCCGGCGGCGGGGCGGACCAGCCCGCCCTGCTGCTGGAGCAAGTCACCTGCACCTTCATCTCGCCCGGCGGCGCATCGTACACGGCCATGCGCGACGCCACCCTCGCGGTGGCGCCGGGCGAGTTCGTCTCGGTCGTGGGCCCCACGGGCTGCGGCAAATCCACCCTGCTGAACATGGCGGCCGGGCTGCTGCGCCCCACTTCGGGCCGGGTGCAGGTATTCGGCCAGCCGTTGCAGGGGGTCAATTCCAGGGCGGGCTACATGTTCCAGGGCGAAGCCCTGATGCCCTGGCGCAGCGCCCAGGCCAACGTCGCCACGGGGCTGGAATTCGCCGGGGTATCCGCCGCCGAAACCGCCGAACGCAGCCGCGAATGGCTGCGCCGGGTCGGGCTGGGCGGCTTCGAGAACCGCTATCCGCACCAGATGTCGGGCGGCATGCGCAAGCGCGTCATGCTGGCCCAGACCCTGATCCGCGATCCGGACATCATCCTGATGGACGAGCCGTTCTCGGCGCTCGACGTCCAGACCCGCCAGCTGATGGAAAACGAAGTCCTGGACCTGTGGATGGCCCGCCGCAAGGCGGTGCTGTTCATCACCCACGACCTGGACGAGGCCATCGCCATGAGCGACCGCGTGGTGGTGCTGTCGGCCGGCCCGGATACCCATCCGATCGGGGAATTCATCATCGACATCCCGCGCCCGCGCGACGTGGCCGAAGTCCGCATGCAGCCGCGCTTCGTCGAACTGCACCAGGCCATCTGGGCGGTGCTGCGCGACGAAGTCCTGAAGGGCTACGAGCGGCAGCGCCGCGCCTGAACCCCATGGCCGGCCCCCAGTTCCCGTTTCCCGACCCGAGCCATCCACCGGAGCGCTTGCCACGATGAAATCCGATTTGTCCAAGCCTGTCCTGCGCGTGCTGCAACTGGGGTTGCTGGCCGCCATCCTGCTGATCTGGCACTGGGCCTCGCTGAACCGCAACGTCGCCTTCTTCTTCGGGCGGCCGCTGGACGTGGCCCAGGTCATCTGGGCCTGGTTCGTCACCGACGCCGGCATCTACCGCCATTTGTGGATCACGCTGTCCGAGACCGTGCTGGCCTTCGTCATCGGCACCATCGGCGGCCTGGGCTTCGGCCTGTGGCTGGGCCTGTCGCGCGGCGCCAGCGCCCTGCTCGAGCCCTACATCACGGCGGCCAATTCCATGCCCCGCGTGATCCTGGCGCCGATCTTCGGCATGTGGTTCGGCCTGGGCATCTGGTCCAAGGTGGCGCTGGCCGTGACGCTGGTGTTTTTCATCGTCTTCTTCAACGTCTACCGCGGCGTGCGCGAAGTCAGCCCCACCCTGCTGGACAACGCCCGCATGCTGGGCGCCAACCACCGCCAGCTGCTGCGCCACGTGTATATCCCCTCGGCCACCAGCTGGGTGTTTTCCAGCCTGCATACCTCCGTGGGCCTGGCCTTCGTCGGTGCGGTGGTGGGCGAATACCTGGGCTCGGCGGCCGGGGTCGGCTACCTGATCCTGCAGGCCGAAGGCACGCTGGACGTGAACACCGTGTTCGCCGGCATCGTCGTGCTGACGGTGTTCGCCCTGCTGCTGGACGGGATCGTATCGCTGGTGGAACGCCGCCTGCTGGTCTGGCAGCCCAGCCCCGGAGAGACGGCCAAGACCTGATCGCCCCCCGGGCCCCGGCGGGAAACCGCCGGCCCGGCATGCGCCAGGCCCGGTGATCAGGCGCCGGCCCGCCCCACCAGCGCATCCAGCCTGATCGCGTCCGCGGTGAAGATCCGGATGCCTTCGGCCAGCTTTTCCGTGGCCATGGCGTCTTCGTTCAGGTTCGTGCGGAAGGCGACCTCGTTGCTGGCGACCCATTCCGGCGCATCCGCCTTGGCGGCGGCCACGGTCAGGCTGGGTTCCAGGGGTTCGTCGGATGCCGCCAGCTCGCCCAGCAGGGCAGGACTGATCGTCAGCAGATCGCAGCCCGCCAGCGCGCGGATCTGACCGATGTTGCGGAAACTGGCCCCCATCACTTGCGTGGGGATGTCGTAGGCCTTGAAATAGCGGTAGATGCGCGTCACGGACTGCACGCCCGGGTCGTTTGCCCCGGCATTCGCGACCTCGTCCCAATCGGAACCGGCCGTCTTCTTGTACCAATCGTAGATGCGGCCCACGAAGGGCGAGATCAGCGTGACCTTCGCCTGCGCGCAGGCGATCGCCTGGGTCAGCGAGAACAGCAGCGTCAGGTTGCAATGGATGCCTTCCGCTTCCAGCGCGCGGGCGGCCTGGATGCCTTCCCAGGTGGAAGCCAGCTTGATCAGCACGCGTTCGCGCGGAATGCCGCCGGCCTCGTACAGGGCGACGATCTGCCGGGCGCGTTCGATGCTGGCCTGCGTGTCGAAGGACAGCCGAGCGTCGACCTCGGTCGAGACGCGGCCGGGCACGATGGACAGGATTTCACGGCCGAAGGCCACCAGCAGGCGATCGACCTGCTCGGCCAGCGGGGCGGCCGGATGGTCGCGCAGCACCCGATCCAGCAGGGGACGGTAGGCATCCTGGCCCACTGCCTTCAGGATCAGCGAGGGGTTGGTGGTCGCGTCGGTGGGCCGGTAGGCCCGCATGGTTTCGAAGTCCCCCGTGTCGGCCACGACGGTCGTCAGCGCACGCAGGGCGTCCAGTTGATTGCTCATAGAGGGTGATTCCGATGGAAACAGGTTGCAAAGGCCCTACTGTAGACCATTTCGCGCCGAGGCCGCGCACGCCGGCGGGCATCCGCCGTCCCGGGCGCTGGCAGCAGGCGGAATGCGGGGCATGGGGATCGGCCACTGCCTCGCTGTATAATAGGAAGGTTTGAATATCGACTTTATAACCGGGGTTCCATTTTGCTGCCGTCAATCTTTCCCGAGGGGTCCGCAGGACTCGCACCAGCAATTCTCGCCTTGGCTGACGGTACCGTATTCAGGGGCGTTTCGATCGGCGCCGACGGGACCAGCGTGGCCGAAATCGTCTTCAATACTTCCATGACCGGCTACCAGGAGATCCTCACCGATCCCAGCTACAGCGGCCAGATCGTCACCCTGACCTATCCCCACATCGGCAATACCGGCGTCAACCCCGAAGACGTCGAGTCCGGCCGCGTGCATGCCGCCGGCCTGGTGGTGCGCGACTGCCCCGCCCTGCTGTCCAACTTCCGCGCCACCCAGTCGCTGCCCGACTACCTGAAATCCCAGGGCATCGTGGCGATCTCGGGCGTGGACACCCGCAAGCTCACCCGCATCCTGCGCGAGCGTGGCGCCCAGGGCGCCTGCATCCTGGCGGGCGAGGACGCCGACCGCGCCGTCGAACTGGCGCGCGGTTTCGGCGGCATGGAAGGCCAGGATCTGGCCGCCCAGGTCTCCACCAAGCAGTCCGGCGCCTGGGTGCAGGGCACCTGGCAGCTGGGACGCGGCTACAGCCGCCAGGACCAGGGGCAATACCATGTCGTCGCCTACGACTACGGCATCAAGTCCAACATCCTGCGCCTGCTGGCCGACCGCGGCTGCCGCATCACCCTGGTGCCGGCCCTCACCCCCGTGGCCGATGTCCTGGCGCAGGCGCCCGACGGCATCTTCCTGTCCAACGGCCCCGGCGATCCGGCGGCCTGCGACTACGCCGCCGAAACCTGCCGCGCCGTGCTGGACCGCGGCATCCCCCTGTTCGGCATCTGCCTGGGCCAGCAGGTCCTGGGTCTGACGCTGGGCGGGCGCACGGTCAAGATGAAGACCGGCCACCACGGCGCCAACCACCCGGTGCAGGACCTGGACACCGGCCGGGTGTTCATCACCAGCCAGAACCATGGCTTCACCGTGGACGGCGACAGCCTGCCGGCCAACGCCCGCATCACGCACGTGTCGCTGTTCGACGGCACCCTGCAGGGCTTCGAGCTGACCGACCGCCCGGCCTTCTGCTTCCAGGGCCACCCCGAGGCCAGCCCCGGGCCGCACGACATCCTGGTGCTGTTCGACAAATTCATCGACCTGATGGCGCAGCACAAAGCCCGGTCGTCCAAATAAAAAGATTCCCGCCCTCCCATGCCCAAGCGTTCAGACATCCACAGCATCCTCATCATCGGGGCCGGCCCGATCATCATCGGCCAGGCCTGCGAATTCGACTATTCCGGCGCCCAGGCCTGCAAGGCCCTGAAGGCCGACGGGTTCCGCACCATCCTGGTCAACAGCAACCCGGCCACCATCATGACGGACCCGGAAACGGCCGACGTCACCTACATCGAACCCATCACCTGGCAGGCCCTGGAAAAGATCATCGAGATCGAGAAGCCCGATGCCGTCCTGCCCACCATGGGCGGCCAGACGGCGCTGAACTGCGCGCTCGACCTGGACCGTCACGGCGTGCTGGCCAAGCACGGCGTGGAACTGATCGGCGCCAACGCCGCGGCCATCGAAAAAGCCGAGGACCGTCTCAAGTTCAAGGACGCGATGACCTCGATCGGCCTGGAATCGGCCAAGTCCGGCATCGCCCACAGCATGGACGAAGCCTGGGCGGTGCAAAAGCGCATCGCGTCCGAACTGGGCACGTCCGGCTTCCCGGCGGTCATCCGCCCCAGCTTCACGCTGGGCGGCACCGGCGGCGGCATCGCCTACAACGCCGAGGAATTCGAAACCATCTGCCGCCGTGGCCTGGAGGCCTCGCCCACCAATGAACTGCTGATCGAGGAATCGCTGCTGGGCTGGAAGGAATTCGAGATGGAAGTCGTGCGCGACAGCGCCGACAACTGCATCATCGTCTGCTCCATCGAGAACCTGGACCCCATGGGGGTGCACACCGGCGACTCGATCACCGTCGCGCCCGCGCAGACGCTGACCGACAAGGAATACCAGATCATGCGCGACGCGTCGATCGCGGTGCTGCGCGAGATCGGCGTGGACACGGGCGGCTCGAACGTCCAGTTCGCCGTCAACCCGGCCAACGGCCGCATGATCGTCATCGAGATGAATCCGCGCGTGTCGCGTTCCTCGGCCCTGGCGTCCAAGGCCACGGGCTTTCCGATCGCCAAGGTCGCGGCCCGCCTGGCCGTGGGCTACACCCTGGACGAACTGCGCAACGAGATCACCGGCGGCGCCACCCCGGCCTCGTTCGAGCCCACCCTGGACTACGTGGTCACCAAGGTGCCGCGTTTCGCCTTCGAGAAATTCCCCCAGGCCGATTCGCGCCTGACGACGCAGATGAAGGCCGTGGGCGAGGTCATGGCCATCGGCCGAACCTTCCAGGAATCCTTCCAGAAGGCCCTGCGCGGGCTGGAAGTCGGCGTCGATGGACTGAACCAGAAGACCACCGACCGCGAACGCCTGCAGGTCGAGCTGGGCGAGCCCGGCCCGGAACGCATCTGGTACGTGGGCGACGCCTTTGCCCAGGGCTTCTCCCTGGAAGAAGTCCACAACCTCACGAAGATCGATCCCTGGTTCCTGGCGCAGATCAAGGAAATCGTCGACATCGAACTCGCGCTCGAGCAGCGCACCCTGTCCGAGCTGGATGACGACACCATGCGCGAACTGAAGCGGCGCGGGTTCTCCGACCGGCGCCTGGCGTTCCTGCTGGACACCACCGAAGCCGAAGTCCGGAAACTGCGCCACCAGATGAACGTGCGCCCGGTGTACAAGCGCGTCGATACCTGCGCGGCCGAATTCGCCACCACCACGGCCTACATGTATTCCACCTACGAGGACGAGGACGAGGCCGCGCCGACCGATCGCAAGAAGATCATCGTCCTGGGCGGCGGGCCCAACCGCATCGGCCAGGGCATCGAATTCGACTACTGCTGCGTGCATGCGGCCCTGGCCCTGCGCGAGGACGGCTTCGAGACCATCATGGTCAACTGCAATCCGGAGACCGTGTCCACCGACTACGATACTTCCGACCGCCTGTACTTCGAGCCGCTGACCCTCGAAGACGTGCTGGAAATCGTCCACAAGGAAAACCCGGCCGGCGTCATCGTCCAGTACGGCGGCCAGACCCCGCTGAAGCTCGCCCGCGCCCTGGAAGCCAACGGCGTGCCCATCATCGGCACCAGCCCCGACTCCATCGACGTGGCCGAAGACCGCGAACGCTTCCAGAAGCTGCTGACCAAGCTGGGCCTGCGCCAGCCGGCCAACCGCACTGCCCGCACCGAAAGCGAGGCCCTGGCCCTGGCCGGCGAGATCGGCTATCCCCTGGTGGTCCGCCCCAGCTACGTGCTGGGCGGGCGCGCCATGGAAATCGTGCACGAGCCCCAGGATCTCGAACGCTACATGCGCGAGGCCGTCAAGGTCAGCAACGACTCCCCGGTGCTGCTGGACCACTTCCTGAACAACGCCACCGAAGTCGACGTCGACTGCCTGGCCGACGGCGAGCAGGTCATCATCGGGGGCGTGATGGAACACATCGAGCAGGCCGGCGTGCACTCGGGCGATTCCGCCTGCAGCCTGCCGCCCTATTCGCTCTCGCCCGAAATCGTGGCCGAAATCGAGCGCCAGACTGCCCTGATGGCCCGCGCCCTGAACGTCAAGGGCCTGATGAACGTGCAGTTCGCCATCCAGGATGGCGATGTCTACGTGCTCGAAGTCAATCCCCGCGCATCCCGCACCGTGCCCTACGTGTCCAAGGCCACCGGCCGGCAGCTGGCCAAGATCGCCGCGCGCGTCATGGCCGGCCGCACCCTGGCCGCCCAGGGCATCGCCTCGATCCCGGCGCCGGCGCGCTATTGCGTCAAGGAAGCCGTGTTCCCCTTCGTCAAGTTCCCGGGCGTGGATACCATCCTGGGGCCTGAAATGAAGTCCACCGGCGAAGTCATGGGCGTGGGCGAGACCTTCGGGGAAGCCTTCGTCAAATCGCAGATCGCCGCCGGTGCCTGGCTGCCCGAATCCGGCCGCGTGTTCATCAGCGTGCGCGACCAGGACAAGACGCGCGCCGTGGAAGTCGCCCGCGGCCTGGCCGCCCTGGGCTTCCAGCTGATCGCCACGCGCGGCACGGCCGCCGTGATCGAAGCCGCCGGCCTGGCGGTCCAGGTGGTCAACAAGGTCACCGAGGGCCGTCCGAACATCGTCGACATGATCAAGAACGGCGAGATCGCCATGGTCATCAACACGGTCGAGGAACGCCGCAACGCCATCGCCGACTCGCGCACGATCCGCACGCAGTCGCTGGCCAACCGGGTCACCTTCTTCACCACCATCGCGGGTGCGCGCGCGGCCGTCGAGGGCCTGCAGTACCTGCGCCATGGCGGCGGGCTGAAGGTCTACTCGCTGCAGTCCATGCACGCCGCCGCGGACGCGGCCTGACGGCGCATCACGGAAAAGGCCGACAGATGGACCTGGGCGACGTTTTCCAGACAGTGACGCTGACGGCATGCCATCGGATCCTGCCCGATCAGGTGCCGATGAAAGGTGCCGTATGCGGGGGCCTTGCCGTCGCCGGCCATGTCGCGGGCGATCTGGCCCAGCCCGCGCTCGCGCGCACCGTGGGCAGCACGCTGGTCAGCATCAGCCAGCGCGGCCAGGCTCTGGCGGCGGCGGATGGAGCCACGAAAGACACGGCCGCGGCAAACGAACCGCCGGCGTCCGAAACGTCCCAAGAAGGGCTTTCGGACGTGCTGGCGGAAATAGGCAGTGGCTGGGTGGGCCAGGAATTGGCCAAGGCGCCCTGCGACAGCGCGGCCGCCGCCCTGCCGCCACCGCTCTCCACGGCCGCGAGTCTGGCTTGCGAGACCGTCGCCAGTTATGCCGCAGGCAAGGTGCTGCCCGGCATCGCGGCAGCCTACCTGGAACGGTTCCATCCTCCGCTGCGAGCCTGATCCCCCCGCCACCGCCCGGAACCCATGCCCGCATGGAACCCCAGGCGCGCATCGGTCACTCACGAAGGCATGCCGGGACGATGCACAGCGCCGCCCGGCCCGGATAACGCGCAGACGGGGAGAATCCAATGACCATTGACGTATCCGCAGGACGCTTCGGCTCTGTCGGCCTGACCGCCCAGGACGTACAGGGTATTCGGCAGGCGACCGACCGGGATCACATCGGCAGCATCTTTTCGCGAGTGTGGGACAAGGTCGCGGACTGGTTCTGCAGCACCAACCGGACGGAAGCCAAGAAATGCATGTTCGATCTGTATTCGCAGACGACGACGCACCAGCAGAAGGTGGACAGCTTCCTGTCCCTGAAGGACATGGCGGGCGCCAACTACCAGAATCGTTTCCAGATCGAAGAAAACGACGAGGGAGTGCGCTACAACCTGGACCTGTCCGACGAGCAGTGCCCGGGCTTTTCCCTGAGCTTCAGGAAGCTTCCGGTGAACCAGGAAACACTGAGACAGGAACTGAACCGCAGCGATTACTGGAGCCACAACGGAGTCGGCCCAGCCCGGGACCAGGTCAAGGCCGATATCTGCCGCGCCAGCTACACCGTGTCGGGAACCCCGCTGCCGGACGGCACGCCCGATGAGCGCATGAAGCATTTCGACGACGCGCTGACCGCGATCGGCGCAACACCCAGCCAGCGGGAAGCCATCATGGAAGTCTGCAACCAGGCGGTCCTGGGAACCTTCATGGAGGCCTCGGATCCTCCGGCCATCGTGCCGGGCGGACAGAACGTACGCTACGACGTGCGGATGGTCGAAGGCGAAGTGCACGTCCGGGCGGTCTGCATCAAGGATATCGACATGGTCGAGCCCGGCCGCCAGGTCGACCTGGAACAACGCCAGGGCAAGCTGAACATGATCCTCTCGGACGGCGACCATCCGTTCTACAAATCCCAGGAGATGCGGCTGGACCTGCGGATCATGGACGGCGACCCGCGCGCCATGATCGACATCGCCGGGGTCCGGCACCTGGCCAGCCGGGACGTCGACACGGTCCAGGTCCAGTAGGACGGCCCCACACACACGGGAAACGGTCTTGCATTCCCCGGTCGGCCTGCGCATCTTCATCACGGGCGCCAGCAGCGGCATCGGCGCCGCGCTGGCGCGCCGGTACGCGGCCCAGGGCGGCGTGCTGGGACTGGTCGGCCGCCGCAGCGAAGCCCTGCGAGCCCTGTGCAACAGCCTGCCGGGCCAGGGGCACCATACCTACGCGCTGGACGTGCGCGACCGGACGGCGCTGCACGAGGCAGCCCGTGACTTCCTGGCCGGCGGCCCGGTCGACCTGGTCATCGCCAGCGCGGGAATCAGCGCCGGCACCCTGTCCGACGCCCCGGAGGACCATGTCGTCTTCGAGGCCATCCTCGACACCAATGTGCTGGCCATGATGGCCACCTTCGCTCCCTTCATCACGCCGATGCGCGAACGGGGCCGGGGCACGCTGGTGGGCATCGGCAGCGTGGCGGGGGTGCGCGGCCTGCCGGGCGCGGGCGCCTACAGCGCCTCGAAGGCCGCCGTGCGCGCGTATTGCGAAAGCCTGCGGGTCGAACTGCACGGCACCGGCGTGCGCGTCGTGACCCTTGCGCCCGGGTTCATCGAAACCCCCATGACCGCGCACAACCCGTACCGCATGCCCTTCCTGATGCCGGTGGACCGTTTCGCCGAACAGGCCGTGCGGGCCATCGGCGCCGGCGTGTCCTATCGAGTCATCCCCTGGCCCATGGCCTGGGTCGCGCGGCTGCTGCGGCTGGTGCCCGACGCGCTCTACGACCGGATCGCCGCGCGGCGCAAGCGCAAACCGCGGATGGGCGAACGCCCGTAAAATCGGGCCATGACACAGAAACCGAACACGCGGCAGGCGCCCATCTCGCGCGACACGGATCGGTCCCAGGCGGCCATCCTGAGGGCTGCCCGCGACGAATTCACCGAGCACGGATTCGCCGGAGGACGGGTGGACCGCATCGCGGTGCGCGCCGGCGTGAACAAGCGCCTGATCTACTACTACTTCGGCAACAAGGACGAGCTGTTCCTTTCGGTTCTTGAACACACTTATGCCGACATCCGTCAGGCCGAGCAGAGCCTGCACCTGGATGCGCTCGAGCCGGTCGAAGCCCTGCGCACGCTGGTGTCCTTCACCTGGCATTACTTCCTGGATCATCCGGAATTCCTGTCCCTGCTGGCCAGCGAGAACCTTTCGCGCGCCAGCCACCTGAAGCAATCGGGCAAGATCCGCGAAATGCATTCGCCGCTGGTGCAGCTGCTCGACCGGCTGCTCGAGCGCGGGCAGGCCCAGGGCCTGTTCCGCTCGGGGATCGACCCCGTCCAGCTCTACATCTCCATCGCATCCCTCGGTTTTTTCTACCTGGCCAACAACCACACCCTGTCGGTGATCTTCGGCCGCGACCTGCGCGCAGCCGATGCGCTCGAAGAGCGGCTGGCCCACATGACGGACCTGGTCGTCGGATATGCATCCAGCCGGCCGGACACCCTGTAGGCGCCACCCGGACCAGGGATATCCCTAGGCCGACTCGTTATTGACACCTAAATCAGGCCGCACCCATAATTCACCAATCGGTGAATTGAGAAAACAAACGGGTGCGGCACGGGGGAATCCCGCCATGCAGCACCGCGGGAGACCAGGATGTTGCTGCGCAAGCTGATACTGTCCCCGGCCATCAGGCCATTCCTGCTGGTGCTGTTCCTGCTGGGGCTGTGGGATCTCGCCATCCGGATCTTCGGCATCCCCGCATATCTCATCCCGCCCCCCGCCAAGGTCATCGGCCAGCTCGTCGAGCAGTGGCCGATGCTGCTGTCCGAAAGCTGGTTCACGACCGAAGCCACCATCTGGGGGTTCCTGCTGTCCATCGCGGTCGGCGTGCCCATTGCCATGGTGATCGCCTACTCCCGGGTCGTGGAATCCTACGTCTATCCCCTGCTGGTGTTCTCGCAGAGCGTGCCCAAAGTGGCGATCGCGCCGCTATTCGTCGTGTGGTTCGGATTCGGCATCCTGCCCAAGGTGATCACCGCATTCCTGCTGGGCTTCTTCCCGGTGGTGGTGTCGACCGTCATGGGCTTCAAGTCGGTCGAGTCCGACATGCTCGATCTGGCGCGGTCCATGGGCGCGAGCCGCCTGCAGACCTTCTTCAAGATCAGCCTGCCGGCGGCGCTGCCGGCGATGTTCAGCGGCCTGAAGGTCTCGGTCACGCTGGCTGTCGTCGGCGCGGTGGTGGGCGAGTTCGTCGGCTCGAACTCGGGCATCGGCTATGTCCTGCAAGTGGCCAACGGCAATTTCGACCTGCCGTTGATGTTTGCGGGCCTGGTATTGCTTTCGGTCATCGGCGTGCTGCTGTTCGCGGTCGTGGACCTGATCGAGCGCATGATGATTCCCTGGCATGCCTCGCAGCGCTAGGGGAATCTTTTTTCAGGCCGCCAAGGCGGTGTGGACGACAAGGGGCCGGCAGTGCCCGAAGGAGACATGCATGATTCGCAACTTGCTCAAAGCGGGGTTGGGCCTGGCCCTGGCCGCCGCGATGCTCGGCACCTCGCCGGTCCGGGCCCAGGACAAGCCCAAAGACGACGTGACGCTGATGCTGAACTGGTACCTGTACAGCGAACACGCGCCGTTCTTCCTGGGCAAGAAGCTCGGGTACTACGCCGAGGAAGGCATCAACCTCGATATCCAGGAAGGCCGCGGCTCGGCAGTGACCGCGCAGGCCGTCGCCGCCAAGTCCGTGAACTTCGGCTACATCGACGTCACCACCATGATCAAGGCCGCGGCCAAGGGCGCGCCGCTGGTCTCCACCGGCGTCCTGTTCCAGCTCAGTCCGATGTCGGTCATGGGCTTCGAGGAAAAAGGCATCCGCACCCCGCAGCAGATCATCGGCAAGACGGTGGCGATCACCCCGGGCGACTCGATGTCGCAGATGTGGCCGATCTTCCTCAAGGCCAACGACATGGACCCCCGACAGGTCAAGATTGTCTCCGGCGACGGGCAGACCAAGCTCAACGCGGTCATGACGGGCCGCGCCGACATGCTGCTGGGCTACGTCATGGATCAGGCCATCAAGCTGCAGGACGCCACCGGCAAGCCGGTCTACCCGATCCGCTTCGCCGATTCCGGCATCAACCAGATCAGTTCGGGCATCATCGTCAACAAGGACTGGCTCGCCGAGCACGCCGACCTGACACGCAGGTTCATGCGCGCATCCACCCGGGCCGTCGAAGCGGCCGAAAAAGACCCCCAGGCCGCCGTCGACGCCATGCTCGAAGCCAAGCCCAAGGCCGGCGTTTCCGAAACCCTGCTGGTCGGCCTGAAGCGCAGCATCGAGCTTTATCACACGCCTGAAACGAAAGGCCAGCGACCGTTCCGCGTCGCCATGGACAACGTGGACAAGTCACTGGACATGCTCGTGGAATACGGCGGCGTCACGCCCGAACAGCGCGGCAAGCCCGGCGACTACGTGACGCTGGACTATCTCCCCCAGAACTGAACCAAGGAACCAAGCCGTGCCGGACTCGCCCATGCCTGACGACATCCTGATCGAAGCCGCAGGCGTCACCAAGGTCTACCAGACGCGCGACGGCGCCGTCGAATCGCTCAAGCCGCTGGATTTCAGCATCCGCAAGGGCGAGTTCGTCTCCGTCGTCGGCCCCTCGGGTTGCGGCAAGAGCACCCTGCTGAAGATGGTGGCCGGCCTGCTGCCCATCACCGATGGGCGGCTGAGCCTGGCGGGTCAACCCGTCGCCGGACCGCGCAAGGACGTGGGAATCGTCTTCCAGAGCGCAGTCCTGCTGGCATGGCGCAGCGTGCTGGACAACATCCTGCTGCAGGCCGAAATGCGCCGCATGCCGATGGGACCGGCGCGCGAACGCGCGCTGCAGCTCATCGAGATGACCGGACTGACGGGCTTCGAACGCAAGTATCCCTGGCAACTGTCGGGGGGCATGCAGCAGCGCGCCTCGATCTGCCGGGCCCTGCTGCACGATCCGGCCCTGCTCCTGATGGACGAGCCCTTCGGCGCGCTCGACGCCATGACGCGCGAGAAAATGAACCTCGAACTGCAGCGGATCTGGGCCGAATCCCGCAAGACAGTGCTCCTGATCACGCACAGCATCCCCGAGGCGATCTTCCTGTCGGACCGGGTCATCGTCATGAGCGAGCGGCCCGGATCCATCGCGGCCATCTACGACATCGACCTGCCGCGCATGCGTTCGCTGGACGTCATGGGCTCTCCCGAGTTCGCCAGGTACGCCAAGCTGATCCGCGCCCACTTCTACTCCGAAGGCATACTGGACCACTAGGCCCCCGGAAGCGGGGGACGCGAGACATGGACGCCATCCGTTTTGTGATCGAGGACATCGGCTTTGCCGAGCGCGATGTCATCCTTCGGCTGCCCTTCAGATTCGGCAATGCCACCGTGAACGCCTGCCCGCAGGCCTACGCCAGGGTGCGCATCCGACTGGAAGACGGCCGGACGGTGACCGGTTGCGCGGCCGAAATGATGATCCCCAAATGGTTCGACAAGGATCCCGCGCTGACCCAGGAGCGGAATTTCGAGCAATTGCGCGAAGCCCTATCCCTGACCCGCGAGGCCTACCGCTCGGACTCCGGCCCCGACACCGCCTGGGGGCATTCCGCCCGCCACTACCGTGCCATCCACGGCACCGCGGCACGGCGCGGCCTGCCGCCCCTGGTGGCGTCCTACGGCCCCGCCCTGGTGGACCGGGCGGTGTTCGATGCGGTCTGCCATGCCCTGGGCACGAGCTTCTGCGCGGCTCTGTCGGCCAACGCCGCGGGCATGCGCCTGGCGGGAACCGGCCTGGCCGGCGACCTGGCGGGTTTCGACCTGGATGCCTTCCTGGCCGCGCATCCCGCATCCCTGTCAGGCAGGCGGATCGCGGCGCGGCACACGGTGGGGCTGGCCGATGCGCTCGTGGAGCCACCGCCCGGCGCGCCGGAAGACGGCCTTCCGTGCAGCCTGACCCAGGCCGCCGCCCGGTACGGCCACCGCCACTTCAAGCTGAAGCTCGCGGGCGATGCGCAGGAAGATGCGCGCCGCCTGGCGGACATCGTCCCGGTGATCCAGGACGCCATGGACCTGGTGACGCTCGACGGCAACGAGCAGTACCGCGATGCGGCGCACCTGGCCGCATTCCTCGACCGCCTGGAATGCGAGCCCGCGCTGGAGCCCCTGGCAGAACGCCTGGCGTTCATCGAGCAACCCCTGGCGCGGGCACAGGCGCTGGATACGGACGTTTCGGCCCTGGGCACGCGCGTGCCCCTGCTGATCGACGAATCGGACGCGACACTGGATGCATTCCCCCGCGCACGGGCAGTCGGCTACACCGGAGTGTCCAGCAAGAGCTGCAAGGGATTCTACAAATCCGTGCTGAACGCCGCACGTTGCACGGCCTGGTCGCGCGACACCCGCCGGGCCTATTTCCTGTCGGGCGAGGATCTCACGATGCAGGCAGGCCTGGGAGTCCAGCAGGACCTGGCGCTGGCGGGCTGGCTGGGCCTGACCCACGTGGAACGCAACGGACACCATTACGTGAACGGCCTGGCCGCCGCGCCGCAAGCCGAACAACAGGGGTTCCTGGCAGGGTTCCCGACGCTTTACGAGCATTCCGACGGCGCCGTACGCCTGCGCATCGACGGCGGACTGATCGATCTGGGTGGCCTGGACCGCGCCGGTTTCGCGACCGGCACGGCTGGCGGCCATGTTTCCTGGGACGCAATGCGTTCCGTTTATTGAATCAAAGGACTTCCATGAGCACGACGCAACGTCTTGGAATCATCATGCATGGCGTCACGGGACGCATGGGCATGAACCAGCACCTGATCCGCTCGATCGTGGCGATCCGCCGCCAGGGCGGCGTGGCATTGGCCAATGGCGACCGGGTGATGCCCGATCCGATTCTGGTGGGCCGGAACCTGGACAAGGTCCGCGCCCTTGCCTCGGCGCACGGGATCGACCGCTGCACCGACGACCTGGACGCGGCGCTGTCCAACCCGGACGACACGGTGTTCTTCGACGCCGGCACCACGCAGATGCGCCCCGATCTCCTGGCCCGGGCGATCGGCGCCGGCAAGCACATCTACTGCGAAAAACCCATCGCCACCGGCCTGGACGAGGCGCTCCGGGTCTGCCGCCTGGCGCGCGAGGCCGGGATCAAGCACGGCGTGGTCCAGGACAAGTTGTTCCTGCCGGGCCTGCGCAAGCTCGACATGCTGCGCCGCTCGGGCTTCTTCGGACGCATGCTCTCGGTGCGCATCGAATTCGGCTACTGGGTGTTCGAAGGCGACCTGCAGCCCATCCAGCGCCCGTCCTGGAACTATCGCAAGGAAGACGGCGGCGGGATGATCCTCGACATGGTCTGCCACTGGCGCTACGTGCTGGACAATCTCTTCGGCGAAGTCCAGTCCGTGTCCTGCCTGGGCGCCACCCACATCCCCGAGCGCCGGGACGAACAGGGCCGGCCGTACGAGGCCACCGCAGACGATGCGGCCTACGCCACCTTCCAGCTCAAGGGTCATGGCGGCGAGCCCGTCATCGCACAGGTCAACAGCTCGTGGGTCACGCGCGTGCGCCGCGACGACCTGGTGACCTTCCACGTGGACGGCACACACGGCTCGGCCGTCGCGGGATTGACGGAGTGCGTCGTCCAGCCCCGGGTTTCCACGCCGCGGCCGGTCTGGAATCCCGACGAGAAACAGAAGATGCCCTTCATGGAGCAGTGGCAGACGGTGCCCGATACCGAGGTCTACGACAACGGATTCAAGATCCAGTGGGAGCACTTCATCCGCCACGTCGTGGCCGACGAGCCTTTCCGCTGGACCCTCGAGGAAGGCGCCAAGGGCGTGCAACTGGTCGAGACGGCACTGCAGAGCTGGCGGGAACGCCGCTGGATCGACGTGCCGACCCTGTTTCCCGCCACCTGAGGAGGCACCATGAACGGACGCATCCTGTTGCCCACGCCGTCGGGCGGGCTCGAAACCTACGCATTGCGCGGCGGACCGGCGCCCCGGCCGGCCGGCGGCGCGGCCTTCAACCGCATCGCCTATTCGGCGGCGCATGTGGTGGCCGACCCGCTCGCCGCCGCGGACCCCTGGCTCGATTGCGCCATCGACTGGGACGCCACCATCGGCTACCGCCGCCACCTGTGGTCCCTGGGGCTCGGCGTGGCAGAAGCCATGGACACCGCACAGCGCGGCATGGGCCTGGACTGGACGACTTCGCTCGAACTGATCCGGCGTTCACTCGACGCCGCCCGGGACTTTCCCGGCGCCCGGGTCGCCTCGGGCTGCGGGACGGATCACCTGGCGCCCGAAGCGGCACGCACGCTGGACGACGTGATCGCGGCCTACGAGGCACAGGTCGCGGCAATTGAGGCCCTGGGCGGCCGGCTGATCCTGATGGCCAGCCGCGCCCTGGTGCGCGTGGCACGAGGCCCGGAGGATTACGCCCGGGTCTACGGCCGCATCCTGGAACAGGTGCGCGAGCCGGTGATCCTGCACTGGCTGGGCGACATGTTCGACCCCCAGCTGCGGGGCTACTGGGGGGACGAGGATATCCCGCGCGCCATGGACACCGCCCTGGACATCATCGCGGCCCATGCGGACAAGGTCGACGGGATCAAGATCTCGCTGCTGGACAAGGACCGGGAAATCGAGATGCGGCGCCGCCTGCCGGCGGGCGTGCGCATGTACACGGGCGACGACTTCAACTATGCCGAACTGATCGCGGGCGACGGCGCGGGCGACCTGCCCACGCACGGACACAGCGACGCGCTGCTGGGCATCTTCGACGCCATCGCGCCGGCGGCCAGCGCCGCGCTGGCCGCCCTGGCGGCGGGGGATACGGCGCGCTTCCACGAGATCCTGGCGCCCACCGTTCCCCTGTCGCGCCACATCTTCGCGGCGCCCACGCGCTTCTACAAGACAGGCGTGGTCTTCATGGCCTGGCTCAACGGCCACCAGGGGCATTTCTCGATGGTGGGCGGGCAGGAAAGCGCACGCTCGGTGCTGCACATGGCCGAACTGTTCCGGCTGGCCAACCGGGCCGGCGTGCTCGAGCGGCCCGAACTGGCGATCGAACGCATGGCGCAGTGGCTGACCGTGCACGGCATCCATCAACCCTGAGGAACTCGGCATGCGGGACTTGTCCAACGACCACGCGCTGCTGTCCCTGAACACCGCCACGGTGCGCAAGCAGTGGCGGCTGGACAGGATCATCGACGAATGCGCCCGGCGCGGCATCCACGCGATCTCGCCCTGGCGCGACCAGGTGGCAGACGTCGGCCTGGAAACCGTGGCCCGCCTCCTGCGGACCACCGGCGTAGGCCTATCGGGCTACTGCCGGGGGGGCTTCTATCCGGCCGCCAACACGGCCGGCCTGACGGCGGCGCTCGAGGACAACCGGCGCGCGGTGGACGAAGCGCGCGCCCTGGACGCGCCGTGCCTGGTCCTGGTGGTGGGGTCCCTGCCGGGCGCCTTGCAGGGCGTGCCGGCCTATACCGACATCGCCCGGGCGCGCGGCGAGGTGCGCGACGGCATCGCGGCCACCCTGGAATACGCCCGCACCGTCGGGATGCCGCTGGCGATCGAGCCCCTGCACCCCATGCAGGCCGCGGAGCGCGCCTGCATCAATACGCTGGAGCAGGCGCTGGACCTGTGCGACGAGCTCGACCCGGAACGCTCAGGCATGCTGGGCGTGGCCGTGGACGTATACCACGTGTGGTGGGATCCCAAACTGCACGCCCAGATCAGGCGCGCGGGCGCCAAGCGGCTGCTGGCCTACCATGTCTGCGACTGGCTGGCGCCGACGCGCGATCTCCTGAACGACCGCGGCATGATGGGCGACGGGGTCATCGAACTCAAGACCATCCGCCGCGAAATGGAATCGGCCGGCTATGCCGGCCTGTGCGAAGTCGAGATCTTCTCCGAGGACTGGTGGAGCCGCCCCGGAGAAGAAGTGCTGGATACCTGCATCCAGCGGCACCGCTCGGTGGTGTAGGTTCAGCGCGTCCGGCGTGCGTCCAGGCTCAGCGCCCCGCCGCCGAAGGCCGCCAGCTGCAGCAGGCCGCCAGCGATCGCCAGGTTCTTGAAGAAATGGATCGACTGGTTCATGTCGCCGAGCTGGTTGTGGAAGAACAGGGCCGCCACGATGCTGAACAGCGCCAGGATGGCGGCGCTTTCCCGCGTGCGCCAGCCCAGCACCAGCAGGATCGGCAGCACCAGTTCGACGAACACCGCGATGGCATACGCCAGGGTGGGCAGCGGCATGCCGCTGGATGCGATATAGCCGATGGTGCCTGCCGGCGCGGAGATCTTGCCCGAAACGCCGACCAGGAACAGGATGGCGATCAGGATGCGGCCAATGAGAGAGAAGATGGCGAGGTTGCGATTTTCCATGATGTTGAACGAAGGTCGATAAGGTTGTTGTAAGGCGGTTGAAAAACAGGGATTGGAAAGATGGCGGGGAAACAGGGTCCGGATTCGGACCGGACCCTGCAGCCGGACTGGTGTCAACGCCCGGGGGTCAGGCCGACGCGTCGACCAGCACCAGTTCGGCGTCCTCCAGGGCGGTGATGCGCAGCACCGTCTCGTCGCGGATCGCCGCGCCGTCACGGGCATCCAGGACAGTGCCGTTGACTTCCACCCTGCCCACGGCAGGGACCAGGTAGCCCAGGCGGCCGGCGTCGGAAAAGCGGTATTCCAGCGTTTCGCCCGCCCTGACCGTGGCGCCCAGCACACGCGCCCGGGTGCGTATCGGCAGTGCTTCATCGTCGCCTTCCAGGCCGCTGGCCAGCGCCACGAAGCGCCCGGAACGGTCACCCTTGGGAAACGGCCTGGCGCCCCAGCCGGGTGCGCCGCCCTTGCTGTCGGGGAAGATCCAGATCTGGAAGATCCGCGTGATGCCGGGTTCCAGGTTGTATTCCGAATGGACGATGCCGCTGCCCGCGCTCATCACCTGCACGTCGCCGGCCTGGGTGCGGCCTTTGTTGCCCTGGCTGTCCTGGTGGGTGATGGCGCCTTCGCGCACATAGGTGATGATCTCCATATCCGCATGCGGGTGCGGCGGAAAGCCCGTGCCCGGCAGGATCGTGTCGTCGTTCCAGACGCGCAGGGAACCCCAGTGGACCCGGGCGGGGTCATGGTATTCGGCAAAGGAAAAATGATGGCGCGCATCGAGCCAGCCGTGGTGGGCTGCACCGAGGCTGGCGAAGGGGCGATGTTCGATCATGGCGGTCTCCTGTGAGTTCCGGATAGCGATGAGGCAGTGTAGATTCTTGCCATCATGCTGAGAAGATCAACAATAGAATTACATCGTTTCCATTTTTGATATGACCAGCGCATGAAGAAACTCCCCGACCTGGAAGCCTGGGCCCTGTTCGCCAAGGTGGCCGAGACCGGCTCGTTCGCGCGCGCGGCGGCTGCCTGCGAACTGTCGCAAGCCACCGTATCCAAGGCCATCACGCGCCTGGAAACCCGCATGAAGACCGTGCTGTTCCATCGCACCTCGCGCCGCCTGTCGCTCACGGAAAGCGGCCGCGCGGCGCTGGAACGCGCGGCCCGCATCCTGGAAGAAGGCGAAGCCGTCGAAGCCGAAGTGGCCGAGCAATCCAAGAGCCTGCGCGGCCTGGTCCGGGTGTCCGCCCCCATGTCTTTCGGCATCGCGCGCCTGGCGCCCCTGCTGCCCGATTTCATGGCCGCCCACCCGGAAGTCGAGCTGGACGTGCGCTTCGACGACGCCCAGGTCGACCTGGTGGCCGAGCGCTTCGACCTGGCATTGCGCATCGCCCGCCTGTCCGACTCGAGCCTGCTGGCCCGCCGCCTGTGCCGCGTCCGGATCCTGCTGGTCGGCGCGCCGGCCTATTTCGAGCGCCATGGCAAGCCGAGCCACCCGCGCGACCTGGTCGGCCATACAGCGTTGCAATACGCCTATGCGCGCGGCGGTTCGACCTGGCACTTCCGCCATCCCGAGCACGGCGAATTTTCCCAGGTCATGCCGGCCCTGCTGCGGACCAACAACGCCGATTCCCTGATGCCGGCGCTGCGGGCGGGGCGCGGGCTGGCGCTGCAGCCGGAATTCCTGGTCTGGTCCGAGCTGCAGTCCGGCACGCTGGAAACGGCGATGGAGCCCTGGGAAACCGAACCCCTGGCGCTGCATGTGGTGACGCCGCCGGGGCGCAACCGGCCGGCCCGCGTCCGGGCCCTCATCGAATACCTGGCCGCATCCTTCGCCCGCGAGCCCTGGGCCCGCGAGGCCGATACCGGTCACTGATCCCTCCATCCCGGTACAGCCCTCGCATCCTCCGCGCCCCCGGATGGCGGCGTGGCACCGTCCCGCGTTCCGCCGTTGGGAACCCGGCGCCCGTTTCGGTCACTCAGGAAGTGCCGGGCCGAGGTGGCCCGGCTGAGACGTCCCATCGGGATTGGAGGAATGATGGATCGGAACGAACACCCTACCGAAGCGCTGGCACATTTCCTGGCGGCCGAGACCGCCGAAGTGCCCAGCCTGCAGGAATTCGTCCTCGAAGGCTGCGCCACCGGACTGACGCGGCTGCGCACGGCTGAAGGAGAAGACTGGATCATTGCCTGCGTCGATGCCGGCACGGTGCCGGCCACGCACACTGCCGCTATCCATCGCCTGCTCCTGCAGGCCAACAATCTGTGGGCAGGAACACGGGGCAATACGCTGGGCCTGTACGGCGACAACGACGACACCGTGGTGTTGAGCCGGTCTCTGCGGGCCGCCGAGGCAACACCCCCGGCACTGGAAAAGATTCTGCGCCACCTGATCGACGATGCCCGCCAATGGCGCACATGGCTGGTCCACCTGGCCGACGATACCCTGCCGACCCTCGATTGAAAAGGAAGCCGCCAAGATGACTTCAGCCACGAAACCCTACGAAGACGCCCTGATGGCGCTGGCCTCGCACATCGGCGTGGATGGCGCTGCATTGCTGCGTTCGAACGAACTGACGATCGACGGCGTACCCGTCGGCCTGGCCCTCGAGCCGGAGAACGGCGCCGAACCCGCGATCCAGGTGTTCTGCCCGGTGGGCACCGTACCCGAGGAAAGCGCCTGCCGCGTGCATCGGGAACTGCTGCGCGCCAATGCCTTCGGCCTGGGCACCGGAGGAGCCACCTTCGGCATCCAGCAAGACACCGGCAAGGTCGTGCTGGCTCAGCGGCTGGGTACCGAGGCGGGCGCCCAGGCGCTGGCCCGGACGATGCGGCATCTTGCAAGCCTCGCGCTGGTCTGGCGGCGCCAACTGGGGCTGCAGTCCTAGGACGAGCACCCTTTCGCACGATCGAATGAATTGAATTGGAGAACGCTATGTCGAACTATACCGAACTGCTGGAACGCTATGCGCAATTCGTCGGCCTGTCCCCGGCCGAAACGCTGCTGACGACCGAGGAAGTCATGGTGGGCGATGTGACCATCGGACTGATGAACGAAGGCGGCGACGCCGGGGAAGTGGTGTTCTTCACCCGCCTGGGGCAGCCGTCGGCCGCCGCCGGGCTCGAGGCGGTCTATCGCCTCATGCTCCAGGCCAACGCCCTGTGGAGCGGCACGGGCGGCAACACGATCGGCCTGCACGAGCCTTCCGGCGAAGCCCTGCTCTGCGGCCGCATCCCCCTGGCCCTGTGCTCGGCCCAGACACTGGCCGGGCTGCTGGACGCGTTTTCCGAAACCGCCCGCGTCTGGCGCGAGATCGTCCAGGGCCGCGTGCCGGCCATCCTGCCGCCCCTTGCGGCCTGAGAACACTGCAGGGAGATCGCTATGCCTACCGGTGTGCATAATGGTGTGGGCCCCATGCAGGGGCACGTGCAAAGCGGCGAATCGCTCGGTCACGACACGAGCCTGTCGCAAAGTACGGGTGTCCAACGCGGCCGCGGCGAACTGGAAGGCCACGACATCGAGGTGTCGGACGGCCGTGCCCGCCAGGAAGTGCTGGACAGCAGCAAGGAAACTCAAGGCCGCTTTTCCAGGTGGATGAGCAGCCTGTGGAACCTGGGCAAGGACCTGGCCAACGCGTCCCATGAGTTCATGGTGCAGATGCATCCCCAGATGGACGACGACGTCGAGGAAGAGACCATCTCCGGGCAGGACGAAACGCAGGTTCCCGTGCAGGAACCGCGCGACCGCCAGCAGGCCCTGGAAGACGAGTTCGGCCCTGGCGAAGTGGATGAAGACGGTACGGTATGGTACGACGTGAAGGGCGGTACCGAAGACGAAATCGGCGAGCTTCGCGAAATCCCCATCTCCAGGCAGGAAAACCTGAGAATGGACAAGGACCATGCCCTGCTGCGCGAGGGGTTCCGCCTGAAGCAGGACGAGCCGCCCAAAACCGAAGAACACGCGCCCCAGCAAGCAATCGCGCCGATGAGCCGGGGCTTCCTGCAGAAGTACCTGGGGGACTCCTGCTATGCGATATGGTGCCGGCTGACGGGTCGCAGCACCCAGCCGCAACCCGTGGAGCAGGACACCCGCAGCATCAGCGAAAAGAACCTGAGCAAGATCGAAAAGCTGCAGATCGATACCGCGAAATGCCTGGAGAAGCTCAACGAGCAAATCAAGACCTTGACGGGCTCGGAGCAAGGCATCCTGGACACGGAAACCGACCTGTCCCGGATCCCGTCCGACGTCTCTTCGCTGACCCTGCGGGATCACGCATGGCGCTGGGGCAAGACGACCCAGGCCGCATTCACGGAAGCCGTCTCGACCCTGGGCTGGTGCACGGCGGGCGCCGGAATCGTGTATGGGGGAACCACCTTGTCGTCGCTGACGGGCGGCGGCATCTCGGGCCAACTGGTTTCCGTCCTGGGGGGCAGCTACCTGGCACTCAGCGCTTTGCGCGACCTGCCCGGCAACGTGACGGACAAGGCAGCGCTCAAGATCATCGAAGAAAGCCTCGTCGAGATCAACAGGCTGCTGAGCGAGGCAAAGAACCTGTCCCTGCAGGAAATACAGCGGCACGAACTTTCCGGGAAGATGCTGACAGTATCCCAAGGCCGCATGGAAAAGATCGAACGGCTCGAACTGGAACTGGAGGTGATCGACCTGCAGGTCGCAAAGCGCAAGGAGCCCGGCCTGGAACCCGAAGTGCAGCAGCCCCGGCTGCCCGTGACCGTGAGCGACGGCACGGCCCGCAGCGAAACGCTGTCAGGCCTGGCGCGTGCCAAGCAGGCGTTCTCGTCTTTCTTCTCGCCGATCGTGCAGGGCCTGTCCCGCGCCGGCCGATTCCTGGGTGACGCCCTGGGTCTGACGAGCCTGAGCGTGCTCCAGAAAGCCGACCGCGCCGAAGACCGCGCTTATGAAAAGACCTACGCACGGGGGCTGGCCCTGCTGCAATCCCCCGCGCAGGACAGTGTCGTGAGCACGCAGCTCCTGGACAAGACGGCCCAGCGCACGCTGGGGCTGCCCCCGGAACGGCCGACCGATCCCAAGGCATTGCAGCAACGGATCAAGCAGATCGATCGCCAGAGCGAGGCGATGAAGCCCGTGCTGCGCCTGGGCGAGAACATCGTGCGCCACGTCCAGAAACACTCGGGAAGCGACTTCGGCACGTTGATCGTGACCGGCAAGGACGACAGCCGCTACGTCGTCAACAGCGGTCTGCCCAGCGTGCGGGCGATGTGCCAGTACTTTGACGTGCTGGCCCGCGATGTGGGCAAGGACAACGCACTCGGCGTCAAGGTCGACGATTCCGGCGGCCTGGTGCTGCGCGACCCGGACCGGAGTCTCTACCACTTCCTGTTCGCCGCGCCCCAGGCCAGGACGTCCCTGTTCACGACGCCGGTCGGTGCGGGCGACAAGTGGCTGGAAGCAACGGACCGGGCCGGCCAGATGTGGATCCACGATTCCACCGGCCAATTGCCCGGCGGCGCCAACCGCGTCGTGTTCGAGACCGGCGTGGAAAACGGCGAGAACGTCCTGAAGCTGCGTTTCGAACGCATCGACAGGGATGCGCTGGTGTCTGCCGCCCTCGACGAGCCCGAGCATTCCATGATGGCGCAATTGCGGCTGATGTACACCGCTTACCGCGATGCCTACCGCTCCGGCGAAAGCCCGGTGGACACGCTGGATGACGAGACGCTGATGCAGCGCTACCAGGACTCGAACAAGCGCCTGGGCATCGCTGGAGAAGACTACAGCCAATGGCCTCTGGACAAGCTGCAGGCACGGCGCGAGCTGCTGCTGAACCGCGTGGCCCAGGAACAGGTACTGCTCCAGCGGGACAACGACAGCTACCAGCTGCTGCAGAACGACAGCCAGATGCGCGTCATCGAACAGCGGGTCTGAGCGCCGCGCGACAAAAGGCCGCCCCTGCCGAATGCAGGGGCGGCCTTTCTGCTTTCCGGGGATCGCCGGCCCCCATCGCCGGAACCGGCTGTGGCGTTCACGCCCGCGAAGCGACCGTGGCCGCCGTCTGCCCGAAGAGCAGCTTCTTGCCTTCCTCGGTGACCGACGGCCTGTTGGAAAAGGGCTCTCCCCTGGCATAGGCTTTCAGGGTGGCGGGGCGTTCCCGCACCCGGTCGAACCACCGCTGCAGATTGGGGAAAGCGGCCAGATCCTGCTGCTGCCGCTTCCACGGCACGATCCACGGGTATGCCGCCATGTCGGCGATCGTATAGTGTTCGCCGGCGATGAAGGCACGATCCTGGAGGCGGCGATCCAGCACGCCATACAGGCGATTGGTCTCGTTGACGTAGCGATCGATCGCATACTGGATTTTTTCGGGTGCGTATACGCCGAAATGGTGATTCTGCCCAGCCATGGGTCCCAGGCCGCCGACCTGCCAGAACACCCATTCCATGACCGTCTTGCGCTCGCGTATGCCCGCCGGCAGGAATTTGCCCGTCTTCTCGGCCAAGTACAGCAGGATCGCCCCGGACTCGAACACCGTGACCGGATCGCCGCCATCGGACGGGGCCGTATCGATGATGGCCGGCATGCGATTGTTGGGTGAAAACGCCAGGAATTCCGGCTTGAACTGGTCGCCGGCGCTGATGTCCACGGGCCGGATCCGGTAGTGCAGGCCGGCTTCCTCCAGGAACAGCGTGATTTTGTGGCCATTGGGCGTGGGCCAGTAATACAGTTCGATCATCGTGCCATGTCCTATATTGATTCGGCGCTTGTAATTTTAGATCAATCGATTTAAAAAGACCATTCTGTACCAAGCGATACATAATGAGCGGATTCGAATCCCGGATCCAAGGCCAGGGCCCTGTCCCCCAACCATGCAATCAGGAGCGCCCCATGACGGACACGAAAGCCATCGTCTTCGATCTCTACGGCACGCTGTATGACGTTCATTCGGTCGTGCAACAGTGCGATGCCGCATACCCCGGGCGCGGCATCGAAATCAGCGCCCTGTGGCGGCAAAAGCAGCTTGAATACACCTGGCTGCGCAGCCTGATGGGCCAGTACATTCCGTTCGAGCAGGCCACCCATGACGCGCTCGTCTACACCTGCAGGCAACTGCGGCTGGACCTGGACGCGGCAACCAGCGCCACGCTGTGCGACGCCTACCTGAAGCTATCGCCCTATCCAGAGGTACCCGCCGCATTGCAGCAGCTGAAAGCCATGGGGCTGCCGCTGGCCATCCTGTCCAATGGATCCGCTTTCTCGATCGACAGCGTCGTGCGGCATTCCGGCCTGCAGGACTACTTTTCCCACCTGCTCAGCGTCGACCGCGTCAAAGTGTTCAAGCCCGATCCACGCGTCTACACGACGGCCTGCCAGGTACTGGAACTTGCGGCGCACGAAATTCTCTTCATCTCGTCCAACGCATGGGATGCGGACGGCGCCAGCCCCTTCGGATTCCAGGGGGGCGGGGGGAATGCCCGGCCCAAAACGTCCCATGAACGGGGGGGGAGCCG
>Ga0182792_1000755_pt1 | contig 28895 bp, 31 predicted proteins | sample Passage237B_FD_130497 | JGI IMG/M metagenome (GOLD analysis project Ga0182792, IMG submission 130497) | Cellulose adapted compost microbial communities from Newby Island Compost Facility, Milpitas, CA, USA - Passage2 37B (version 2) (version 2) ...
TCAACCCGGGCGACCTGGTGTTCTTCGGCCTGCGCGGACGCGTCAACCACGTGGGCATCTACGTCGGCGACGGCCAGTTCCTGCACGCGCCCAGCCGCGGCAAGGACGTGCGCGTGGACAGCCTCACCTCGGGCTACTGGGGCAACCGCTTCCTGCAGGCGCGCCGGGTCGAGCCCTGATCGCGGCCGCCGCCGCAGCGCCGTAGGGGCCGCCGCGGGCGGCCCTTCGCGTTTCAGGCCGGCGGTGCCAGGTGCCTGGCCACCGTCTGCTCGATGTCGCGGGCCAGCGCCATCACCTCCAGCGCGTAGGCGGCCATGCGCCGGTCCTCCTCGGTGGCCGGGGTCCAGGCGGGCACCGCGGCCGGCCGGCCCTCGACCGCGTCCAGCGCCACGAACACGATCACGCAGTGGGTGCACAGGCGCCAGTCGCCGCCCATCGGGTCGCGGGCACGCACGTCCACGGCGAAGTGCATGCTGCTGGTGCCGGTGTGGACCAGCCGCGCCGACACCGCCACCAGGTCGCCGATGCGCACCGGCGCCACGAAGCGGATGCCGCCCACGGCGACGGTGACGCAGTAGCGCCCGCTCCAGCCGACGGCGGCGGCGTAGCCGGCCTGGTCGATCCACTTCATCACCGCGCCGCCATGCACCTTGCCGCCGTAGTTGACGTCGGACGGCTCGGCCAGGAAACGCAGGGTCAGTTCGCGCTGCTGCCCGCTCATGCGACCTCGGGGATGCGGAGGTCGCCACAGCCTAGCACCGCCCCGGCGCGGCGCGCGCCGGCTCAGCGCCGCGCCAGCACGACGTGGTTGGCGTTCTCGCCGGCGGCGTGCTCGACGCAGACGTAGCCCAGCGCGGGCAGGTCCAGCCCCGCCAGCAGGTGCTCGCCGCGGCCGAGCAGCACCGGCGCGATGGCCAGGTGCATCTCGTCGACCAGGCCGGCGCGCAGGCACTGGCGGACCGTCGCCACGCCGCCGCCCACGCGCACGTCGCGGTCGCCGGCCGCCCCGCGCGCCCGTGCCAGGGCCGCTTCGAGGCCATCGGTGACGAAATGGAACACGGTGCCGCCGGCCATCGCCAGCGGCGGGCGCGGGTGGTGGGTGAGCACGAACACCGGCACGCGGTACGGCGGCTCCTCGCCCCACCAACCGCGCCAGTCCAGGTCCGGCCAGGGCCCGCGCACCGGGCCGAACATGTTGCGGCCCAGCACCCAGGCGCCGACGTTCTCGAAGCCCCGCGCGACGAAGGCGTCGTCCACGCCGGCGTCGCCCTCGCCACCGCCGAACATGCGCTGGATGGTGCGGGTGCGAAACGCCCAGCCGTGCAGCGCCTCCCCGCCTTCGCCCAGCGGGTGCTCCAGGCTCTGGGCCGGCCCCGCGCCGTAACCGTCGATGGATATGGCGAAGCTCGCCACGCGCACCCTGCCGACCATGCCGCGTTTCCTCGTGTGGGTCCCGTCGTAGCGACGGGCGGCGGCGGGCGGATTCGACACGCTCAGCCGGCCCGCTCGCGCTCCGGATCCTCCAGCCCCACGTTGCTGGACGCCGCCTCGTAGGCCTGGCGGTCGAGCAGGCCGGTCTCCTTGGCCACCAGCACCGGCACCAGCATCTGCCCGGTGACGTTGGTCATGGTGCGCATCATGTCCAGGATGCGGTCGATGGCCACCAGGTAGCCGATGCCTTCCAGCGGCAGGCCCGCGGCGCTGAGCACCAGCGTCACCATCACGATCGCCGTGCCCGGCACGCCGGCGGTGCCGAAGCTGCCCAGCACCGAGGCCAGCAGGATGACGAAGTACTGGTTCGCCGACAGGTCCAGGCCGAAGTACTGGGCCACGAAGACGCTGGTCAGGGCCGGATAGATGGCGCCGCAGCCGTCCATCTTGATGCTCGCGCCCAGCGGCACCGCGAAGGCGGCGTAGTCGCGGTCCACGCCGAGGTTGTGGGTGATGCTGCGCAGCGCCACCGGCATCGAGGCGAAGCTGGAGGAACTGACGAAGGCCACCTGCATGCCCGGCGCGGCGCCCCGGAAGAACTTCAGCGGGTTGAGCCCGTGCGCCAGCAGCAGCCCGCCGTAGGTCAGCACGATGTGCAGCGCGCAGGCCAGGTACAGCGCGAACACGAAGTTGCCCAGCGGCAGCAGCTTCTCGAAGCCGTAGCTGCCGACCAGGCCGGCGATCAGGCCGAAGGTGCCCAGCGGGGTCATCTCCAGCACGAAGCGGGTGACCTGGATCATGGCGTCGCTGGCCTCGCCGACCAGCGCGCGCAGCCGCGCGGTGCGTTCGCCCAGCCTCACCAGCGCGAAGCCGAGCAGCCCGGCGAAGAAGATCACCTGCAGGATCTTGCCTTCGGCCAAGGCGCGGAACGGGTTGGCGGGCACCACGTCCAGCAGCACCTGCACCGGCGTGGGCACCTCGCGCGGGGCGTAGTCCGGTGCCATCTCCAGCCCGCTCAGGCCGTGTCCCGGCTTCAGCAGCAGGCCCACCGCCAGGCCGACCACCACCGCCAGCGCGGCGGTGGCGGCGAACCACAGGAAGGTGCGCCCGCCCAGCGCCGCCACCGACTTCTGCCCGTGCAGCGAGGCCACCGCGTTGATGACCGCGAAGAACACCAGCGGCACCGCGATCATCCGGATCAGGGTCACGTAGACCGTGCCCAGCGGCCCGAACCAGGCCTGCGCCGCGGGCCCCAGCAGCCAGCCGGCCAGCGCGCCGAGCACGAAGCCGCCCAGCACGCGCTGCCAGAAGGGAATGGCCAGCCAGGCCGAGACCAGTTTCATTGCCGATCCTGCAAGCGATGGAGCCGGCACGATACTCCGCCGCGGCCATGCTGGCGACGACGCCGCTGGAACGGCATGTCATCGGCATGACACCGCCGCGGCGGCATAATGCGGGCCTTCGTTTCCACCGCGCACCCGGCGTGCGGACGGCGCCGCGGCGCCGCGCGGGCCGGCCATGCGCGCGCCACGCCGGACCCACGATGCCCCCACGCCTCCCCGCCGCGACCCTCGCCACCTTCTGCGCCACCCTGCTCTGCGCCTGCGCCGCAGGCGTCCAGCGCCCCGCCGCGCCCCCCGCCCGCGCCGCCGTGCAGGTGCCGGTGCCGGAGGTGTCGCACCCGGACGGCGAAACCCCCGCGTGGTGGTACCGCGCCGGCGCCGCGCGCGCAGCCGCCAACGGTGCCATGGCCGGCAGCGCGAAGAACGTGATCCTCTTCCTGGGCGACGGCATGAGCCTGACCACGGTGGCCGCCGCGCGCATCCTCGACGGCCAGCGCAAGGGACGGCCCGGGGAGGAGAACCTGCTGAGCTGGGAACGCTTCCCGCACACCGCCTTCAGCAAGACCTACAACACCGATTCGCAGACGCCGGACTCGGCCGGCACCATGACCGCGATCACCACCGGCGTGAAGTCGCACATGGGGGCCATCGCCGTGGCCGCGGGCCGCCGCGACGACTGCGCCGGCAGCCTCGGTCGCCAGCTGGCGACCTGGATGCACCTGGCCGACAGCGCCGGCATGGGCACCGGCATCGTCACCACCGCGCGCTTGACCCACGCCACGCCGGCGGCGACCTGGGCGCATTCGCCGGACCGCAACTGGGAGAGCGACGCCTCGCTGCCGGCCGCCGCGGCGGCGCAGGGCTGCGTCGACATCGCGCGGCAGATGGTGGCCACCGCCGGTCCCGGCCGCGGCCCGCAGGTGCTGCTGGGCGGCGGCCGCGCCGAGTTCCTGCCGGCCACGCAGGCCGATCCCGAGTACCCGCGGCTGGCCGGCAAGCGCCGCGACGGGCGCGACCTGGCCGCGGAGTGGCGCGCGGCGCACCCGGACGGCGCCTACGTGTGGAACACGCGCCAGTTCCGCGCAGCGGCCGGTGCGCCCGCGCTGCTGGGCCTGTTCGAGCCTGACCACATGCAGTTCGAGCACGACCGCCGCAAGGACGACGACGGCGAACCCGGCCTGGCGGAGATGACCCGCGCGGCGATCCGCACGCTCGCGCGCAACCCCGGCGGCTTCGTGCTGATGGTGGAGAGCGGCCGCATCGACCACGCGCACCACTACGGCAACGCCTACCGCGCGCTGGACGAGACGGTGGCGCTGGCCGAGGCGGTGCAGGCGGCGCTGGAGGAGACCTCGCCGGCGGAGACGCTGATCCTGGTCACCGCCGACCACTCGCACACGCTGACCTTCGCCGGCTACCCGCAGCGCGGCAACCCGATCCTGGACAAGGTGCGCGGCCTCAGCGGCGAGGACTCGACGCGCGGCGAGTACGCGCTGGACGCCACCGGCCTGCCCTACACCACGCTCGGCTATGCCAACGGCCCCGGCCACACCGGCGCCAGCGACCGCCAGCCGGCCGGCCCGAAGACGTTCCTGCATTCGCCCAGGCGCGCGCAGCCGGCGCAGGGCCGGCCCGACCTGCACGGGGTCGACACCGCGCACCCGGACTACCTGCAGGAATCGCTGGTCGCGCTGGCCTCGGAAACGCACGGCGGCGACGACGTCGGCATCTGGGCGACCGGCCCGGGCAGCGAGGCGGTGCGCGGCACCGTCGAGCAGAACGCGATCTACCACTTCATCGTGCAGGCCACGCCGAAGCTGCGCGAGCACCTGTGCCGCGCCGGCACCTGCGACGCCAACGGCGTGCCGGTGGAGCTGCCGCGCCCGGCCGACCTGGAGCGGCGCTGAGCCCGCGGCGCGGGCTCAGAACGGCTTGGCCAGCACCAGCCAGATCACGCCGAGCAGGGCCAGTACCGGCAGCTCGTTGAACACCCGCAGCGCGCGGGGAGACGGCAGCGCGCGGCCGCGCTCGGCGCCCTTGAGCCAGCGGCCGGCGACGATGAAGTGCGCCAGCAGCAGCGCCACCAGTGCCAGCTTGGCGTGCAGCCAGCCCGCGCCGCCGCCGACCATCGCCGGGAAACCGGCCACCACCCGGTGGCCGAGCCACAGCACCAGCCCGAGCAGCGCCGCCAGGCCGAACATGTTGTGGCCGAAGCGGTACAGCCGCCGCCCCATCAGCTGCAACCGCGCCTGCACGTCCGGCTGCGCCGCGGTCTCGGCCAGGTTGACCAGGATCCTCGGCAGGTAGAACACCGTGGCCATCCACGCGACCACGAACAGCAGATGGAACGACTTCACCCAGAGATACGTGGCGTACATGCGCATGGCCTGCGGCTAGGATGTGCGGATTCTCGGCCATCGCCCGCGCACTGTCGAACGCGCCGGCGCCTTCCGGACACGCCCCGATGAGCAAGCGCTACGACCGTCGCTACTTCGACCACTGGTACCGCGCCGAGGGCATGCACGACCCGCGGCGGCTGGCGCGCAAGGTCGCGCTGGCGGTGTCGGTGACCGAGCACTACCTGGAGCGGCCCGTGCGCAGCGTGCTCGACGTCGGCTGCGGCGAGGGCGCCTGGCGCGCGCCGCTGCTGAAGCTGCGGCCGAAGGCGCGGTACCTGGGCTTCGACGCCAGCGAGTACGCGGTGGCGCGCTACGGCGCGCGGCGCAACCTGCACCGCGCCGCCTTCGGCGATTTCGCATGGCTGCGGCCGTGCGCCCCGGTGGACCTGCTGGTGTGCGCCGACGTGCTGCACTACCTGCCCTCGCGCGAACTGGCGCGCGGCCTGCCCGGCCTGGCGGAGCTGTGCGGCGGCGTCGCGTTCCTGGAGACCTTCGCCGCAGAAGACGAGTTCGAAGGCGACACCGAAGGCTTCCAGGCGCGCCCGGCCGCGTGGTACCGGCGCCGCCTGCGCGGCGCCGGCTTCGTCCCGGTGGGCTCGCACTGCTGGCTGGGCCCGGCGCTGGCCGGCAGCGCCAGCGCCCTCGAGCGCGCGCCGTAGGGGCGTGGTCGCCCGCAAGACGGGCTCCTACGAAGCGCGATGCCTCCCCGGCAGGAGCCGGCCTTGCCGGCGACCTGGGCACGATGTCCATCGCCGCGTCCCCCGGCAACGTCGGGTCGCCCGCAAGGCGGGCTCCTGCGAAGCGATGCTCCCCGGCAGGAGCCGGCCTTGCCGGCGACCGCCGTGACATCCCACGCAGCGTCTTCCGGCGGCCCGTGCCGTGGCCGCGCCCGCGGCGCTACCCGCGCCGCGCGGCCCAGGCGTGGACGATGCGCGCGATCGCGGCCACGCCGTCGGTCAGCGCGGCCGGACCGGGCTGCAGGATCAGCGGCGACTTGATCTCGTGCAGCTCGCCGTCGCGCACCGCCGGGATCGCATCCCAGCCTGGGCGCGCGGCCACCTGCTCGGGGCGGAACTTCTTGCCGCACCAGGAGCCGAGGATGATGTCCGGCGCGCGCGCCAGCACCGGCGCGCCGTCGGCCAGGATGCGCGCCCGCGCCAGAGGCTCGGCCGACAGCTCGGGGAACACGTCCTCGCCGCCGGCGATGCGCACCAGCTCGGCCACCCAGGCGATGCCGGTGATGATCGGCTCGTCCCATTCTTCGAAGTACACCTTCGGCCGCGCCGGCAGCGCCGCCGCACGCCGCGCGACCGCATCAAGGCCGCGCTGCAGTTCCCCGGCGTAGGCCTGCGCGCGCGCCGCCGCGCCCACCAGCGCGCCCAGCCGCCGTACGTAGTCGAGAATGCCGTCCACGCTGCGGTGGTTGGCGATCCACACCTCCACGCCGCGGCGCACGAGCTCGGCGGCGATGTCGGCCTGGATGTCGGAAAAGCCGATGGCCAGGTCCGGCTTCAGCGCCAGGATCGCGTCGATCTTCGCGCTGGTGAAGGCGCTGACCTTGGGCTTCTCGCGCCGGGCCTGCGGCGGGCGCACGGTAAACCCGCTGATGCCGACGATGCGGTCCTGCTCGCCCAGCGCGTACAGGGTCTCGGTCGGCTCCTCGGTCAGGCAGACGATGCGCCGCGGCCCCATCAGCCCACCCGCTTGCGGAAATAGACCACCCGCTCGGTCTCCTCGAAGCCGCAGGCGGCGTGCGCGGCGTGGCTGGCCGCGTTGTCGAGCAGCGCGTCGGATGCCAGCTCGGCGCAGCCGCGCGCGCGCGCCCACGCCTCCACCGCCGCCAGCAGCGCGCGGCCCACGCCGCGACCGCGCCAGCCGGGCGCCACGTACCACGCCTCCAGGAAACCGACGGGCGAGCTTTCCGTACCGTTGACGTGGTCGCGGCGCAGGCTGGCCTCGGCCATGCCCACGACCGCGCCCGCCGCATCGGCCACGAACGCGGCCGCGTCCGGCGCGGCGAGCAAGGCATCGGCCTCGGCGGCGAGCGCGTCGGCCCCGACTTCCGGCCACAGGGCGTGGCGCATCGAGGCCCAGGCGGCCACGTCCGCGGCGGTGGCCGGGCGCACGCCGACACTCATGGTTGCAGCATCCGCCGGGACCAGTGGCCATCCGCGCCGCGCCGGTAGCACCAGCGCTCGTGCAGGCGGAAGCCGGCGCCGTACCAGAACTCGAACGAGGACGGCGCCACGCGGAAGCCGCTCCAGCCCGGCGGTCGCGGCACCGGTCCCCCATCGAAGCGTGCCTCCACCTCGGCCAGTCGCGCGTGGAAATCCTCGCGCGACTCCAGCGTGTGCGACTGCCGCGAGGCCCAGGCGCCGAGCTGGCTCATCCGCGGTCGGCTGGCGAAGTAGGCGTCGGCTTCGGCGTCCTCCACCTGTGCCACGTCGCCCTCGATGCGCACCTGCACGCCCGCCTCGCGCAGCCCGCGCCACAGGAACAGCAGCGCCGCGCGCGGGTTCCCGCGCAGGTCGCGGCCCTTCGGGCTGTCCAGGTGGGTGTAGAACACGAAGCCGCGCGCATCGAACGCCTTCAGCAGCACCGTCCGTGCCGACGGGCGGCCGTCGGGGCTGGCGGTGGCGACGGTCATGGCGTTGGGGTCGGGCATGCCGCTGCGCGTGGCCTCGTCCAGCAGCCGGGCGAAGGTGTCCAGTGCCTCGGCGTACAGCGGGTCGGTCATGGCGGTTCCACGTGCGCGGCGGGGATGCGTATTGTGGCGCCATGGCGATGCAGGCGCACGGATTCCCCGCCCCGCTGGTGCGCATGGCGCTGGCCGCCGGCGGCGCGCGTGCCGGCGCGCCGATGCGCGTGCTCGGCATCGCCGGGTTGCAGGGCAGCGGCAAGAGCACGCTGGCCGCGCAGGTGGTGGCCGCGGCGCAGGCAGCCGGCGTCCCGGCCGCGACCCTGTCGCTGGACGACTTCTACCTCACCGCCGCGCAGCGCCGCGCGCTCGCCGCACGGGTGCACCCGTTGCTGGCCGTGCGCGGGCCGCCGGGCACGCACGACGTGCCGCTGGCACTGGCCACGATCGACGCGCTCCGCGCCGGCCGCACGCCCGCGCTGCCGCGCTTCGACAAGCTCGGCGACGACCGTCTGCCCCGGGCGCGCTGGCTGCGCCCGGCGCGGCCGCTGGAGCTGCTGGTCCTGGAAGGCTGGTGCCTGGCGGTGCCCGCGCAGGACGAGGCCGGGCTGCGCGAGCCGGTGAACGCGCTGGAGCGCGAGGAGGATGCCGACGGCCGCTGGCGCCGCTGGTGCAACGCCGCGCTGGCCCGCGACTACCCGCCGCTGTGGGCGCGCATCGACGCGCTCTGGTTCCTGCAGCCGCCCGGCTTCGAAGCCGTGTACGCCTGGCGCTGGGAGCAGGAACAGGCGTTGCTGGCGGCCGAACCCGGCCGCACCGGCATGGACCGCGCCGCGCTGGCGCGCTTCCTCCAGCACTACGAGCGGGTCGCTCGCCACGCGTTGCGCACCCTGCCGGCACTGGCCGACGCGACGGTGCCGCTGGACGCCGCGCGCCGGCCGGGGCCGCCGGTGGCGCGCGGCGCCCGCTGAACGGGCGCCGGCGAATTTCAGACGCGTCTGATGGGCGCGTGCCGGGGCGGGCCGCGAGACTGCACGCATGGGGCATCCCACAGGGAAACGGGAGCGGCGCGCAGGACGCGGCCCCGCCGGCAGGGCGGGCGCGTCGCGTCCGTCCGCCGTGCCCGTGGGCGCCCCGCACGTCCAGGCCGCCCACGCCGGAGTCCCCGTGTCCCCCGGGGCACCGGAGGCGGCCCGTCCGGGCCTTCGGGCCCGGACGTTCTGTGGTGGTTCCATCGGCCGCGAATCCGGGGACCTGGCGCGTGTCTTGCTAGATATCCGGAATGGCCGCAGGGCCGGCGCGGGCGCGCGACGGCCCCGCCCGGCCGCCACGAACCGGAGCCGCCGATGAGCCAGATTCCCGCCGACGCAGCCGCGGATGCGCGTGGCCGCCCCCTCCCGGCAGGCCCGCTGGTGCTGCTGGTCGAGGACGACCCCATCAACCGCGCGGTGGTCGCCCGCCAGCTGCAACGCCTGGGCTACCGCCATGCGCTGGCCGAAGACGGCGAGCAGGCCTGGCGGGTGCTGGCCGAAGACGGCATCGACCTGGTGCTCACCGACTGCCGCATGCCGGTACTGGACGGCTACGCCCTGGCCCGGCGCATCCGCGCCGGCGAACGCGGCGGCCGCCGGCGCATGCCCATCGTCGCGCTCTCTGCCAGCGATCCGCCGGACCATGCGCGCCGCTGCGCCGAGTGCGGGATGGACGGCGTGCTGGGCAAGCCGGTGCGCCTGCACGCACTGGGACGCGAACTGCACCGGCTCCTGGGCTGCGCCGCACCGGCCATACCCGGCCGGCCGCCGCCGTCCCGCGTGCCCGGCCCGGTGCACCTGGACGTGCTGACCGAGGCGTTCGGCAGCCCGTGCGACGCGCACGCCGTGCTGCGTGACCTGCGCGAGGCCTGCCGGCGCGACCTCGCCGCGCTCGACGCCGCGGTCGAACGCGGCGACCGCCCGGCCCAGCAGGAACTGCTGCACCGCATCGCCGGCTCCCTGCGCCTGCTGGACGACGGCCCGCTGCCGGACGCGGCCGGCGATGCGGACCCGGCGCGCCGACGCGATGCACTGCGGCGGCGGATGGAGCGGCTCGACGCGCTGCTCGACGGCCTGGGCCCTCACGGTGGCACGACCGCGGGGCCGGGATGATCCGCGACGGGGACCCCGAAGGGCCCGGTGGTCCGCACTTCATGAACAGGCTGCGCGTCATCCTCGCCGACGACCATCCGGTGGTGCGCAGCGGCGTGCGCCTGTTGCTCGAGCGCGACGCCGCCGCGAGCGTGGTCGCCGAAGCGGGCACGCCGGAGGCGCTGTTCGAGGCGCTCGCGCGCGAACCGGCCGACCTGGTGCTCACCGACTTCAGCATGCCCGGCGGCTCGGCCGCCGACGGCCTGAGCATGCTGGCGCGCCTGCGCCAGCGCTGGCCGCAGCTGCCGGTGGTGGTGCTGACCATGGCCGGCAACCCGGCCGTGCTGCGCGCCATCCTCGCCACCGGCGTGCACGGCCTGCTGGACAAGTCCGACGCGCTGGCCGAACTGACCGTGGCGGTCAACGCCGCCGCACACCGCCGCGGCTACCTGGGCGCGGGAGTCCGCCGCATCCTCCAGGCCAGCGCCACGGAGGAGCCGGGCCGCGCGCTTTCCCGCCGCGAGACCGAGGTGCTGCGGCTGTTCGTCTCCGGGCTGACCGTGTCGCAGATCGCCAGGCGCCTGAACCGCAGCGTCAAGACCATCAGCCACCAGAAGATGGGAGCGATGGCCAAGCTCGGCCTGCACAGCGACCTGGAGCTGTACGCGTACGCGCGCGAGCACGGCCTGCTGTCGTGAGCGGCGCTTCACGCCGCCGCCGCGTCTTTTCAGACGAATCCGATGGATCAAGGACGCGCGTCACGGCGAGCATGCGCCGATGGACACGACCACGACACTGCCTGCCGCCGGGCACGCGTCGCCGCCGAGGGACCGGCCTTCCCGCGCGCACGCGCCGCTCGCGCACGACGCCGACCTCCACCGCCTGACGCACGCCGCGGTGGTCATGGCCTGGGCGCGCGACCCGGACGTGATGTGCGACCTGGTGGCCACGCTGCTGGACATCCACCTGTACCACTGCCAGCGCTCCAGCGAACGCACCCTGGACGAGCTGCACCTGATGATCGCGCTGGAACTGCAGCAGCTGCGCGGCGAACCGGACGACCCCGACTGAAGCCGCGCGCGGCGGACCCGCGGCGCGGGCCCGCCGCCCGTCCCGGGCTACTGGACGACGAAGGTCACCCGCAGGTTGACCCGCCACTCGACCACGTTGCCCTGGTCGTCCGTCTGCACCTTGACCTCGTTCACCCAGGCGCCCTGGATGCCCTTCACGGTTTCGGAGACCTTCTTCAGCCCGCTCTTCACCGCGTCCTCGATGCTGGTACCGGAGGCCGAGCTGATCTCGATGACTTTCGCGACCGACATGGTGGAGCTCCCTGCTCATGGCGCGTGGCGCCGGGACGGCCGATGGTGCGGCCGGCCGGGTTAAGAAACCGTACGACCCGGCCGTCCGCCATGCGCCGCGGCGCGCTTCGGTTGCAGCGGTGACCAAGGCCCGGTGCTAGCATCGCGGCCCATGAATCCCGCTCCCAACCTCGTGCTGGTGGGCCCGATGGGCGCCGGCAAAACCTCGATCGGCCGCCGCCTGGCCGAGCGCTTCGGCCTGGCCTTCGTCGACGCGGACCAGTACATCGAGCAGCGCACCGGCGCCACCATCGCCGCCATCTTCGAGCACGTCGGCGAAGCCGGCTTCCGCGAGCGCGAGCGCTGCGCGCTGGCCGAGCTGCTGGCCGGCGAGGGGCAGCTGGTGGCCACCGGCGGCGGCGCTGTGCTCGATGCGGAGAACCGCCGGCTGATGCGCGAGCGCGGCTTCGTGGTGTACCTGGCGGCGGGGCTGGATTCGCAGCTGCGCCGCCTCGGCCGCGACCGCACCCGGCCGCTGCTGCAGCGCGTTGACCGCGAGCAGGTGCTGCGCGATCTGGCCGTGCAGCGCGAGCCGCTCTACCGCGAGGTCGCCGACCTGGTGATGGACACCGACGGGCTGACCGCCAGCGACGCGGCCATGCGCCTGGGCCTGCAGCTGGCCGACCGCTGGAACGCCGACGGGGTGGCCGCATGAGCGCGGTGCGCGAGGTGGCCGTCGGCGGCCAGGCGCCCTACCTGATCCACATCGGGCCGGGCCTGCTCGCCGACGGCGCGCGCCTGGCCGCGGCCGTGCGCGGGCGCCACGCGCTGCTGCTCAGCGACGCCAACGTCGGCCCGCTCTACGCGGCACAGGTCGAGTCGGCGCTGCGCGCCGCGCGCCCGGACCTGGCCGTGGCCACGCACGTGATGCCTGCCGGCGAGGCGCACAAGACCCTGGCCAGCTTCGCCGCCGCGATCGACGCGCTGGCGGCGCTGGGCGCCACCCGCGACGCCACCGTGTTCGCGCTGGGCGGCGGCGTGGTCGGCGACCTGGCCGGCTTCGCCGCCGCCTGCTGGATGCGCGGCATCGACTGCGTGCAGCTGCCGACCACGCTGCTGGCGATGGTCGATTCCTCGGTCGGCGGCAAGACCGCGGTGGACATCCCGCAGGGCAAGAACCTGGTCGGCGCCTTCCACCCGCCGCGCGCGGTGCTGGCCGACACCGCGGCCCTGCGCACCCTGCCGCCGCGCGAGCTGCGCGCGGGGCTGGCCGAGGTGGTGAAGTACGGCGCCATCCGCGATCCCGCGTTCTTCGCCTGGCTGGAAGCCGGACGCGAGGCGCTGCTGGCCGGCGACGACCGCGCCCTGGCCGAGGCGATCGCCCGCAGTTGCGAGCACAAGGCCGGGATCGTCGAGCGCGACCCGCTGGAGAAGGGCGAGCGCGCGCTGCTCAACCTGGGTCACACCTTCGGCCACGCCATCGAGGCCGAGCAGGGCTACGCCAGCGCCGCGGGCGATGCGCTCAACCACGGCGAGGCGGTGGCGGTGGGCATGGTGCTGGCCGCGCGGCTGTCGGCGATGCTGGGCATGGCGCCGGCCGCGGACACCGAACGCCTGCGCGCACTGCTGCGGTCCCTCGGCCTGCCGGTGGAGCTGCCCGCCGGTCTGGCGCCGGAGGCGCTGCTGGCGCGGATGCGCCTGGACAAGAAGAACCTGGCCGGACGCCTGCGCCTGGTGCTGTGGCGCGGCATCGGCCGCGCCGAAGTGGTGCCCGACGTGGACGAGGCGCGGGTGCTCGAGGTGCTGGCCGGCTGAAGCACGCGGCCGGCGCGGCTGGCCGGAAGCCCCGCCCCGGTCCGCCGCGTCGCCCTGCCCCGCGGTCCCGGCGCGGCTATCCCCGCGCGCGGCGCGCGCGCAGGCTCGAGAGGAACACGTTGTCCGGCTCGGGCACGGTGCCGGCGTCCAGTGCCTGGATCCATGCCGCCACGCTGGTCACGGCGGCGAAGTTGCTGTGCAGGACCACGCTGAAGACGCGGTGGATTTCCTCGGCGCTGGCCTGGCCGGCGGCGTTGGCGTAGGCCAGCGACCCGGCCGCATCGGCCAGGAACTCCACCTGCAGCCCGGCCTGCCGCGCGTCCAGCGCGGTGGCGAAGTCGCAGTTGTGGCTCATGTAGCCGGCGATGGCCACCGCGTCGATGCCCTGCTCCGCCAGCCAGGCGCCCAGGCCGGTACCGGCGAAGGCGCTGGCCTGGCGCTTGTCCAGCAGCAGCGCGTGCGGGCGCGCGGCGACCTGCGGGTGCAGCGCGGCGCCGCGGCTGTCCGGCGCGAACACCGGGGCACCCGCCGGCGCCAGGTGCCGGACCACCACCACCGGCACGCCGGCCGCGTGCGCCGCGTCCATGGCCTGGAGGATGCGCGGCAGCGACTCGGCCACCGGGGGATGCTCGATCGGCAGGTTGCCGTCGAAGTACTCGTTCTGGACGTCGATCACCAGCAGGGCGCGGCGGGGCATGGCGGTCTCCTTGGAAGGCCGCGGCATTGTTCGCGGGGGTGGCGGGCGCCACGAGCGGCCTGCGGGACAACAACCGCTAGAATCGGGCCATGGCTTCCGAACGCATCGCCGTGGTCGCCTTCGACGGCATCAGCCCGTTCCACCTGTCGGTGCCCTGCGCGGTGTTCGACGGACCGGTGGCGCGCGGGGAGCGCCTGTTCGACGTCGCCGTCTGCGCGCCCTCACCCGGCCCGCTGCGCAGCGATGCCGGCTTCGGCCTGCACGTCGGCCTGGGCCTGGAGGCGCTGGAGACCGCCGCCATCGTGGTCGTGCCCTCCTGGGACGCGCAGGGCGCGGTGCCCGCGGACCTGGCCGCCGCGCTGCGCCGGGCGCACGCGCGCGGCGCGCGGGTCGTGGGCCTGTGCCTGGGCAGCTTCGTCCTGGCCGAGGCCGGCCTGCTCGACGGCCGCCCGGCCACCACCCACTGGGCGGCGATGGACGCCTTCGCCCGGCGCTATCCGCGGGTGGCCCTGCGCCGGGACGTGCTCTACGTGGACGACGGCGACGTGCTGACCTCGGCCGGCACCGCCGCGGGCATCGATTGCTGCCTGCACGTGGTCCGGCAGCGCCATGGCGCGACGGTCGCCAACCGCATCGCCCGCAGCCTGGTGGTGGCCCCGCACCGCCGCGGCGGGCAGGCCCAGTACGTGGAGCAGCCGCTGCCGGCCGACGCAGGCGACGCCCGGCTGGGCGAGGTGCTGGCGTGGGCGCTGGCGCGGCTGGACCAGCCGCTGGGCCTGGACGCGCTGGCGGCGCGCGCGCTGATGAGCCGGCGCACCTTCACCCGCCGCTTCCGCGACGCCACCGGCTCCAGCCCGGCGCAATGGCTGGCGCACCAGCGCCTGGTGCGCGCGCAGCGGCTGCTGGAGGAGACCGACGCGCCGCTGGAGCAGGTCGCCGCGCGCGCCGGGTTCGGCACCGCGGTGTCGCTGCGCCAGCGTTTCCAGGCCGCGCTGGGGCTGTCGCCCTCGGCCTACCGGCGCAGCTTCCGCGGCTGAGCGGCGCCCGCCACCGCGGCCGCCGGTCGTGGCCCCGGCTACAATTCCGCCCCATGCGCATCTTCCTGCAGCAGCCGCCCGTCGCCGGCGAGCCCACCCGCTACCTGCAGCTGACCCTGCAGCCGGACCTGTTCGGCGGCTGGGAGCTGCTGCGCGAAAGCGGGCAGGTCGGCGGCAAGTCGCAGCTGCGGCGCGAGCAGTACCTGCTCCAGGCCGAGGCCACCGCCGCCTTCGAGAAGGCGCGCGACGCCCAGCTCAAGCGCGGCTTCCAGGTGGTGTTCGTCAGCGGCGCCGAAGCCCCCCGGCGGGCATGACGGCGGCGCCCCCCTTTCCCGTACAAGGTCCATCCGTGCCCGATACCCCCGCCAACGACCGCCTGCTGCGCGCCCTGCGCCGGCAGCCCGTGGACCGCACGCCCGTGTGGCTGATGCGCCAGGCCGGCCGCTACCTGCCCGAGTACCGCGCCAGCCGCGCCGCGGCCGGCAGCTTCCTGGCCATGGCCAAGAACCCGGAACTGGCGTGCGAGGTGACCCTGCAGCCGCTGCGCCGCTTCCCGCTGGACGCGGCCATCCTGTTCTCCGACATCCTCACCGTGCCCGACGCCATGGGCCTGGGCCTGTACTTCGCCGAGGGCGAGGGCCCGAAGTTCGAGCGCCCGGTGCGCAGCGAGGCCGACGTCGCGCGCCTGGCCGTGCCGGACATGGAGACCGAGCTGCGCTACGTGATGGACGCGGTGCGCACCATCCGCCGCGAGCTGGACGGTGCGGTCCCGCTGATCGGCTTCTCCGGCAGCCCGTGGACGCTGGCCTGCTACATGGTCGAGGGCGGCGGCAGCGACAACTACGGCCGGATCAAGGCCATGGCCCTGGAGCGGCCGGAGCTGCTGCACCGGATGCTCGGCGTGGTCACCGACGCGGTCGTCGCCTACCTGGCCGCGCAGCGCGCCGCCGGTGTGCAGGCGCTGCAGGTGTTCGACACCTGGGGCGGCGTGCTCTCGCCGGCGCTGTACCGCGAGTTCTCGCTGCCCTACCTGGAGCGCATCGCGCGCGAACTGGACCGCGGCCAGGGCGAGACGCGCACCCCGCTGATCCTGTTCGGCAAGGGCAACGCGCCGCACCTGGAGGCGCTGGCCGCCAGCGGCGCCGACGCGGTGGGCGTGGACTGGCTGGTGGACCTGGGCGAGGCGGCGCGCCGCACCGGCGGCCGCGTCGCGCTGCAGGGCAACCTGGACCCCGCCATGCTGTACGCCGGCCCGCAAGCCATCGCCCGCGAGGCCGCGCGCGTGCTGGACGCCTACGCCGAAGGCAATGGCGGCTCGCGCGAGGGCCACGTGTTCAACCTGGGCCACGGCATGTCGCCGGACATGGACCCCGAACACGTCGCCGCGCTGGTGGAAGCCGTGCACCGCCACAGCGCGCGCTGAGCCCCGGCCGGCGGGGGTCGCTAGCGCGCCACCGCCGCCAGCGCCAGCACCCACGCCACGGCGGCGAGCATCAGCGCCGCCAGCCAGAACACCGGGCCGTATTCCCAACCGCGCCCGGCGACGAACCAGGCGAAGCTGGCCGCCAGCACGGCCCAGCCGGCCGCGCGCAAACCGCGACGCGCGCGCGGGGCCGGCGGACGGCCGAACAGTGGCTGATGGTGCTTCGGCAACCCCAGGCTCAGCAGCACCCAGGCCAGCGCGCAGAGGCAGAAACCCGCCAGCAGGTTCATGCGCCGGCCTCCACGGCGCGCGCCGCATGCGGCATGCGCCGCCCGCGTAGGCGCCACGCCAGCGCGGCGAAACCCAGGCCCAGCGCCAGCGCGGTCAGGTCCACCGCCGCCAGCGCGTACTCGCCGCGCGCCAGCGTGGCCGGCAGGTGGCTGTGCGCGGTGGTCAGCAGGTTCAGCACCGGCAGCAGCAGCAGCGCCGCGGCGGTGGTCGCGAACAGGTCGCGCCAGCCGTGCCCGCGCCGCTCCGCCCAGGCGCCCCACAGCGCCGCGAGGATCCACGCCGCGCAGAACGCCTGCACCTCGGCATCGGCACGCGCAGGCAGGCCGGGCGGCAGGAGGCGGTTGGCCCACAGCATCGCCACGCAGGCCAGCGGCATGCCGCCGACCACGCCGACGTTCAGCGCGCGCACCAGGCCGTGGCCGGAGAGGGCGCCGGCCCGGGCCACGCGCGCGGCGCGCTTGCGCACCCACACCTGCATGCCGCTGGCGATCATCGCGCAGCCGCAGAGGCCCAGCAGGAAATACAGCCAGCGCAGCGCGCTGCCGCCGAACTGCACCATGTGCAGGCCGCCGAGGAAGGCATAGGTGCGGAACGCCGGCCCCGGTGGCGGCGTCTGGTGCAGGAAGCGGCCGTCGCTGGCGTCGTAGGTGACCTGCTGCATGTCCCAGGCCACCGCGCGGTCGTGGCGCGTGCCGAACTGGATCACCGCGCTGGCGTCGTCGGGGTGGTGCACGCTGGCCCAGTCCACCGGCGCGCCCATCCGCCGCTGCGCGTCGGCCACCAGCGCGTCCAGCGAATGCAGGCGCGGCAACGGTCGGCCCACTTCCTCGCGCTCGTAGTAGCCGCCGGCCTCCTCCCAGAACTTCGCCATGTCGCCGCCGTAGCCGGCCTGCACGCCGCCGAAGACGTAGCTGGCCACGAAGATGGCCACGCCGCTGTAGGCGATCATCAGGTGGAAAGGCAGGGCGAGCACGGCGGTGAAGTTGTGGCCGTCCAGCCATGCCCGCTGCCCGCCGGCGCGGGGGCGGAAGGTGAAGAAGTCCTTGAAGATTCGCTTGTGGATCAGCACGCCGGCCACCAGCGCCACCAGCATCAGCATGCCCGCCAGGCCGACCACGTACATGCCGGGGGTGCCGGCGTGGAGGTTGTAGTGCAGTTCGAAGAAGAAGCTGCCGCCGGCCGTGTCCGGCACCAGGGCGCCGGTGTTCGGGTCCAGCGCGGCACTGGCCACGGTCCCGTCGTCGTGCGCGGCGTGCACCGTGACCGCGCGGTCGCGCGCGGTGCCGGCATGCGCCCACCACGCGTGCGCGTCCGGCATGCGTTCGCGCGCCCAGGCCATGGCGGCATCGAAGCGCGGCGTCTCCGGCGGCTGCGTGCCGTGCAGCGCCGGGCGCATCCAGTCGTCCAGTTCCTTGTCGAAGCAGGCCAGCGTGCCGCCGACGAAGATCGCGAACAGCAGCCAGCCCGCCACCAGCCCGGCCCAGGTGTGCAGCCACGCCATCGATTGCAGCAACGAGTTCTTCATGGCCGCGACGCCCACCCGGGGAACAGCATCGGCACCGCGAGCAGGGCCCCGCCGAGCAGCAGCAGGGTCCCCCAGGCCCGCCATGCGCTGCGCGCGGCGAACACGTAGATCGCGGCGGCGCACCACACCGCGAACGCCAGCAGGCTGGCGGCGATGACCCGGTCCACCCGCGCGAACGGGAGCGCACCGGTCAGGAACGCGGTCGCGCCGTGGGCGAGGAAATAGCCGCCGAACAGCGCGGCGCATACCCGCGAGGCGACGCCGGCGCGCTGGCGCCGGCGCGGGACGGCAGGAGCGGCGGCGACCCGTGCCATGTCAGAACCGGTAGCCGACGGTGAGGGTGGCGCTGCGCGGCGCGCCGTAGAAGGCCTGGTCCCAGTACAGGCTGGGGATGTACTTCTCGTCGGTGGCGTTGTCCACGTTGAGGGTGACGTTCCACCGGCCCGCGAAGTCGTAGCGCGCCATCAGCCCGAGCAGCGCGTAGGCGTCCTGGCGCACGCGCACCGGCGTGGCGGTGCCGTCGGCGGCCTGGGCGACCTGGTCGTCGTGGATCGCGTCCTGCCAGCGCAGGCGGGCGCCCAGCCGAAGCCCGGGCAGCGGCGCCTGCCAGGTGGCCGCGACGCGCAGCGTCTGCCGCGGCACGTAGGTGCGCGCCGCGGCACCGTCGTCGTCCTCGATGCGCAGGCGCGCGTAGCCGGCGCTGAGCCGCCAGTTCGCCACGTGGCCGGCGATCTCGGCCTCGTAGCCGCGCGACTCGGCGTCGATGCCCGCGTAGTAGGTGCGGCCGGTGCCCGGATCGAAGCCGGCCGCCTCCGCCAGGTTGCGCTGGCGCGCGCGGAACAGCGCCAACGAGGCGTTGAGCGCGCCGTCCAGCCACTCGCCCTTCCAGCCCAGCTCGGCGTTGTCGCCGGTCAGCGCGCCGACCAGGCGGTTCTCCGCATCGGTCTCGCTCTGCGGGTTGAAGATCTCGCCGTGGCTGGCGTAGAGCGAATGGTGCCGGCCCAGGTCCAGCACCAGCCCGGCGAAGGGCGTGGTGCGGGTGTCGTCGAAGTCGTTCGGCTCGCCGTAGCTGTGGCCTTCGGTGTCCACGCGGCTGCGGCTGGCGCCGGTGACCAGCTTCAGCCGGTCGTGCAGGTTCCAGCGCACGGTGGCGTAGAGGCTGCTGCGCGCGTAGTCGTAGTCCGAGCCGTCGGAGAAGGCGTCGAAGGCCGGCTTCGGGTAGCGGCCGTCGAACTCCTCCAGCGGCGGCAGCGGCGTGCCGATGTCGTTCCCGTACCAAGAGGTCTCCTGGTTCCTGCCGCGCGCCACGCTGGCCCCGGCCACGACCTCGTGTTCGCGCCCGAACAGGCGCAGCGGGCCGCTGGCCCAGGCGTCGGCGAAACTGGCGCGGTAGTGGCCGGCGTAGTCCGACGGATAGGCGAACAGGCCCAGCCCGGTTTCGCGGTCGGGCGTGCCGTAGACGTAGAACAGCTGGGTGTCGTCCCGCAGGTCCTCGTGGTTGAGCGCGACCCTGGCCTGCCAGCCGTTGCCGAAGCCGTGGGCGAGATCGACGAAGACGCGCGCGTCCCTGCCGTCCCAGTAGGCCCAGTCGGCCGCGGTGCTGGTGGACACGTCGAAGCGCGTCGGCGTGCCGTCGGTGTAGTAGAGCGGCAGCGCGCCCCACAGCGGGCTCTGTGGCCGGTTGTGCTGGTACGAGGCGCCGGCGGCGAGCACGGTGGACGTGCCCAGGTCGGCCTCGACGACGGCGTAAGCCACCTGCTTCTCGCGCGCATGGCGGTCCAGGTAGCTGTCTCCCTCCTCCCAGGCCGCGACGGCGCGGCCGCGCACCGCGCCGCCCGCGCCCAGGGGGCCGGACACGTCGGCGTCCACGCGCCAGGTGTCCCAGCTGCCCAGGGCCACGGCCACGCTGCCCTGGAACGCCTCGGTGGGGCGCTTGCGCACGAAGTTCACCGTGGCCGACGGATTGCCGGTGGACGACATCAGCCCGTTGGCGCCGCGCAACACTTCGATGCGCTCGTACGGCGCGGTATCCAGGTCGCCGTTCTGGATGCCGTACGGCAGCGGCAGGCCGAGGCCGTCGCGCTGGAAGTTGACGATGTCGAAGCCGCGCGCGGTGTAGTAGGTGCGGTCGGTCTCGACCTGCTCCACGCCGACGCCGGGCACCAGGCCGAGCGCGTCGTTGGCCGAGGTCAGCGCGAAGTCGTCGAGCAGGTCGCGGTCGAGCACGCTGACCGATTGCGGGGTCTCGCGCAGCGAGAGGTCCAGGCGGGTGGCCATCGCGCTGCGGTTGTCGACGCGCTGCCCGGTGACCTGGACGGCGTCCAGTTCCTGGGCGTCGGCTACCGCTTCGGCCTGCACCGGCGCGGCCAGGGCGAGCAGCAGCGCGGCCGGCAGCGCCGCGCGCCGCGCAGGGACGGAGGGGGATGGGGGGAGGGAGAGGGTGCGGGGCATGTCCTTCGGGAGCGTTTCGTGCCCGCGGGACGCGGCGGCCGCCCGGCCGCCGCACCCGGCCGGCGGGTGGGGGCTCCGGCGGGCGACTGCTGACCGGATGCACCCATCTTAAATGCGAATCACTAGCATTCGCAATAGCGGAGGGGCGGTCATGGCGCCGCGGCGGGGCGCCGGGTCCAGCGCTGCCTTGCGCCAGCGCGAGGCTCAACCCGTGGCGGAGCGCGGCGGCAGTGGAAGGCCCTGATAGCTCCCGCCCGGGGCCGGATCCGCGTCCGGGGCGCGGTACTCGATGCGGATCTCGCGCAGGTCCGCGGGCACGTCGAGCTCGATGGCTTCGGGCGCCACGCATCCCGGGTACAGCGCGGCGGCCAGCGCCTGCGCCAGCGTCGCGGCCCGCGCCTGCTCGGAGCGGGCGGCCAGCACCCGGTCGGCCAGCGCGACCGCGGCCACCGGACCCTGCCCCTCGCGGTAGCTGGCCAGCACGTGCGCCGCGAGCGGATCGGGCAGCGGGCCGTCGACCAGCTCGACGCGCGCAGGCAGCCAGCAGCCGCCGGTGCTGGCGATGCGTATGCGCGGCGCCAGCGCTGCCACGAACGCGGTGGCCGCCTCCAGCACCGCCGCCGGCTCCGCCCCGGTCGCGCTCGCGCGCAGCTTGACCAGGTACATGCCGTGCTGGAACACGACCATCGCCGAGCCCCGCCGTTCCTCCGGGTACGCCAGCGCCAGCCGCCAGGCGTCGGTGCCCTGCGCGCCCGCGGTGGGCAGGCGGAAGCGCTCCAGCGCCTGCAGTTCCGCGGCGCGTCCGGAGGCGCGTGCGGTGGCCGCGATGCTGTCGCGCTCGGCACGCGCCACGGCGGCCAGTGCGTCGGGACCGCGCCCGGACCACGGGTAGAAGTACAGGTCCAGCCAGGTCTGCTTCTGGTTGTTGTCGTAGCGCACCGAGGCGCCGGCGGCCTGCTGCGCGTAGCGCTGCTCGGACACCGCCCGCCAGCCGTCCACCCGCAGCGGGTAGAGGATGCGCGACTGCGCCAGCAGGCCGCCCAGCAGCGGCGGGCGCTCGGTGGCCGGTGCCGGACCGGCGGCGGCCAGCGCCAGCAGCCAGGCCACGGCCGCGGCCTTCGCCCGGTTCATACCTCGGCCGATTCCGGCAGCACCGCGTCGATCGCGGCGGCGAGCATCTCGCCGGTCACCGGCTTGCGCAGGAAACCCTCGAAGCCGGCGGCGCGCGCCAGCTGCTCGGCCTCGGCGTCGGCGCGCGCGGTGACGGCCACCAGCGGCGAGGTGAACCCCTGCGCGCGCAGCTGGCGGGCCAGCGACAGGCCGTCCAGGCCCGGCAGGTCCAGGTCCAGCAGTGCCAGGTCGAAGCGGGCCACCGCGACGTCGGCCAGCGCCGCCAGGCCGTGCGGCGCGTGCGCGACGCGGTGCCCCTGCGCCCGCAGCAGGCTGGCGATCACCTCGGCCACGGTGGGGTCGTCCTCGACCAGCAGCAGGTCCAGGTTGCGGCTGCCGGTGCGCACCGGCCGCACCACGGCGGCCGGCACCGCGGCCGCGGGCAGCGGCAGCTCGACGCGGAAGGTCGCGCCCTGCCCCGGCGTGCTCTCCACCGAGATCTGCCCGCCCATGGCCATGGCCAGTTCCTGGCAGATGGCCAGGCCCAGGCCGCTGCCGCCGTAGCGGGCGGTGGTGCGCGGGCCGTCGGCCTGTTCGAAGCGGCGGAACAGCCGCTGCTTCTGTTCGTCGTTCAGGCCCGGCCCGGTGTCGCGCACCACGATCACCACGCCCTGCGGCGTGGCGGCGGCCACGCCGAGCACCACCTCGCCGCGGTCGGTGAACTTGACCGCGTTGCCGAGCAGGTTGAGCAGGATCTGGCGCAACCGCCCCGGGTCGCCGCGCAGGCCGTGCGGCGCGTCGGGCGCGGTGCGCACGTGGAAGGCCAGGCCGCGCTGCTCGGCCACCGGCGCCATCAGCGACACGACTTCCGACACCAGCGCGCGCAGGTCGAAATCCTGCTCGTCCAGCTCCAGGCGCCCGGCCTCGATGCGCGCCAGGTCCAGGGCGTCGTTGACCAGCCGCAGCAGGTGCTCGCCGGCGCGGCGGATCGCCTCGACGTAGCCGCGCTGGCGGTGGTCCAGCGGCGTGTCCAGCAGCAGTTCGCTCATGCCCAGCACGCCGGTCATCGGGGTGCGCACCTCGTGGCCGAGGGTGGCCAGGAAACGGCTCTTGGCCAGCGAGGCCTGCTCGGCCAGCTCGCGCTTGTGCATGGCCAGCTGCCACTGGCTGCGGCGGCGCAGGCGCCGGCGGTAGGCCCATGCGCCGCCGGCCACCAGCAGCAGCGCGCAGCCGGCCAGGGCCAGCATGCCCCAGCCGCTGCGCCACCATGGCGGCGGCACCACGAAGGCCAGCTCGCGCACCGGCGACCATGCCTGTCCCGGCATCGAAGCCTGCACCTGCAGGCGGTAGTCGCCGGGCGGGAGCTGCGAGAACACGCGCTCGCCGTCGCTGCCCGCGGCCACCCAGTCGCTGTCGTAGCCCAGCAGGCGGAAGCGGTAGCGGATGGACTTCGGGTCGTCGAAGGCGAGCAGCCGCGCGGTCACCTGCAGGTCGCGGTCGCCCGGCTGCAGCTGGAAGCCGCCGCCGGCGGGCAGCGGCAGCGTCGCGTCGCCGCGGCGTACCTGCACGCGGTCGATCGCCAGGCGCGGCGCAACGGGCGCCGGATCGGGCAGGTTCGTGTCCAGCAGCAGCAGCGAGCCGTCGCTCATGCCGGCGACGAGCACGCCGCGGGCGTCCAGCGCCACGCCGTTCTCGGTGATTTCCTGGCTGGGCAGGCCCTCGCGCACGCCGAAGCGCCGCACCGCGGCCGGCTGCGTGCCCTGCGGCGGCTGGATGCGGTACAGGCCCCGCCGCGTGCCCAGCCATACCCGCCGCGCGCGATCGACCACCAGCGCGGTGGCCTCGGTCGCGGGCACGCCTTGGTCCATGCCCAGTTGCGCGCGCAGGTGCCAGGCGCCCCGCGCCTCCTCCCACATTTGTACCCCGGACAGGCCCTGCACCCACAGCCGCCGCGCACCGTCGAGGGCGAAGGTGACGATGGGCCCGGGCTTCAGGCCGGGCAGCGGCAGGAAGGCGCGACGGTCGGGATCCCAGCGCAGCAGCCGGCCACCTTCGACCAGCCAGGGCTGGCCGTCCGGCCCCAGCCGCACCACCGAGATGTCGGCACCGCCCAGGCCCGGGGTCGTCTCCGGCAGCAGGGCTTCGAGCACACGCCCGCTGTCCACCTCGCGGCGCTGCAATCCGCCGCCGCTGGCGCCGACCCAGAGCGAGCCGTCCGGGGCTTCCAGCAGCCAGTCCACGGTGCTGCTTCCCTTGGGCACCGGGTCCTGGTCGCTGCCGCTGGCCCAGTCCACCACCGCCCCGTCGGCCCCCACCCGCACCAGCGTCGGGCCGGCGCCGACCCACAGCGCCCCGTCACGGGTCTCGAGCACGGCACGGGTGCGCTTGGCGCCGGGCAGGCCGCGCACGCGCACGGCCACCTGGCCGGTCGCGGTATCCAGATGCTCCACGTCGCCGGTGCTGCCCGCCAGCCACACGCCACCGCCGCTGGACGCGCCGAAGGCGCGGTACAGGCCGCCGCCGAGGCCATGCGACTTGTCGAGGACGGCGATCCGGTGCCAGTCCGGGCGCAGGTAGCCCAGGCCCCTGGTGGGCACGCCGACCCAGAGGCTGCCGTCCTCCTGCCGCAGCAATGCCTGCACCACCTGCGCCACGCCCAGCACCTGCGCGTCGTGCAGCACCTGGCGCGCCGCGCCGTCGGCGGACACGTGCCAGAACCCGCTGCGCGTGGCGACCCAGTAGCCGCCGTAGCCGTCCATGCTCATGGCGGTGGCCACGTGCTGGCCCTTGAAGCGGTCGGCCCAGGCCGGCGTGTCCCAGGTGCCGTCGTCGCGCAGCCGCAACAGCCCGCGCGCCGTGCCCACCCAGGTGGCGTCGCCCTCGCGCCACAGGGTCACCACCGGGGGCCGGGCCGGCTCGCCCGGCACCGGTACCAGGCGCATGCGGCCCTGCGGGTCGCGGTGCACCAGGCCGGCGAGCGTGCCGGCATACAGCCCGCCCGCCCCGTCGAAGGCCAGGCTGAAGATCGCGGTGTCCAGCGCGCCGTCCACCTCGGCGTTGGCGCCGCGCACGCGGGCGATGGCGTCCTGCGCGTCGACCCGGTAGAGGCCGCCGCCGTAGGTGCCCAGCCAGACCTCGGCTTCGCGGCCGGCGATGGCGAACACGTCGTCGCTGGCCATTTCCGGCTGGTCGGCCTGGCGGTAGTGGCGGAAGCCGTCGCGGCCGGCATCCATCACGCTCCCCCCGCCGTTCTCGCTGGCGACCCACACCCGGTCGCGCGCGTCCACGTACATGGCCTGCAGCAGGTTGCCGGGCAACGAGGCCGGGTCCTTGGGGTCGTGGCGCCAGACGCGGAAACCCACGCCGTCGTAGCGCGCCAGCCCGTCCCACGTGGCCACCCACAGGTAACCCTGCCGGTCGCGCGCGAGCGCGGTCACCGTGGTGTTCGGCAGTCCTTCGTCCGCGCCGGTCATGCGGAAGCGCGGCAGGTCCGGCACGGCGGCGCGCGCCGCGCCCGCGAGCGCCAGGACCAACAGCAGACCCAGCATCCGCCGCATGGACATCCCCGTCATCCATTCCCCTTGCGAATCCTCGCAACGGTTCGTTGCAGGCGCAAGCCATGCCCGCGCCACGGCTGTGCCTAGAATGCCGGTCATGGGTCGCCGCCGCCACCGCCAGTGGGTCCGCCTCCGCGCCGCGATGGTGACGGCGCTGCTCCTGGCCAGTGCGGCGCTGGCGGCCGCGCCCGCACACTATGCGCTGGACCCGGTGCACACGCGGGTGCTGTTCGCGGTCGGGCACGCGGGCTTCTCGCAGGCGCTGGGCACGGTGTCCGGCGCCGAGGGCACGCTGGTGTTCGATCCGCAGGACTGGCGCAGCGCGCGCGTCGACGTGCGCGTGCCGCTGGCGCGGCTGGACCTGGGCGACGACGCCTGGAACCGCGCCACGCTCGGGCGCAAGCTGCTCGATGCGCAACGCTGGCCCGAGGCGCGGTTCCAATCCGTGCGCGTCGAGCCGCTGGCGCCGGACCGCTTCCTCGTCCACGGCCGCCTGACCCTGCGCGGCGTCACCCGCGAGCTGCCGCTGGAGGTGAAGTTCAACGCCCTCCGCCGCCATCCGCTGCCGCCCTTCCGCCGCACCGCCGGCTTCTCCGCCACCGCCACGCTGAACCGCAGCGAGTTCGGCATCGACGCCTGGCCGTCGATGATCGGCGAGACGGTCGAGCTGCGCATCGAGGCCGAGGCCGTGCGCACGCGTGCGCACGGCGAGGACGAACCCGGGAACGCGCCGGACGAGGCCGCGCCCGCCACCGGACCCACCGACGAGGACCCGTCGCCATGAGCCTGAGGAACACCGCGGAACGCTGGGGTGGCGTGAGCCAGCTGCTGCACTGGACCATCGCCGTGCTGATCCTCTCCATCGGCGCCATCGGGCTGGTGATGGGCGAACTGCCGCGAACGCCGAAGTACTTCTGGGTCTACACCCTGCACAAGTCGCTGGGCATCACCGTGCTGGCGCTGGTGCTGGCGCGCATCGGCTGGCGCCTGTACGCCGGCGCCCCCGCGCCGGTACCCGGCACCCCGCGCTGGCAGGCCCGACTGGCCGCCACGGTGCACGTGGCGCTGTACGCGCTGGCGCTGGCCATGCCGCTGTCGGGCTGGCTGTACGACTCGGCCAGCGGGCTGCGTCCGTTCCGCTGGTTCGGGCTGGCGGAGGTGCCCAAGCTCAGCGCGCCGGACGAGGCGCTGGCCGGCACCGCGCACGGCGTGCACGAATGGCTGTTCTGGCTGCTGCTGGCACTGGTGGCCGCGCACGCGGGCGCCGCGCTGTACCACCACCTGTTCCGCCGCGACGCCACCCTGGCGCGGATGCTGCCGCGCGGCTGGCTCTCCCCTTCCCCCGACGAGGACTCCCGATGACCGTCAAGCTCACCTCGCCCGCCGCGGTGGCCGCCGCGCTCGCGGCGATGCTGGCCCCGGCCGCGCAGGCGGCCGACTACGCGCAGGCGCCCGGCTCCACCCTGGCCTTCGCCAGCCGCTACGACGGCGAGCTGTTCACCGGCCGCTTCTCCGATTTCGCCACGCGGCTGAGCTTCGACCCGGCCCGGCCGGAGGCCGGCAGGCTGGACGTGACCATCGCCCTGGCCAGCGCCGCCACCGGCAATGCCGATCGCGATTCGACGCTCAGGACGGCCGACTTCTTCGACGTGTCCCGCTTCGCCCAGGCACGCTACACCGCCAGCGGCTTCCGCCGGCTGGCCGACGGGCAGTACGCGGCCGACGGCACGCTGGAGCTGCGCGGCGTGCGCAAGCCGGTGACGCTCACCTTCCAGTGGAGTGGCGGCGCGCAGCCGGTGCTCAGCGGCAAGGCGGTGGTCAGGCGCCTGGATTTCGGGGTGGGCGGCGGCGACTGGGCCGACACCGGCACCATTCCCGACGAGGTCAACATCAGCACGCGGGTGCTGCTGAAGCCGCTCTGACCCGGTTGGCAAAACTTGGCCCGCGCCGCCTCAGTCCGTGGCGGGCGGCGGCGCGAAGCAGCCGCTGCGCCCGTCCGGGCCGCGAAGGCAGGCCCGCTCGCCGTCGGCGCTGAAGCCGAAGACGGTCCCGTCGCGGGTCAGGATCACCGCTTCCCAGACGCTGCCCTCGGGCCAGGCGTCCAGCAGCGCGCGCGGCGCCGGTCCGTCGAGGAACGGCTGCGCCGCCGCCACGTCCAGCATCCGGCGGATGGCGTGCAGGTCATGGCCGCCGGTGGCGCTGGTGAGGGCCTTGAGCAGCACGACGCGTTCGATCGCCGCCACGTCCAGCACCTCGCCCACCCGCCGGCCGCTCCAGCCGCCTTCCGGCACCGCGGTCTTGGCCAGGTCCACGTCGCCGGCGGGAACGTCCAGCCCGCCCGCGAGGCCGCCCAGCGCCGCCAGCAGCGGGGCCCAGCCCGTGCTCACCCCAGCCACGCCCTGACCGCGTCGGCGGCGAACGGCCAGTCGAGCTCATCGCCCGTGGCGGCGTTCCGCAGCACGGGCACGCGCAACCCGTAGCGCGCCTCGAGCGCGGGATCGTCGTCGATGAACACGCTGTCCGGCTCGGGCAGCCGGGCCCGGGCAAGCACGTCCAGCGCCTGGTCGCAGAGGTGGCAGTCGTCGCGCTGGTAGAGGACGTAGCGGGCCATGCGAAGGGAACTCCGGGAGGGCGCCAAGGTAGCCTACGGACGCGGCTGCCGCATCGCGTCACACCGGTTGCAGGTGTAACCAATACAATACGGCCTTTCGCACCGGTACGCCCGCCCGATGGCCGTCAGCACCTTCGACCTGTTCAAGATCGGCATCGGTCCCAGTTCCTCGCACACGGTCGGGCCGATGCGCGCGGCCGCGCGCTTCGTCCAGCGCTGGCTGGCCGAGCCCGGCCGCCTGCACGAGGTGGCCCGGGTGCGCGCCGAGGTGTACGGCTCGCTGGCCCTCACCGGCCGCGGCCACGGCACCGACAAGGCCCTGCTGCTGGGCCTGGAAGGCCACCTGCCCGACCGCATCGACCCCGACCTCATCCCGGCCGCACTCGAGCGCATCCGCGGCGGGAAGCAGCTGGCGCTGGGCGGCCTGCACCCCGTCGCTTTCGACGAGAAGCGCGACCTGGTGATGAACAAGCGGCAGAAGCTGCCGTTCCACACCAACGGCATGCGCTTCAGCGCCTACGACGCCGCCGGCCAGGTGGTCGCCACCCGCGACTACTACTCCGTGGGCGGCGGCTTCGTGGTCAACCAGGACGAGGCCGCCGAAGACCGCATCGTCGCCGACACCACGGCCCTTCCGCATCCGTTCCGCAGCGGCGAGGAGCTGCTGCAGCGCTGCCGCGAAACCGGGCTGGACATCGCCGCGCTGATGTTCGCCAACGAGCAGGCCTGGCGCAGCCCGGAGGACGTGCGCGCGGGGCTGCGCGAGATCTGGCAGGCCATGCAGGCCTGCGTGGCCCGCGGCATCCGCGCCGACGGCACCCTGCCCGGCGGCCTGCACGTGGCGCGTCGCGCGCCCGGTCTGTACCGCGAGCTGTCGGCGCGGCCCGAGGCGGCCATGCGCGATCCGCTGACCGTGCTGGACTGGGTGAACCTGTACGCGCTGGCGGTGAACGAGGAGAACGCCGCCGGCGGACGGGTGGTCACCGCGCCGACCAACGGCGCGGCCGGCATCATCCCGGCGGTGCTGCACTACTACGACCGCTTCTGCCCCGGCGCCAGCGAGCAGGGCGTGTTCGACTTCCTGCTCACCGCCGCGGCCATCGGCATCCTCTACAAGGAGAACGCGTCCATCTCCGGCGCCGA
>Ga0182792_1000758_pt1 | contig 28873 bp, 29 predicted proteins | sample Passage237B_FD_130497 | JGI IMG/M metagenome (GOLD analysis project Ga0182792, IMG submission 130497) | Cellulose adapted compost microbial communities from Newby Island Compost Facility, Milpitas, CA, USA - Passage2 37B (version 2) (version 2) ...
CAAGCCGATGCGCCTGCTGGTGCAGGGCGTCGGCGCGCGCTTCCAGCATCAGTACGACCGCCGATGGCCCGATGGCGAACGCCGTGGCCGCCTGGTCGTGATCGGCGAGAAGGGCTTCGACCACGACGCGATCCGGGCGATGATCGCGTCCTAGCTTTCTTCCTGTCACCGCGCCGGAGGAAGGAGCGGCACCGGGATGCATATCCTCGCGACCGAACTCGCGACCCTCGACGAGGCGGACGTCGCCGTCGATCTCGGCCAGTCGCCGGCCGAGGTCGTCGTGCTGTCGTTTTCCGACAGCGATCTCTCGGCGCTCGGCGCGGCGTGGCAGCGCGAGGCCGACCTGCTGCCGTCGCTGCGGCTGGCCAGCCTCAAGCGCCTGCGCCATCCGATGTCGGTCGATCTCTATGTCGACAGCGTCGTGTCGCGGGCGCGCCTGGTGATCGTGCGCTGCCTCGGCGGCCTGGACTACTGGCGCTACGGGCTGGAGCACATCGCCGACGTCGCGCGCGAACGCGGCATCCGGCTGGCGGTGCTGCCGGGCGACGACCGGCCCGACCCGCGGCTGGCCGGCATCTCCACGGTATCGGCGGCAGCGCTGGCGGCGCTCGACGGCTGGTTCCGCGCCGGCGGCAGCGCCAATCTGGGGCAGGCCCTGCGCTTCGCCGCGAACCTGCTGGGACACGACCTCGCATACGCGGCGCCCGCGCCGGTCGGCCCCCTGGTCGTGCTGGGCGAACCGCAGCCTAGCCTGCCGGTTGCGCTCGTGGTGTTCTACCGCGCCAATCTGCTGGCTGCCGACATGGCGCCGGTCACGGCGCTCGGCGAAGCGCTCGAGCGGCAAGGCATGGCTGTTGTGGCGGTCGCCGTGAACAGCCTCAAGGATCCGCTGATGCGGCCCGGGCTGGAGGCCCTGATCGCTCGGCACAGGCCGGCGGTCATCCTGAACACCACGGCTTTCTCGGCGATGGGGGACGACGGCACGACGGTGCTCGACCAGGCCGATGCGCCGGTGCTGCAGGTCGTGCTTGCGGGCAGTGCGCTCGCGGCCTGGGAGGGCTCGTCGCGCGGCCTGTCGCCGACCGACCTTGCCATGAACGTCGTGCTGCCCGAGCTCGACGGTCGCCTGCTGACGCGCGCCATCTCCTTCAAGGCCGAGATCGCCACCGATCCACGCCTGGAATTCTCGCCCGTCCGCCATGCCCCGCAACCGGACCGCGTCGACTATGTGGCGCGCCTCGCGGCAGCCTGGGCGCGGCTGCGGCACACACCGCGCCATGAAAGGCGGTTGGCGATCGTACTGTCGGACTATCCGGCACGCGGTGGCCGCACTGGCTACGCCGTCGGCCTCGACACCGCGGCGAGTGCGGCGGAGATCCTGAACCTGCTGCACGGCGAAGGCTACGACACGGGCCGCGATGGCTGGCGCGCAGCCGACGTGGAGCCGCTGTTGTCCGGTGGCGGCGAACGCGTCCAGATCGCGGCAGCGGACTACGCCCTGTGGCGGCGGGCGCTGCCCGAGATCCTGCAGCAGTCGCTGGCGGAGAGCTGGGGCGAGCCAGCGGCGGCCTTCGATCTGCGCGTGCTCCACTGCGGCAAGGTGCTGGTGTTGCTTCAGCCCGATCGTGGATCGCGTGACGATCGCAAGGCGGGCTACCACGACACGACCTGTCCGCCGGCGCATGGCTATGTCGCGACCTATGCCTGGCTGCGCGAATCACAGCGCATCGATGCGCTGATCCATCTCGGCACGCACGGCACGCTGGAATGGCTGCCCGGCAAGGCATTGGCGCTGTCCCAGGCGTGCTGGCCGGAGGCGGTGCTGGGGCCGGTGCCCGTCCTCTATCCCTTCATCGTCAACAATCCCGGTGAGGCGGTGCAGGCCAAGCGCCGGCTCGCCGCCGTCACCATCGGCCATCTCACGCCGCCGCTGAGCACCGCGGGGCTGCACGGGCCGCTCGCCGAGCTCGAAGGCATCATCGAGGAATATGCCGCCGCCGACGGCCTCGATCGCCGCCGCCTCGCCTTCCTCGAGCAGGAGATCGTTGAACGGGCCTGGACCAGCGGGCTGGCGCAGGATTGCGGGCTCGTAGAGGGCGAGCCGCACCGCCAGGCAGTCGCCAAGCTCGACGCCCAGCTCTGCGACATCAAGGAGCTCAGCATCCGCGACGGCCTGCATGTGTTCGGTCGTTCGCCGGACGAGGACGCGCTGCGCCGTCTCTCCGCCGCGACGGGCGCCGAGGCGGCCGTGCGGGCTTCGGCCGCCTGCGAGCGCGCGGCGCTGATCGCCGGACTGGATGGGCGGCGTGTGGCGCCGGGGCCGGCCGGGGCGCCGACGCGCGGCCGCGCCGACGTGCTGCCCAGCGGCCGCAATCTCACCGCCATCGATCCGCGGGCGATCCCGACGCGCACTGCCGCCGCCATCGGCGTGCGGGCGGCCGACGAGGTGGTGCGCCGCTACCTGCAGGACCACGGTGAGCACCCGCGCGCCCTGGTGATCGACCTTTGGGCGTCGGCGTCGCTGCGCACCGGTGGCGACGATCTCGCCCAGGCGCTGTGGTACCTCGGCGTGAAGCCTGCCTGGGATCCGGCATCGAGCCGCGTCACCGGCGTCGAGATCCTGCCGCTCGCGGTGCTGGACCGTCCGCGCATCGACGTCACGCTGCGTATCTCGGGCCTGTTTCGCGACATCTTCGAATCGCAGATCGCCTTGTTCGACATGGCGGTGCGGCGCATCGCGGCGCTCGACGAGCCGGCTGAGGACAATCCGCTGGCCGAGGCGCGCCGCGCCGGCGCCGACCTGTCGAGGGTCTTTGGTGGCGCACCGGGCAGCTACGGCGCCGCGGCCGGCGACACCGCCCTCGACGGCGACTGGCAGGACCAGCAGGAGCTGGGGGCGATCTATCTCGCGGCCGTCACGCACGCCTATGGTGGTGCCGAGCCGGTGCGGCCAGCGGAGGACGGCTTCCGGGACCGCATGTCGGAGGCCGACCTGCTCGTGCATCCCCAGGATGACCGCGAGCGCGATCTGCTGGACGGCGACGGCGTCGCCGACTTCGCCGGGGGCTTCGCCGCCGCGGCGGCGCTGCTGGGCAGGGCGCCGGAGCTCTACCACCTCGACACGGCTGACGGCGCAGCGCCCAGGGTGCGCCGCATGACCGAGGAGATCGCCCGCGTGGTGCGCGGCCGTCTCACCCATCCGCGGTGGCTTTCCGCCATGCTGGCGCATGGCCATCGCGGCGTTGCCGAGATCGCCCAGGGCGTCGATGCCCTCTATGCCTTCGCGGCAACGGCACGCATCGTGCCGGATCATCTTTTCGACGCAGTCCATGCAGCCTTGATCTCCGATGACGCCGTGCGCACGGTGATGATCGCGAAGAATCCGGCTGCCGCTGCCGCCATCGCAGCCCGCCTGCAGGACGCGTTGGCGCGCGGCCTGTGGAAGACGCGACGCAATGCCGTCGATCACGAACTGCGTCGTGTCATGCTAGAGGCACGGCGATGAAGGCGGACAGGCTTGTGCAGGGCTGGTGCCCTGGCGCGCTGCGCCCGATGCCGAGCGGCGACGGGCTGGTCGTGCGCGTGCGTCCGCGCGGCGGCGCGCTGTCCGTCGCGGCGATGGATGCCCTTGCCGGGCTCGCCGGGCGGCTGGGCAACGGTCATATCGACCTGACGCGCCGCGCGAACCTGCAGCTTCGCGGGCTGGTGGAGGATCGCCTGCCCGAGCTGTGGGAGGCGCTGCGCGGTCTGGATCTCCTCGACGCCGATGCGGCGGCGGAGGCGGTGCGCAACGTGATGGTGTCGCCGCTGTCCTCGGTCGGCCCGGTCGCTGCCGCGATCGAGCAGGCGTTGGCGGCCGATGTCCGCCTGCGGGCACTGCCGTCGAAGTTCGGCTTCCTGGTCGATGGCGGCGGTCCTCAGTCGATCGCGGCGGAGCGTGCCGACATCTGCCTCGCCTCGATCGATGGCGAGGTGGCGCTCGGCCTCGATACGCCTGCCGGCACGGACTGGCTGGGCGTGGCGGCGCCGGAACAGGCGGCCGATATCGCCATCGCGGCTACCCGGGCATTCCTCGCCATCGCCTGGTGCGGGAGGATGCGCGATCTCGATTCAGGCGCGGCGGCGCGGCTCCGCTCCATCGTCGCCCCGATGCTGTCGCCGCTGCGCCGACGGCCGGTCGGCGGGGTACGCCGTCTCGGCCTGCTGCCGGGCGCGGTGGGCATTGCGGCGCCTTTCGGCCGGCTCGAGGCGCGCCAGCTCCAGGCGCTCGGCCGGCTGGCGCGTGAATCCGATGTCGGCGCCTGGCACCTGTCGCCGTGGCGAGCGCTCTATGGCGTCGTGGCCGATCCGGCCGCGGCGGTGGCCTTGCTGGAAGGCGCCCAGGAGATCGGCCTGATCGTGGAGGACGACGACCCCCTGCTGCAGGTCGAAGCCTGTCCGGGCGCGCCGGACTGCGTGCGAAGCGCCGTCCACACGCGCCGCGATGCGCGCCGGTTGGCGACCCTCGCCGCGATCACCGGCTATCGCGGCAGCATTCACGTCTCCGGCTGCGGCAAGGGCTGCGCGCGGTCGGCGCCGGCGGACCTCGTGCTGGTCGGCCAAGCGGACGCCCGCTACGGCCTGATCCGCCACGGCATCGCATCGGCCGACGCGGGATGGTCCATCGGCACCGACGATTTCGAGAGGCTGTTCCGCGAGACTGTCGATGCCTGAATCCTTCGACTACATCCGTGACGGCGCCGAGATCTATCGCCGGTCCTTCGCCATCATCCGCGCCGAATCCGACCTTGCACGCTTCACGCCGGAAGAGGAGCGCGTGGCGGTGCGCATCATCCACGCCAGCGGCATGACCGACATCGCCGGCGACATCGCGATGTCGGCCGACTTTGCGGTGCGCGCGCGGTCGGCGCTGCTGGCTGGCGCGCCGATCCTCTGCGATTCGAAGATGGTCGCCAACGGCGTCACGCGCGCGCGGCTGCCGGCCGCCAACGATGTCGTGTGCACGCTCGACGATCCGTCGGTGCCGGCGATGGCGCGGCGCATCGGCAACACGCGCTCCGCGGCCGCGCTCGAACTGTGGCGGGATCGGCTGGACGGCGCGCTGGTCGCCTTCGGCAATGCGCCGACGGCGCTGTTCCGGCTGCTCGAGATGCTGGAGGAGGGCACGCCACGGCCGGCGGCGGTGATCGGCCTGCCCGTGGGCTTCGTCGGCGCGAAGGAATCGAAGGAGGCGCTGGCGGCCCGCGGCGACCTGCCGTTCCTCGTCGTGCGTGGCCGCCGGGGCGGCAGCGCCATGGCGGCCGCCGCGATCAATGCCCTGGCGAGCGAGCGGGAATGAGCGTGCTCGACACCTTGGCCGGCACGGCACGTGCGGGCACGCTCTACGGCATCGGCGTCGGCCCGGGCGATGCACGCTACCTGACGCTGCGCGCGGCCGGGCTGGTGCGATCGGTCGACGTCGTCGCCTATTTCGCGAAGATGGGCCAGATCGGCAATGCGCGGCGCATCGTGTCGCCGCTGATGTGCGATGGACGCGACGAGCGGCGCTTCGAGTATCCGGTCACCGACGAGCTGCCCGCCGACAGCCCCGAGTATGGTCGGCAGATCGGTGCCTTCTATGGCCGGATGGCTTCCGAGCTGGCCGAGCTGCTGCGCGCCGGCCGGTCGGTCGGCCTGCTGGCGGAGGGCGACCCGTTCTTCTACGGCTCCTTCATGCATATGTGGCGACGGCTCGTGCCGGACTTCCCGGTCGAGGTCGTGCCGGGCGTGACCGGCATGTCGGGCTGCTGGACGCGGGCCAACCTGCCGATGACCTGGGGGGACGATTCGCTGGCCGTGCTGCCCGGCACGCTCGCCGAGCAGGCGCTGGTCGAGCGCCTGCGGCTGGCCGAGGCGGCGGTGATCATGAAGGTCGGACGCAACCTCGCGAAGGTACGTCGCGCCGTCGAGGCGGCGGGCCTGCTGGCGCGTGCCGTCTATGTCGAGCGCGGCACCATGGCGGACGAGCGCATCCTGCCGCTTGCCGCCTGCGACGCATCGGTCGGGCCGTATTTCGCCATGGTGCTGATCCCGGGCGAGGGCAGGCGGCTATGACGGGTAGGGCAGGTTCGCTGGTGGTCGTCGGCACGGGGCCGGGCCGGATCGAGCTGATGACGCCGGCGACGTCGGCGGCGCTGGCCGACGCCACCGATCTCGTGGGCTACGGTCCCTATCTCGATCGCGTGCCGCCGCGAGCCGGGCAGTGCCGCCATGCCTCGGACAACCGCCAGGAACTCGATCGGGCCCGGCTCGCCTTGGCGCTCGCCGCCGCTGGCCGGCAGGTCGCGGTCGTCTCGGGCGGCGATCCCGGCGTGTTCGCCATGGCGGCGGCCGTGTTCGAGGCGGTCGAGGCGGGCGAGCCCGCCTGGCGCGATCTCGACATCCGTGTCGAGCCCGGCGTCACGGCGATGCTGGCGGCAGCGGCAGAGGTCGGCGCGCCGCTCGGCGGCGACTTCTGCGCCATCTCGCTGTCGGACAATCTCAAGAGCCGGGCGATCATCGAGCGCCGCCTCAGGGCTGCGGCCGACGCCGACTTCGTGATCGCGCTCTACAATCCGGCCTCGAAGGCCCGGCCGACGCAGCTCGGCGATGCCTTCGCCCTGCTGCGGACGATCAGGGCCGGCACGACGCCCGTGCTGTTCGTGCGCGCCGCCGGCACCGGGCAGGCGCGCGTGATCGCGGCGACCCTCGACGATGCCGATGCGTCCTGCGCCGACATGCGTACGCTGGTGATCGTCGGCGCGAGCCGTACGCGCCGCGTCGGCCGCTGGATCTACACGCCGCGCAGCGAACGCTCATGAGCGAGCCACGCCATCGCCTCTGCCGGACTGGCCACGACGTGGCCGGCCGGCTTGTCCGGCCGCTCGATCATGACGACCGGCAGGCCGAGCGTGCGCGCCGCCTCGATCTTGGCGTAGGTTGCGCTGCCCCCGGCATTCTTGGACACCACGACCTCGATCGCCTCGTCCCGCAGCAGCCGGTGCTCGGCGTCGAAATCGAACGGGCCGCGCTGGCGCACCAGCACGAGATCCGGCGGCAGGGGCACATCCTGCGGCGGCTCGATCAGGCGGGCGAGGTAGCGATGCTGCGGCGCCGCCGCGAACAGGGGCAGCTCCTGGCGGCCGACGGTGACGAAGACGCGGCGTTTGCGCGTCCCGAGCGCCCGTACCGCGGCCTCGGTCGACGGAGCGCCGATCCAGCGGTCGCCCGGCTGCGGCTGCCATGCCGCGCGCGCGAGCGAGGCGAGCGGTACGCCGGCCTGCCGGCAGGCGGCAACGGCGTTCGCGGAGATGCGGGCGGCATAGGGATGCGTGGCATCGACCACGGCGGTGATGCCGTGCGAGTCGAGATGCCGCGCGAGGCCCGCGGCACCACCGAAGCCGCCGCTGCGCATGGCGATCGGCTGCTCGGCGGGAGCTGCGGTGCGGCCGGCAAGCGACAGCGTGGCCTCGAAGCGCGGATCGCCTGCGATCAGCCGGGCGAGCGCCGAAGCTTCCGTGGTGCCGCCGAGGATCAGGACGCGCATGAAGGGACCGGGCGATGAGCGGGAAGCGCGCAAGCTGCACGGCCGGCCGCTGGCTGTCCATCGTCGGCATCGGCGAGGACGGCATCGATGGCCTGTCGCCGGTGGCGCGCCGGCTGGTCGAGGCGGCCGAGCTGGTGGTCGGCGGCCGCCGCCATCTCACGCTTGCCGACAGCCTGGTGCGTGGACGTCGCCTGCCCTGGCCGAGCCCGATCGGCGACGCCGTGCCGGAGATCGTGCGGCATCGCGGGCGGCCGGTCGTCGTCCTCGCCAGCGGCGATCCGTTCCACCATGGCGTCGGCGACCTGCTGCTGCGCACGATTTCCGCCGACGAGACGCTCTGCCTGCCGCAGCCGTCGTCCTTCAGCCTGGCGGCGGCGCGCATGGGATGGTCCCTGCAGGACGTGGCGCTGGTCAGCCTGCACGGCCGTGCCCTCGAAGGCATCGTGCGCCATCTGCAGCCGGGCGCGCGCATCCTCGCCCTGTCGTGGGACGGAACGACTCCGGCGAAGCTCGCAAGGTTCCTGGCCGAGCGGGGCCTGGGCGGATCGTCGCTCACCGTGCTGGAAGCCATGGGCGGTCCGCGGGAGCGATCGCGCAGGACAATCGCGGCGGCCTTCGATCTCGCCGATATCGCTCCGCTCAACACGATCGCGCTGCAGGTCGTTGCCGGCGACGGTACGGTGGTGCTGCCGCTGGCGCCGGGCCTGGAGGATTCGCTGTTCGAGCATGACGGCCAGCTCACCAAGCGCGACGTGCGGGCCGTCACGGTTTCGGCCCTGGCGCCGCGCGCCGGCGAGCTGCTGTGGGATATCGGCCTGGGCGCCGGCTCGATCGCCATCGAATGGCTGCTGCGCCATCCGTCGCTGCGCGCCATCGGCATCGAGTCCGACGCGGCGCGCGCGGCCAGCGCGGCCCGCAATGCGGCCGCGCTGGGCACACCCGACCTTCAGATCGTGCAGCAGCGGGCGCCGCAGGGTCTCGTCGGCCTGCCGGCGCCCGATGCCGTCTTCATCGGCGGCGGGCTCGCCGGCGACGGCCTGTTCGAGGCAGCCTGGTCGGCACTCAGGCCTGGCGGACGGCTGGTTGCCAATGCCGTGTCCCTGCAGTCGGAGGCGCGATTGATCGCGCTCTTCCAGCAGCATGGCGGCGACCTGGTGCGGCTCGCGGTGTCGCGGGCGGGCAGGGCGGGTGGCGGCAGCGTCTTCGTCTGGCGCCCGGCAGCGCCGATCGTGCAATGGCGGGTGAGGAAGCCATGATCGTGGCGGGTGTGGGCTTCCGGCGTGGCACGCCGGCCGACGAGATCGAACGCGTCGTGCGGCTGGCGCTGGGCAGGCATGAATTGCCGGCCGAACGGCTGGAGGCGCTGGCCACGGAATCGGAGAAGGCCGCGGAGCCTGCCTTTCCGGAGGCAGCGGCGCGATTCTCCGTGCGGCCGGTCGCCTGCACGACGGCGGAGCTCGGTCGCGCCGCCGGCCAGGTGCTGACGCGCTCGCAGCGCGTGCTGCAGGCCAAGGGGGTGCCGTCGATCGCCGAAGCCTCGGCGATCGTGGCGGCCGGACGCAACGCGCGGCTGCTGGGCGCCCGCGTCGCCACCGAACGCGCGACCTGCGCCATCGCGACGGGAGAAGGCCGGTGACCGTGCATTTCATCGGCGCGGGACCGGGCGCTCCCGACCTCATCACGGTACGTGGCCGCGATCTGATCGGCCGCTGCCCGGTCTGCCTCTATGCCGGCTCGCTGGTGCCGCAGGCCCTGCTCGGCCATTGCCCGCCGGGCGCGCGCATCGTCGACACCGCGCCGATGTCGCTCGACGAGATCGTCGCAGAATGCCGGCGGGCGACCGAGGCCGGCCAGGACGTGGCGCGGCTGCATTCCGGCGACCTCTCGGTCTGGAGCGCCATGGGCGAGCAGCTGCGCCGCCTGCGCGCCGAAGGGATTCCTTTCACCGTCACGCCCGGCGTGCCGTCCTTCGCGGCCGCCACGGCGGCGCTGGGCCAGGAGCTGACGCTGCCGGAGGTGGCGCAGTCCGTCGTGCTGACGCGCACCTCGGGCCGTGCGTCGGCGATGCCGTTGGGCGAGAGCCTCGAAGCCTTCGCGGCCACCGGCGCCACGCTCGCCATCCATCTTTCGATCCACGTGCTCGACAAGGTCGTGGCGACGCTGATGCCGCACTACGGCGCCGACTGCGCGGCAGCCGTGGTGTATCGCGCGAGCTGGCCCGACGAGCGGATCGTCCGCGCGACCCTGGGCACGCTCGTGGACGAGGTCGCGAAGACGCCGATGGAGCGCACCGCCCTGATCCTGGTCGGCAAGGTGCTGGAGGCGCGCGACTTCCGCGACAGCGCGCTCTACGACGCGGCCTACCAGCGGCGCTTCCGTGGGCGCGGCGCATGATCCCGAACGGCTTTCCCGACCTGCCGGACTTTCCGCCGGGCGAGGTATGGCTCGCCGGTGCGGGACCGGGCGATCCGCGGCTGCTCACGGTGCTGGCCGTGCATGCGCTGCGCCTCGCCGACGACATCGTGCATGACGCGCTGGTCGACCGGCGCGTGCTCGATCTGCGGCGCGCCGGCGCCGAGCTGATTTCCGCCGGCAAGCGCGGCGGCCGTCCCTCGCCGCACCAGCGCGACATCAATGAGGTTCTGATCGAGCGCGCCCGCGCCGGCCATCGCGTGCTGCGCCTGAAGGGCGGCGATCCCTTCGTGTTCGGCCGCGGCTGGGACGAGGCCTGGGCCCTCACCGAGGCCGGCATCCGCTTCCGCATCATTCCCGGCCTGACCGCCGGCCTCGCCGGGCTGGCGCTGGCCGGCATCCCGGCGACGTCGCGCGACACCAATCACGCCGTGGTGCTGGCCGCCGGCCATCGCGCCGCCGACGGCGATGCGGATGCCGGAGCCGCCGCGGACTGGGCGGCGCTGGCGCGGCTCGGCCAGCCGATCGTGCTCTACATGCCGATGGCGCAGCTCGGCGGGATCGCGCAGGCATTGCAGGACGCCGGCTTGCCGGCCGATACGCCCGCCGCACTCATACAGTCGGCGGCCACCGAGCAAGAGCGCGTGGTCGAGAGCCGTCTCGGCGCGCTGGTGCAGGATGCCGCGCGCGAGGGCATCGGCTCGCCGTCGATCGTCGTCATCGGCGCCATCGTCGCGCTGCGCCGCCGCCTGCTTGACGCGATGATCGGCTGGCGATGACGGCCGGCATCGTGATCGCGGCGCCGCATTCCGGCGCCGGCAAGACGACGGTGACCATCGGCCTGATGCGCGCGCTGGCCCGCCGTGGACTTCGCGTGCAGCCCTTCAAGTGTGGACCGGATTACATCGATCCGGCTTTTCACGCCGTGGCGGCCGGCCGGCCCAGCGCCAACCTCGATAGCTGGGCGATGGGCCGGGCGACGCTGGCCGAGATCGTCGGCCGACAGGCAGGCGACATCGCCGTCGTCGAAGGCGTGATGGGCCTGTTCGACAGTGCGGGCGTCGCCGGGCAGACGGCCTCGGGCTCGACCGCCGACTTGGCCGCGCTGCTCGGCTGGCCGGTCGTGCTGGTCCTCGATGTCGAGGGGCAGGCGGAGACGGCGGCGGCCGTTGCGGTCGGCTGCGCCCGCTATCGCGACGATGTCTCCGTCGCGGGCGTCATTCTGAACAAGGTCGCCAGCCCGCGTCATGCCGAGCTGGTCATGCCGGGCTTCGCGCGCATCGGCCTGCCGGTTTTCGGCGCGCTGCGCCGCGACCAGGCCCTCGTCCTGCCCGAGCGGCATCTCGGGCTGGTGCAGGCGATGGAATCGGCCGACCTCGTCGCGAGGCTCGACGTCCTGGCTGCGCACATCGAGGAATCGATCGATCTCGATGCGATCCTGCGCATCGCACGCCCTGCGGCGCTGTTCCCGGCAATCTCCCCGCGTCACCGGCCGCCGGGACAGCGCATCGCCGTGGCGCGCGACCGCGCCTTCTCCTTCCTCTATCCCCATCTGCTCGATGCCTGGCGAGCGGCCGGCGCGGAGATCGCGTTTTTCTCGCCGTTGGCCGACGAGGCGCCTGCGGGCGACGCCGATGCGGTATGGCTGCCGGGCGGCTATCCCGAGCTGCACGCGGCAACGCTGTCGGCGGCGCGGCGTTTCCAGGAGGGGCTGCGGCGGCAGGCGGCGCGCTCGGTGCCCATCCATGGGGAGTGCGGCGGCTACATGGTGCTGGGGCGCGGTCTCGAAGATGGCGATGGCGTACGCCATGGCATGGCGGGCTTGCTCGGCCTGGAATCCTCCTTCGCACGCCGGCGGCTGCATCTCGGTTATCGCCGTACGCGGCTCCTTGCGGCGTGTGCGCTGGGGGCTGCCGGGACGGAGGTGCTGGGCCACGAATTCCACTATGCCAGCGTGCTGTCTTCGGACGATGCCCCGCTGGTCGATTGTTGCGACGCCGCCGGCATGCCCGTGGCGGAGAGCGGCGGGCGCCGCGGTTCCGTGAGCGGCACGTTCTTCCATTTCATCGACAGGCCAGAAGGATGAATTCCAGATTCGACGACGCGTTCCGTGCCCGATTCCGGGAACTGGTGCTGTGGCGCCGCGACGTACGACGATTCCACACCGATCCGATTCCGCGCGAACGCATCGACGCCTTGCTCGAGGTCGCGAGCCACGCGCCGTCGGTCGGGCTGAGCCAGCCCTGGCGGTTCGTCCATGTCGAATCGCCCGAGCGGCGGCAGGCCGTGGTCAGGAGCTTCACGGACGCCAATGCCCAGGCGCTCGCCGGATATTCGGGCGAAAAGCACGCCATCTACGCCACGCTGAAGCTCGAGGGGCTGAAGGAGGCGCCGGTGCATCTGGCCGTGTTCTCCGACGACGGCACGCATACGGGCAGTGGCCTCGGCCAGCAGACCATGCCGGAGACGCTGCACTATTCGGTGGTGGCTGCCGTCCAGACGCTGTGGCTTGCCGCACGCGCCGACGGCATTGGCATGGGCTGGGTATCGATCCTCGATCCCAAGGCCGTGACGCGGGTCCTCGACGTGCCGCAGGGCTGGAGCCTGGTCGCCTATCTCTGCCTCGGCCTGCCGGCCGAGGAACACCTGGATCCGGAGCTGGAGCGGCATCATTGGGAGCATCGCGCGGATCTCAAGGAGCTGGTCTTCACGCGCTGATCTGCCCGGCAACCTGCCCGGCCGCCTGGCGTTGAGGCCGGCAGGAGGCGCGACCATGGCGCTTGGGAAAGGCAGCGCAGCGAGGAAGGCGAAAGTCGCGCCGCGGGCGCACGATGCGCTCGCCCTGCTCGCGGCGGGGCACGAGGAGATCGAGGGGCTGTCGCACGAGTTCCAGCGCCGCCGGAGAGCCATCGGCGACCTCGAGAAGGGCAAGCTGGCGCTACGCATGTGCCGCGCGCTCGACTTGCAGGCAGCCCTCCGGCGCGAAGTATTCTATCCGGCAGCGCGCGCGGTGCTCGATGACGATGATTCCGAGCTGGTCGACAGGCTGCTGATCGAGCAGGACGTCGCAGACCGGCTCGTGATGAAGGTCAGGAACATGCCTGCCGACGGGCAGGCGTTCGATGCGACGGTCATGGTGCTCGCCGAGCAGGCAGGCCGGTCCATGAAGAAGGAGGAGGAAGAGCTTTTTCCGCTGCTGCGCCATTCCGGGCTGGATCTTCAGGGCGTCGGAGAGCGCATGGCGGCGCGGCGTACGCAGCTCACCACGGCACCCGCCGACCGTCGCACGATCCGGCGCGCGCGCCGGGTCCTCTCGCCGGGCCGCGCGAGGGCACGCTGACCCCTGCCCAGGGAGGTCGCTGGCAGGGCAACCGTTGGGGGCTCCTTTCGTTGATCCAGAGCGGCGGGGCCCGCAAGGGAGAGGCAGATCATTCGCGAAAGGGGCACCATCGGCGCCGACGCCGTCCCGCCCTCGGCGGTGATGGCACATAGCGGTCGGGTGCTGCCTTCGGTCACGGTCGACACCTACAACGAGGAGCTGCGCGACGAGGAAGGCTTCGTCGGCGATCGCGCGAGCGGCCGGGCTTTCCGCGCAATCCTCGAGGATTGGCGCGACAAGCTGCGCGCGCAGGGCGAGGATCCGTTCGACGATCTGCCCACCGCGGAGATCTCGAAATCGAGGCTGGACAAGATCCTGGCCAATGGGGATCCGATGGCGGCGGGGCTCGTGCATACGGCCGTCGAGGAATACGCCGTCGAGCTGGCCACCGTCGTGCGTCGTTTCCTGCGCCTCGAGAAATGGCGGGGCACGGAGCGCATCATTCTCGGCGGCGGCCTGAGCGCAAGCCATATCGGCGAGCTGGCGATGGGACGGGCGGCCGTCCTGCTGGCGGCGGAGGGCGTCTCCGTCGAGCTGCGCACCATCTCCAACCATCCGGACAAGGCAGGGTTGATCGGCGCGGTCCATCTCGCGCCGAGCTGGGTGCTGGCCGGCCATGACGCCATCCTGGCGGCCGATATCGGCGGCACCAATATCCGGGTCGGCATCGTCGAGCTGAAGATGAAGAAGGGCGATGTCTCCAAGGCCTGCGTCTGGAAGCACCTGCACTGGCGTCATGCAGAAGAGCAGCCGACGCGTGAGGAGGCACTGGAGCGCATGGCGGCCATGGCCGACGAGCTGATCGAACTGGCCGACGACGAGAAGCTGAAGCTGGCGCCGTTCGTCGGCATCGGCTGCCCCGGCCTGATCGACCCGCGAGGCATCATCGTCAATGGCGGGCAGAACCTGCCGGGCAACTGGGAGGGCGAGGGCTTCAATCTCGCGCACGAGATGATGCACCGCCTGCCGCGCCTCGAAGGCCACGAGCCCGTGGTGGTGATGCACAACGATGCCGTCGTCCAGGGGCTGAGCGAAGTGCCGAACATGGTCGATGTCGATCACTGGGGCGTGCTGACCATCGGCACCGGCCTCGGCAACGCACGCTTCACCAATCGAACCGGCGGTCGGGAATAGACATCGGCCCGACGGGAGCCGGCCCTACAGTCCGACCCCGAACCAGTCGAGCAGGGCGCCGTTCTCGTCGCGCGGATAGGTGTGCGACAGGTCCGGAATCTCGCGATACACCACCTTCGCGCCGGCGCCGGCCAGCGTGCGCTCGGCCTCGCGGGCAAGCGCCGCGGAGAACATCCAGTCCTGCGTGCCGTGCACGATGTGGATCGGCAGGCCGCGCAGGCGGTCGGCGTCGGCGAAGGTCAGCAGCATCGGATGGAAGGCCGCGGCGACCGGCGCGAGATGCGTGAAGCGGCAGTCGCCGCGCAGCCCGAGCACGTAGGTGAAGGTGCCGCCATCGCTCATGCCGGTCAGGAGCCGCCGTCCGGGATCGAGGTTCCAGCGCGCCGCAACCTGTTCGACCATCGCGTCGATGCTGGGGCCATCCACCTCCGGCTCCATCAGCGACCAGGTCGAGCCGATCGCGGTCGGCGCCAGCACGATCGCACCGCGCGTGCGTGCCTCGCGCACCCAGCTCCACAGGAAGGCACCGCCGTTGCCGCTGCCGCCGTGCAGCGCCACCACCAGCGGCCAGGCGCGACTGTCATCGTACGTCTCCGGCACATAGAGCGAGAAGCCGCCACGCGTGCCGGGCGGCCCGCCGACATGGATGACGCCGATATCCGACGGGGCGGCTGCCGCGTTCTCCAGGCGTTGCAGCAGGGCCGCATCGTCGCGGGCGGAGCGCTCCAGGAAGAACTGGCTGACCGGCTTGAGGAGGCTGGCCATGGGATAGATCGACTGGGCGGCGCGGGCATGACTGCGCAGCGCGCGATAGGCGGCCACGATCGGCTGCGGCGCTTCGGGCGCCGCCCGCAGCCCGGCCAGGCCCGAGATCACGGCCTCGGCCGCGGGCTCGAGACAGTCGCGCACCGGCTTCAGGCGATCCGGCCAGTCGATGGCACGCGAAGCCTCGAGAGCGGCCTTCGCTTCCTCGTCGCGGCCGGCCATCGCATCGATCAGGCGCGGCAGCGACGTGGGCGATATGTGTCGCGCGGCGAACTCCAGGGCGTGAAGCGCCTTGATCGTCGACGGCACGAGCAGGCTCACGGCCTCGACCGCCGGTTCGGTGGCGGCATCGGCCATGGCGCGTCAGTCCTTCACCAGAACGGGATCGAGCGGCGCGCGGCCGCGGATCATGTCGGACGCCTTCTCCGCGATCATCAGCACGGATGCGTTGAGGTTGGCCGACGGCATGGTCGGCATGATCGAGGCATCGACGACGCGCAGTCCCTCGAGGCCGCGCACGCGCAGCTGCTCGTCGACGACCGCCGTCGGGTCGCTTTCCGGTGCCATGCGGCATGTTCCCATGAGATGGAACGTCGTCGTGCCGCGCTGCTTGGCGGCACCCAGCAGCTCGTCGTCGGACTGGACCCCCGGACCGGGAAACTCCTCGCGGTCGTAGTATCTGCTGAGGGCCGGCGAGGCGAGCAGCCGGCGCGCCAGCTTCATGCCCGCCAGCAGCACCTGCCGGTCGCTCTCGGCCTTCAGGTAGTTCGGCTGGATGACGGGCGCCTCGAAGGGATCGGCCGAGCGGGCCCGCACGTAGCCGATGCTGTCCGGCCGCTGCTGCCAGGATGCGATGGTCATGCCGGGGAAGTCGTCGAGCTTCGACTGAACGCCTTCCTTGTAGCTGGCCGGCGTGAAGGTGAGCTGCAGGTCGTAGTTGTCGACCTGTTCGTCGGACTTCCAGAAGACGTAGATGAGCGTCGGATTCAGGGCCAGGATGCCCTTGCGCGTGAAGGCGTACTTCAGCACCTCGCGCGCCAGGCGCAGGCCGTGTGAGCGTTCGTTGATGGTCTCGGCATTCTTGACGCGCGCGACGAAACGGGGCGCGTAGTGGTCGCGCAGATTCTCGCCTACGCCCGGCAGCGCATGCTTCACCTCGATGCCGAGCGACTGCAGCAGCGGCGTCGGGCCGATGCCCGAGACCTGCAGGAGCTGCGGCGAGTTCACTGCGCCGCCGCTCAGGATGACCTCGCGCCGCGCCCTGATCTCGCTCGGGACGCCGCTGCGCCCGCCCTTGCGGTAGCGCACGCCCACGGCGCGCCTGCCCTCCAGCACGATCTCGTTGACATGGGCGTTGGTGCGCACCGTCAGGTTGGGCCGCTTCATGGCTGGATGGAGATAGCCGCGCGCGGCGCTGCGGCGCAGGCCGTTCTGCACGATCCGCTGCACGTAGCTCACGCCCGCCTGCCTGGTGCCGTTGTAATCGCGGTTGCGCGGAATGCCCATCTGCACGGCGCCCTCGATGAAGGCCTCGCAGATCGGGTCGCGCCAGTCGAGGTCGGTGATCGGCAGGTGACCGTCGCGGCCGCGGAAGGTCTCGTCGCAATCGCCGATGCGCCGCTCGCTGCGCCGGAAGTAGGGCAGCACGTCGGCATAGCCCCAGCCCAGGTTGCCGCGCTGCGCCCAGCCGTCGAAGTCGAGCCGCTGGCCGCGGTTGTAGATGTGGCCGTTGATCGAGCTCGAGCCGCCGAGCGTCTTGCCGCGAGGGGCGGCGATCCGGCGGCCGCCCGTCCATTCGCTGGGTTCCGAGCTGTACAGCCAGTTCACCCGGGGATCGACCAGCGTGTACATGAAGCCGGCCGGGATATGGATGAAGGGATGCCAGTCCCGCGGGCCGGCCTCCAGGACACAGACCGTGACGTTCTCGTCCTCGCTGAGGCGATTGGCGAGCACGCTGCCAGCCGAGCCGGCGCCGATGATGACGTAGTCGAAGCTGTCCATGCAGCGTCCAATGTGAGGCAGGCCGCTGCCCGGCGCCAGCCCTATCGACGACGTTCGGGCGGTGTGCGTCGTGCTATAAGGGCCGCCATGCGGAGCGTGGCGTGACGATCGACAGGACGCGGCTGATCAAGCTCTTGAGGATGACGGAGAGCGACATGGATGCGGAGGTCCTGCTCGCCATCCGGAAGTCCAACGAGCTCCTGCGGGCCAACGATGCGAGTTGGGACGACGTCATTGCGCCGACGGCTCCGCCGCCCGATGACCGGCCTCGACGCATGGAGCGGGCCCGGCCGGGTTACGAACGCTCCGACAGGATCCGGGATTCCATCCGCCGGGAGTTCCCCATCACGCTCGTGTTCTTCCCGGTGTGGCTCGCGGCCGAGCTGGTGGCGATCCTCCTTCCCGACGCCTACTGGAACAAGCGGGGCCCGGAGATCGTCGTCGCCTTCTGGTCGCTTTGCGGGCTGGGCATCCTCTGCTGGCTGGGTGTGGGCGCCTACCTTCTTTCGACCATGGGCGAGTGAGGCCGCGGCCCCCTACAGGATGTCGTACTGCTGGAAGATCGACGCGAAGGCGAAGGGGTCCTGCGCAAGGCCGCTGCCCGTCGGCGAGGCGTAGCCGGCGCCGGCGGTGCTGCCATTGTCCCGCGCCACCGACCACGTCGACAGCATGGCGACGTCCGGATCGTTGGCCGCGTAGGCGACCAGCGCCTGGGCGTCGGCCAGCGCGAAGGCGGCGTCGAGATCGCTCGACGAGCCTGGTGCCGAACTCGCCGATGGAGACGGGGCGATCCCTTCCTTGTAGATGTAGCCCCACATCTGGTCGAGGTTCGTCGGGAAGTCGCTGCCCTGGAACCATGGCCGCTGCCAGACCGAGTTGGGATGGTCGTGTGCCGAGTAGACCAGCTTGTCGGCGACGTCGAGCTCGATCGGCCGGTCGCGCACGCCCATCAGGTTGCCGCCCCACCAGTAGTCCTCGCCCGCGTAGCTCGCCACGCCTTCCACGAAGATCAGCCGGTTGGGATTGACCGCGCCGATGGCATTGCCGGCCGCCTCCGCCGCGGCCGCCCAGTCGTTCGCCCCGCCGCCGCCCCACGTGCCGGCGTAGGGCTCGTTGTGCAGATCGGCGCCGATCACCGTCGGATCGCCGGCGTAGCGTGCCGCCAGCATCTGCCAGTCGGCGATCCAGTCGGCCTGGCTGTGCTGGCCGTCGTACCACAGGCCGTTGGACGAGGCGCCCGCGCCGGAATCGTTGCGCTGGCGGGCAGGGAGCCCGCGGCCGGCACGCCGTCGGCAGGCGTGATCGCCTTCAGGACGCCCCGGGCGCACCGCTTGCCAGGCCCTCCGAAATCGTCGCCCTGCGCGCCGACGGCGATTTCACCCACGTCTTCGTGGATGGCCAGCCGTCGCTGATGATCTGGCGCATGCTGGGCCACTTCGAGAGCCTGCTGCCGGCGCCGCCGTTCCTGCGGCTGGGGCGATCGCTGATCGTCAACCGCGACCGGCTGCGCAGCATAGAGACGCCATCGCGCGAGACCGCGCGCCTCACGCTGCACGGCATGGACGAGGTGCTGATGCTGGGCCGTGCCGCCGCGGCGCGGCTGCGCGAAGCCTTGGATGGCGGCCTCCGCCAACACGAGGGACGCGTTCCCGCCGAACGGGATGTGCACTAGGCTAGCACAGGGAAGGAGACTGTCCATGGCCATCGCATTCACAGTCAACGGCGAGCCGCATAGCGTCGAGGTCCCATCGACCCTGTCGCTGCTCGAGATCCTGCGCAACCATCTCGGCCTGACCGGCACGCGCTACGGCTGTGGCCTCGAACAGTGCGGCTGCTGCACCGTGCTGATCGACGATCAGCCGGCCTATGCCTGCTCGCGCGAGATGGGCACCGTTGCCGGCCGGGCGGTGACGACGATCGAGGGGCTGGGCAGCGCGGCGCAGCCGCATCCCATCCAGCAGGCCTTCCTCGACGAGCAGGCGGGCCAGTGTGGCTACTGCCTCTCCGGCATCGTGATATCGGCCAAGGCGCTGCTCGACCGCAATCCCGATCCCGGCCGCGACGAGATCGTCGCTGCGCTCGACCGCCATCTCTGTCGCTGCGGCGCGCACCAGCGCATCCTGCGCGCCGTCGAGCGCGCCGCCACCGCGCTGCGGGCCGCAGGCGCGGCAGGGAGGAAGCCATGACCGCGCCGCCGCTGCCCGCCAGCCTGCCCGCCAGCCTGGTCGACAACCCGCGGCTCGATCGCTGGATTCGTTTCCTGCCTGACCGGACGGTGCGCATCGCGACAGGCAAGGTGGAGATGGGGCAGGGCATCGTCACGGCCATCGGCCAGATCGCCGCCGACGAGCTGGACGTGCCGCTCGACCGGGTTGCCGTGCTGTCGGGCGACACGGCCGAGGGGCCGGACGAGCTCTACACGACCTCGTCGCTGTCGATCGAGGTCTCGGGCGCCTCGGTGCGGCTGGTCTGCGCCGAGGTGCGGGCGAAGGCGCTGGACCGCGCCGCGCTGCGCCTCAACTGCAGCCGCGATGACCTCGCCGTCATCGACGGGGGATTCGTGCAGAACGGCACCCCGACCGGCCAGGACTACTGGACGATCGCCGGCGAGATCGATCTCGGCCAGCCGGCCACCGGCGCGGCGCCGATGAAATCTGCCGCCGAGTACCGCATCGTTGGCCGACCGGTGCCGCGCCTCGACCTGCCCGCGAAGCTGAGCGGCAGTGCCTTCGTGCACGACAGGCTGCCCGCCGACGTGCTGCATGCCCGGACCTTGCGGCAGCCATGCCGCGGCGCCGAGCTGACGGTGCTCGACGAGGCGGCCATCCGCCGTGCCGCCCTTCGCCAGCATGCCGCCGGCGAGCTGCAGATCGTCCGCGATGCCAATTTCGTCGCTTTCGCAAGCCCGGTCGAGAGCGTGGCAGAGGCGGCGGCGGCCGCGGCACCGTCGCATGCGACATGGGCCGGCGTCCGGCGACTCGCGCCGGTGCAGCAGGAGGCGGCCTGGCTGCAGGGCCAGCCCAGCGACGACCGTCGCATCGGCGCCTGGCCGGCGCCGGCGTCGCCACCGGAGCGGCTCGTGCAGGCGAGCTTCTCGCGGCCCTATATCGCGCATGCCTCGATGGCGCCGTCCTGCGCGCTGGCCCGGTTCGATGACGGACGGCTCACGGTTCTCTCCCACGGCCAGGGCATGCACCCCTTGCGCCGGAACCTGGCGGAGGCGCTCGGTCTGCCGGTCGAGGCCGTCACGGCGCGGCACCTGCATGGCGCGGGCTGCTATGGCCACAACGGCGCCGACGATGCCGCGCTCGACGCGGCGCTGGTCGCCCGGCGCCTGCCGGGGCGATGGATCCGCCTGCAGTGGCGGCGCGAGGAGGAGTTTGGCTACGAGCCGGTCGGCGCGGCGATGCTGGTCACGCTGCATGTCGGCCTGAACGAGCGCGGCCGGCCGGCCGACTGGACGACCGAGATCTGGAGCCCGACACACGTGCAGCGTCCGGGCAGCGGCAGCGGTCATCTGCTCGCCACCGAGGCCCTGGCCGAGCCGCCTCCCGAGATCGCGCCATTCGATCCTCCCGAGGCGCGCGGCGGAGGCGGCACGCGCAACGCCGTGCCGCTCTATGACGTGCCCGCGCATCGCATCCTGCACCACCTCGTGCTGCGTCCGCCGGTCCGCACCTCGGCACTGCGCGGGCTTGGGGCCTTGCCCAACGTCTTTGCCATCGAATCGCTGATCGACGATCTGGCGGAACGCGCCGGCGAGGATCCCGTCGCCTACCGGCTGTCGATCCTGTCCGATCCGCGCGCCCGCCATCTGGTCCAGCGGGTCGCGGACTGGGCTGGTTGGGCAGCGCGGGGCCCCTCGGGCACCGGCCAGGGACTGGGCCTGGGAATCGCCCGCTACAAGAACCGGTCGGCCTATGCCGCCGTGGTCGCCGCCGTCACCGTGCGGCAAGAGGTCAAGGTCGATCGCATCTGGTGCGTCGCCGATGCCGGACTGGTGATCAATCCGGACGGCGCGCGCAACCAGCTCGAGGGCGGCATCGTCCAGGCCGTGAGCTGGACCCTGAAGGAGCAGGTGCGTCTCGACGAGCAGGGCATCGCCTCGCGTGACTGGCAGAGCTATCCCATCCTGCGCTTCAGCGAGGTGCCCGAAATCGAGGTCGAGCTGGTCGACGGCGCGGCCAACCCGCCGCTGGGCGTTGGGGAGTGCACGGTCGGACCGACGGCGGCGGCGATCGGCAATGCAGTGAGCCATGCGCTCGGCATGCGCATTCACGACATGCCGCTGACACGCGAACGCATCGCGGCGGCGTTGCTCAAGGTCTGACGGCGGGGCTATACCGGACGCCCATGGTGCAATGTCCGGAGGATGCTTGATGCGGCTGCTGGTCCTGTTGTTCGTCCTGTTCGCCACGCCGACTTTCGCGGCCGACTGGACGCCGTGGCGTGACAGTTGCGAGGCGGCCGTGACCGGTGGCGCGGAGCTGCTGCTCGCACAGGCGCAAAGGCAGAGCCAAGGACAGGGCCAAGGCCAAGGACAGGGCGGCCAAGGCCAGAGCCAGGGAGGATCGAACGCCCAGCCCGAGCAGCGCCATCCGGGCGACTATTGCTGCGTGCATTGCCGCCACGACGAGATTCCGTGCGGCAGGCAGTGCCTGTCCAAGAAGAGCAAGGAGGTCTGCACCGAGAAGCGGACCTGCGCCTGCCCCGGCAAGCCCTGAGGGCGCGGACCGTTCGTTTTTGACGGGCTGCGCCTGTCGATCCGTGCCATGCTCGCCGCTCTCCATGGAGGCGAGCCATGCCGCAGCGAAAGGAAGGCCAGCCGTACGACCGCCGGGCCGAAGACCTCGGCAACATCGTGGCGCTGGAGCACGTCAATCTGCAGATAGAAAACCAGGAGCTGGGCACGCTGTTCTATGTCAGCGGCCTCGGCCTGACGCGCGATCCGTACATGATGACCAGCACAGACAACATGTGGGTCAATGTCGGCGCCAGCCAGTTCCACCTCATTACCGGTACGCCGCAGCGCCTGCGTGGCCGCGTCGGCCTGGTGATTCCCGACCGCGCCGCGCTGCTGCGGCGGCTGGAACGGATGCGCGGGCCGCTCGCGGGTACGCGCTTCGACTTCCGGGAACACGAGGATTGCGTCGAGGCGACCTGTCCCTGGGGCAACACGATCCGTGTCCACGCACCCGGCGCGTTCGGCCGCCTGCAGCTCGGTATGCCCTACGTCGAGTTCGACGTGCCGGCTGGCGCCGCATCGGCCATCGCGGACTTCTATCGCGAGATCTTCGAGACCGACGCCACCGTCGACGGGACGGGTGGAAGGCCGGCCGCGCACGTCTCCGTGGGTCCGTCGCAGTCGCTGGTCTTCCGCGAGCATCCCGGCGCGCTGCCGGCCTATGACGGGCATCACATCCAGGTCTATGTCGCCAACTTCTCGCGGCCGCATCGGCGGCTGCTCGAGCGCGGCCTGGTCACCGAGGAAAGCAACCGCTACCAGTATCGCTTCGAGACCATCGTCGACCTCTCGACCGGCCAGCCGCTGTTCGAGATCGAGCACGAGGTGCGCAGCATGACCAATCCCCTTTTTGCGCGCCCGCTGGTCAACCGCAATCCGGCGCAGAACAACCGTGCCTACGTGCCGGGCCGCGACGGCTGGGTGGCCGAGCCGATGGCGCCGGAGATGGAGGATCCGCGCGGCGAAGCGCGCCGGCAGCGTGCCCTGCGGGCGACGCGGCGCCCGCAGGCGGCGGAGTAGGCAGCAGGACCTTCTCTCCCACATGGCAACGGGCGCCGCGCGAAGGCGCGACGCCCGTCCATCGGGGCGCTACCAGGGCTCGGCTTACCAGTAGCTGGGAGCGTTGTAGTACCGGTCCACCTGACGGCCGTAGTCGGGCGTCCAGTGGAAATCGGCGTCCATGTCATAGTTCGGCGCTCCCTCGAGCTGCTTCCGATCGAGGTTCACGACGTAGCCGCCCTTTCGCTCGTCGTAGGTCAGGGCGGACCATGGCAGCGGATGGTACTTCTCGCCGATGCCGAGGAACCCGCCGAACGACATGATCGCATAGATCGCCTTGCCGCTGATCTTGTCGATCATGATGTCGTCCACCGTGCCGAGCTTCTCGCCCTGCAGGTTGTAGACGTCCGTTCCTTCGACCCGCTCCGCCGCGATCAGGCTGTTGGACGTGATCTTGGTCTCTTGGCTGGCCATTCATGACTCCTTGGGTAACGGGCGCAGAATGCGCCGGCCCTAGGAACGGGGCGAGGCGGCGAACGTTCCGGCGCGCTCATGGCATTTCTGGTGGCGCAACTCGGTGCGGCGGCCGCCATTCCCTCTCGAGGAGGACCTGTGCCATGGCCTACGAAGATTGGGACGACTACCGCGATATTGCGCTCGAGCACGAGGATCGCCCTGGGCGGAGGCTCGTCCGGGCCCGCCATCCGCCGGCCCGCCGGCACGGTGATCCCTACGGGTCCGTCTTCTCCCGCAGCCTGCACGAAAGGCGCAACCGTGAGCCGTCGGGCTACGCCGGACAGGGGGAGGACGTGCACTCCCGCGGGCACGGCGTCTTCGGTGGCCGCAGGGGCGGCGGACGCCTCGATATGCGCGGGCGGGGTCCGAGGGGCTATGTGCGCTCCGACGATCGCCTCTGGGAGGCCGTCTGCGATGCGCTGACCGAAGCGTCCGATCTCGACGCCAGCGACATCGAGGTGGCCGTCGACCGCGGCGAGGTGACGCTCTCCGGCACCGTCGGCGAGCGGGCCGACAGGCGCCTGGCCGAAGACCTCGCGGGGGCGGTCACCGGCGTCCGGCACGTGCGCAACGACCTGCGGATCGGGTATCAGCGGCTCCAGGAACTCTCCTGACCGGCCCGGTTTCCGCCAATGCAACGATACCCGTAGCGGGGGCATTCACTGCGCATCCTGAAACCGAAAGGAGAAGAACCATGCTGAAGACATCGACGATCGCGGCGTGCATCGTGGCCCTTACGGGCGGCGCGACGATGGCCCAGACCGGTGCCTATGATCCCACTCTGTCGGGCCCGGGCGCGGCGCCCGGCGGTGCAAGCGGCGCGGCGCCCGTGACGAGCATCGGCACCCCGGCCGCCATCGGCCAGCACACCGCCGAGTACGGCACCCAGTCGACATCGGTGCTGTCCCAGACCGTGAAGAACGAGAGTGCCGCAGGCATGGGCAGCAGCGTCTACACGCCGCGCGCGCAGGCGGTCTATGGAACCATGCCGCAGGACCCGAACCGGGTCGCGCCGGGTCAACTGGCCGACCGCTACGGCTACTATGGCGCGCAGGAGCCGACGGCCTATCGCTACGAGGCGCAGGCGCCCGGATCGGTGGTCCCGCTCGACAGCCACAATCCGCGTGCTGTCGCGATCACCGACGAGTACGGCTACCAGTACAACAGCGAAGGTCAGCGCATCGGCAAGGCGCGGGGCCGCTGAGTACGCTCCGTAGCGATGGCCCGGACCGTGTCATGTCCTGACCGGTCCGGGCCGGTCGAGCCCGACCCCGGTCAGGTGGCCGAAGGCGACTTCCAGCCACGCTATGGCCGGGGGCGGGAGGGGCGGGCGCAGGATGGAGGCGATGTTGGCGGCGACGTGGTCCTTGTTTCCCGTGCCGAACAGCACGACGTCGACGCCGGGGGTGTGGCGGGCGTAACGGTAGGCTGCATCCGTGACGCTCTCCGCTGCTCCTTGGGCGGTCAGGAACCGCAGCGGATCTCCATCGCCGAGGAGGGACTTGTCGAGCCGGCCGTCGGCGGCCAGCCGGGCGAAGACTTCCGCCCGGTAGGCGGCGTTGCTGAAGATGTTGCGCACGACGAACATCAGCAGCGTCCCGATGCCGCGGCGCCGCGTTGTCGGAAAGAGGCGCTGGCGGGCGCCCTGGTTCACGAGGCTGTAGGCCAGCATTGCGACTTCCCACGGCGCCTCCTCGAGCGCACGGACGAGCATGCGCTGCTCCGGATCGTTGGGGCCGGTCTCCGTGATGCCCACGTGCCGGATCTTGCCCTGCTCCTTGAGTTTTCACCAGGGCGGGCGCCAGCACGTCGCGGTGGTGCTCGTACGACGAGGGCGCGACCGCGTGGAAATGGAAGATGTCGACGTGATCGAGTCCGAGCCGCCGCAGGGCCGCCTCCACCTTGGCCGTGACCGTGGAGGCGGTGTCGCCCGGGCCGAACAGCGCCTTGGTCGAGATGACCAGGCGGTCGCGACCGCAGGCCCGCGCGGCGGCGCCGACGATCTCCTCGGTGCCGTACGCTTCGGCCGTGTCGAGGAAGTTGACGCCGAGATCGACCGCCGTACGGACCACCGCGACGCAGTCGTCGAAGCTGGCGCCGCGCCCAAGGCCCAGCCGGCTGTTGCCGCCGCAGCCGAGCCCGGCGACGCTGACCGTCAGTCCGGTCTTCCCGAGAGGCCTGTATTCCATCGGTCACCCTTCCATCCGTCCGAGACCCGCCGACGCGCCTTGCTGCCTGGCGGCGCGTGACTGTAGGTAGGACTCTCGGACGCATGGTCTGCAAGTGGATCCGGACGGATGGACCTGAGGCAGCTCGAGCATCTTGTCGCGGTCTGCAGCGCGGGCAGCTTCAGCGGCGCGGCCAAGCGCCTGCGCATCTCGCAGCCCGCGCTGAGCCGCAGCATCGCGCGGCTCGAGAGGGACCTCGGGGTCAGGCTGTTCGATCGGGAGGCCGGCAGCGCCCGGCCGAACGCCTATGGCCGCGTGGCTGCCGAGCATGCGGCAAGCCTGCTGGCCGGTGCTGCGCGCCTGGGTGCCGAACTGAAGCAGCTTGGGCGTGGCGAGTCGGGTGCCCTGCGCATCGGCGTCGGTCCCGCCACGCGCGTCAAGCTCCTGCCCGAGGTCGTGCGGCGGCTCGGCGTCGACTTTCCGCATCTCCAGCTCCAGGCGCGGCACGACGGCATCCAGGCGCTGGTGCGCGCGCTGCGCATGGGCGATCTCGACCTCGTCTTCTGTCACTTCGAGGCACTGGACGAATTCTCGGACTTCATCCGGATCAAGATCCATGGCGATCGCCGCATCGCGGTCGTGCGGCCGCGGCACCCCGCGCTGCGCCAGGCGCCGCTCTCGCCCGAGAGGCTGCTGAGCTGGCCCATCGCCAGCGTCGGCGCGGTGCCAAGCTTCCGCCGCTGGATCGGAGCCCCGTCCGGCAAGGCCGCCCGCAACCTGAACGCCTTCGTTTCCGACGACTATGCGCTCGTGAAGGCGCGGCCGCTGGAGTCCGACTTCGTGGCGTGTGGTCCGCGTTTCGTGTTCGAGCAGGAACTGCGGGACGGTGCGCTGGTGGAACTGCCGCTGCGCGTCGAGATCGCCTATGAATGCTGGATGCTCACCACGGAAGCCGGTTCGCGCTCGCCCGTCGTGAAGAAGGTCGCCGCCTTCGCACGCGCGGCGATGCGGCGCCCGCAGCGCCCCTGATCGCCGCGTAAGACCTCGGCCCATGCACGGAAGCTATGGCCTATTCGCCGGGCGAGGGTGCCCGGCGGCCGACCGCCGGTGTCACAATGGTGAAAACGACGGTGCCGGGCGGAGGGGACATGGCTTTGAACGAGGGTGGCGCGCGCGGCGCGGTGTGGCTTCTCGAGAGGGGGCTGGTGGCGTTCGCTGCCGTCCTGGTCGGCTGGGCGGCGCCCGCCGCCGCCGAGTATCCCGACCGGCCCGTGCGACTGGTCGTGCCCTTCACGCCCGGTGGGTCCCCCGACACGACGGCCCGGCGCATCGCCCAGCGTCTCACCGAGGAGCTGAAGCAGCAGGTCGTCGTCGAGAACCGGCCGGGTGCGGCGGGCAATATCGGCGCCGAGATGGTCGCCCGCTCGGCGCCTGACGGCTATACGCTGATGATGATGGCGAACAGCCATGTCATCAATCCGGCGCTCTACCGGCGGATCGGCTATGACGTGCTGAAGGATTTCACGCCGATCTGCCTGGTGCTGCGCGGCGCCTCGATGATGGTGGTGCCGGCCGGCAGCCCGGCGAAGACGGTGAAGGAATTCGTCGACCTGGCGAAGGCCGAGCCCGGCAAGCTGAACTTCGGTTCGGGCGGCGCCGGCAGTCCTGCCCACCTGGCGGCCGAGGCGTTCCGCCAGGCTACCGGCATCGACTATATCCACGTGCCCTACAAGGGCGCGCCTGAGATCGTGCGTGCCCTGCTGTCCGATCAGGTGCAGGTCGGCTTCCCCACCTTCGAGACCGCGCTGGGCCAGGTCCAGCAGCAGACTCTGCGCGCACTGGCGACGACAGGCGCGAAACGGTCCCGCCTGCTGCCCGACACGCCGACCCTTCTGGAGGCGCTGCCCGACGGGTTCAGCCTCGAAGGCTGGCTGGGCATCGTCGCACCGGCGGGTACGCCGCCGGCGGTCACCCAGGCCATCGTCACGGCGATGGCCAAGGCACTGAAAGACCCGACTTTCCGTGAGAAGCTCGAAAGCGGCGGCTCCGACATCGATTTCCGACCGGGGCCGGATTTCGGTGCGATCCTGCCGGGCGAGCTCGTCAAGTGGCGCAAGCTCGTCGAGAGTGTCGGCGCCAAGGTCGAATAGGCAGAAAGCCGGACGGAGTAGCGAGCATCACCCATGGCAGGCCTGGACCCGCACATCCACGAGGTGCCCGACGATCTGCTGGCGGCGATCGACTGGTGCTACGAGCAGGGCTGGACCGACGGTCTTCCCGTCGTGCCGCCCGTCGTGGAACGCGTGAGATCCATGCTGGCCGCCGACGCGCGTGATCCCGCGACGGTGATCGCGCATCATCCTGCGACCGGCCTCGACCTTTCGCTGCACGCCGCCGCCGTGAACGCGGTGATGGCGGGCTGCCTGCCGGCATACTTCCCGGTGATCGTCGCCGCCTTCGAGGCGATGGATCGTCCGGACTTCAACTTCCACGGCTCGACCGCCAGCACCGGCGGCTCGGCGCCGCTGCTCGTCGTCAGCGGTCCCTACGCCGACGAGATCGGGATGAATGCCGACGTGAACCTCTTCGGTCCGGGCAATCGCGCCAATGCCACGATCGGACGCGCAGTGCGCCTCATCCTGCGCAACGTCTTCCAGATGCTGCCCGGCATCTCCGACAAGTCGACCCAGGGCAATCCCGGCAAGTACAGCTTCTGCATCGCCGAGCGGGCCCGCGGCAATCCCTGGCCGCTCCTCTGCGAGACGCAGGGCTATGGCGGGGGCACGTCGAGCGTCACCTGCTTTGCCGGCGGCGGCTTCTTCAATGTCGAAAACCACGGCGGCAACACGCCCGAGCAGGTGCTGGCCTCCGTCGCCGATTCGATGGCGAACTACGGCTGCATCAGCCTCGGCCAGTCCGTCGTCATCCTCGCGCCCGAGCACATGAGGATCGTGGCCGACGCCGGCTGGTCGCGGGAGAAGGTGCAGGAGTTCCTGTTCGCCGCGGCGAGACGGTCCGTGGAGGGCATGAAGGGCGTCGGCAAATACCGTGACCGCGAATATGACGCCCAGCACGGCGACGGCGCGCATCGGCTCCCCCCCCCAGGGTTCATGCATCGCGGCCCGCCGGCCGGCGGCCACCCCGTCACCCTCGGGGGGGGCGGGGCCGGCGGGCCCTCCCTGCTCCTCCCC
>Ga0182792_1000759_pt1 | contig 28855 bp, 26 predicted proteins | sample Passage237B_FD_130497 | JGI IMG/M metagenome (GOLD analysis project Ga0182792, IMG submission 130497) | Cellulose adapted compost microbial communities from Newby Island Compost Facility, Milpitas, CA, USA - Passage2 37B (version 2) (version 2) ...
AGCAACTGGCCGCTGCTGTCGCGGCTGCCGGAGCTCGTCGCGGACGGCTTTCCGGTCCTGGTCGGCGCGAGCCGCAAGCGGTTCCTCTGGCACCTGCTGGCCGGGCCCGACGGCGCCCCGGCGCCGCCGCTGCGCCGCGACCACGCGACCGCGGCGGTCTCGGCGCTGGCCGCCGCGGCGGGCGCGTGGTGCGTGCGCGTGCACGAGGTCCCGCCGTCCGCGGACGCCGTCCGTGTGGCCGCGGCATGGCAGGGTGTGGCGGGCGGGTCGCAGGGTCCGCACCGCGACGAGCGACAGGAGGACGCGTGAGCGACGTGACCGATGCCCAGGGTCACCGCCTGGACCAGATCCGCCTCGTCGGGGTGACCGCGACGGGGTACCACGGCGTGTTCGAGCACGAGCGCCGTGAGGGGCAGACGTTCGTGGTCGACGTGACCGTGCACCTGGACACCCGCCGGGCCGCGGCGCGCGACGACCTGGCGCACACGCTGGACTACGGCTCGCTCGCCGAGCAGGTGGTCGCGGTGGTCGAGGGCCCGCCCGCGGACCTCGTGGAGACGGTCGCGGAGCGGATCGCGGCCACGGTCCTGGCGGACGGCTCGGTCCAGGCCGTGGACGTCGCGGTGCACAAGCCGCAGGCGCCGATCACCGTGCCGTTCGGCGACGTGGTCGTCGAGATCCGCCGCGACCGCGGCAAGCTGCCCGCGGCGGAGCCGCACCGCGGCGAGATCCGCCCGCAGGCGGCCGCCGCGCCGCAGGCGGCCGCCGCGCCGCAGACGCGCCCCGCGCCGCAGACGCGCCCCGCCCCGCAGGCGCCCGCGCACACCGCGGCCCTGCCGGTGGCGCCGGCCCCGGCCACCGCGCACGCCGCGGGGGTCGCGCAGCCCGCGGCGGCCTCGGCGCCGTCCGGGCCCGCCGAGCCGCTCATCACCTCGCCGCAGGCCGCCGCCCCGGCACCCGCACCGCAGGCGCCCGCCGCGCCCGGACCGCAGGCACCCGCCGGGCGGCCCGCGGGCGCCGCGCCGCAGGGTCCGGGCGCCGGGCTGCCGGGCCTGCCGGGCACGATCCCGGGTGCGGGTGCCGCGGCGGCCGGTGCGGCCGCGGGTGCGCTCGCCGGCGCCGCCGGGACGGCCGCCGGCACTGCCGGGATTGGCACCGCGAGCGCCGGCCTGCCGGGCGCGGGTGTGCCCGGCGCGGGTGTGCCGGGCGCCGGCTCGCCGTACCCGCTGCCCAAGCCGGGCGGCCTCGTCGTCGGCGGCCCGCTGGGCGGCGGCGCGACGCTGCAGCCCGCCGACGAGGCGATCGTCGCGTCCGGCCCGCCGACGTCCGGCGTCCGCTCGGTGTCCCCGGCGGTGACGGCCGCGCCGGCGTCGCCCGCGTCCCCGCCCGCCCCGGTCGACGCGACGCAGGTCATGCCCCCGCTGTCGCTCGAGGAGCTCGACGAGGCGGCGTACCGCGACGAGGCGGCGTTCGGCGACGTGCGCCCCGAGATCCGTGAGCCGCGCTACGCGGAGACCCGGCCCGACGAGCGGGACGAGGAGCCCGTGGCGGGTGAGCTGGTCACGGACCGCCTCGACGACGCCCCGCCCGCGCCGGTGCAGGCGGTGCTCGCGCTCGGCGCGAACCTCGGCAACGCGCAGGAGACGCTGCGCCAGGCGGTCGGCGACCTCGACCGGACGCCGGGGGTGGACGTGGTCGACGTGTCGCCGCTCGCGCGCACCGCGCCGGTCGGCGGCCCGCCGGACCAGCCGGACTTCCTCAACGCGGTGGTGCTGGTGCGCACGACGCTGTCCCCGCGTGACCTGCTGCGTGCGTGCCAGGCGGTCGAGCAGGACCACGGCCGCGAGCGCCTCGAGCACTGGGGGCCGCGCACGCTCGACGTGGACATCGTCGTGTACGGCTCGGTGCTGGCGGTGACGGACGACCTCGAGCTGCCGCACCCGCGCGCGCACGAGCGGGCGTTCGTGCTGCAGCCGTGGGCGCAGGTCGACCCGGACGCCGTGCTGCCCGGCCTGGGCGGCGGCCCGGTCGCGGCGCTCGCGGCGACGGCCCCGGACCGGGACGGCCTGCGCTGGCTCGCGCTCGACTGGCTGACGGCGCCCGTGCCGGCCGCGCAGTGGGAGGCCGACGAGGGCGACCCGCACCGGCCGGAGGCCTGATGCAGCGCACGCGCTGGCAGTCGCTCGCCCTGGCCGCGGTGGCCGTGGCGGCGCTGACCTGGTGGGGGTTCCAGGTCGCGGCCGGGCGCGGGGCGCTCCCGCCGGAGGTGCCGTGGCTGGTCGCGGCGGTCGAGCTGCTGATCGCGGCCGTGGTCCTGTCGATGGGCTGGGCGGTGCGGCAGTACCTGCGCGGCAAGCGCCCGAACCTCGACCCGATCCGCGCGGCCCGCACGGCGGTGCTGGCGAAGGCGGCCTGCTACACGGGTGCGCTGCTGACCGGCTGGTACGGCGGGCAGACGGTCGTGCTGGTGGGTGACCTGGCGACGCACGGCAACGGCGGGCGCGCGGTCGCGGCGGGTGTCGCGGCGCTGGGCGCGGTGGCGCTGGTCGTCGTGGGCCTCGTCGTCGAGTGGATGTGCCACGTGCCGCCGCCGGAGGACGACGAGAAGGCCGAGGCCCCGCAGCCGAGCGCGGGGTAGCCGCGTCTCGGGCGTCCCGCCCCGCGACGGGTGGTGTGACCAGGCACGACGACGCGCAGCACGACGATGGGAGGATGACGGCGTGACGGAACCGACCCCGCAGCACTCCACCCCGCCTGCGACGCCGCCGGTGGCGCAGCCTGCCGCGCCGGCGACCGCGCCGACCGGGCCCGCCGCACCGGCACCCGCGCCGACCGCGCCGACCGCGCCGGCCGGGCCGACCGAGCCGACCGCGCCGACGGGGCCGACCGCTCCGGCGGGGCCGACCGCTCCGGCGGGGCCGCGCGAGCAGGCGCCCACGCTCACGGCGGGCCCGAGCCTGCCGTTCGAGCCCGACGGCGTGACGTGGACCCCGGTGTCGTCGCGGCTCGCCTCGGCGCGGCTGACCGCGCTGGCCCTGTGGCTGGTGCCGGTCGTCGCGGTGTTCGTGGTGCTCGCGCTGCTGACCGGTGGCCGGTGGTGGTGGGTGCCCGCGGGCGTGGTCGCCGCGCTGGGCCTGTGGGCGGCGGTGCTCGTGCCGCGCCAGGTGCGCGCGCTGGGCTACGCGGAGCGCGCCGACGACCTGCTGGTGCGCCGCGGCATCCTGTTCCGCCAGCTCGTCGTCGTGCCGTACGGCCGCATGCAGTACGTGGACGTGAGCGCGGGGCCGTTCGCGCGGCGCTTCCGGATCGCGTCGGTGGAGCTGCACACGGCGTCGCCCGCGACGACCGCGTCGATCGACGGCCTGCCGCCGGAGGAGGCCGCGCGCCTGCGCGACCGGCTCGCCTCGCGCGGTGAGGCCCGGCTGGCGGGCCTGTGAGCGACGCACGGCACGACGAGCCGCAGGTGACGGACGCGTCGCCGGGCGGCACGACGACGAACCCGGCGGGGACCCCCGGCCTGCCGGGCGACGCGGTGCCCGCGTCCGCGTGGCGGCGCGTGCACCCGGTGACGCCCGCGCTCAACGGCTGGAAGGCGCTGGTCGCGGTCATCGCGATCCTCGGCTACCAGGCGTCGGACAACCTCGGGTCGGCGCTCGAGCTGCTCGGCGGGCACGGCTGGCTGGTGGCGCTCGGCGTCGTCGTGGTGGTCGCGCTCGTCGGGTGGGGCTGGGCGGCGATCGCGTGGCGGCACATGCGGTTCGCGGTGACGGACGACGCGGTGCACCTGCACAGCGGCGTGCTGTTCCGCACGCAGCGGCAGGCGCGCCTGGACCGCCTGCAGGCGGTGGACGTGGTGCAGCCGCTGCTGGCGCGGCTGCTGGGGCTCGCGGAGCTGCGCCTGGAGGTCGCGGGCGGCAGCGACTCGGCGGTGAAGCTCGCGTACTTGCGGGAGCCGGACGCGCAGGCGCTGCGCGCGGAGCTGCTGGCGCTCGCGGCGGGTCTGCGGCGGCCGTCGTCGGCGGCTCCGGTGCCGGCCGCGCAGGCGAGGACGACGACGAGCGTGCCCGCGGTGCCGGGCCCGGACGGGACGCCCGCGGCCGAGCAGCCGGTGCCGCCCGCGGCGTTCGAGGAGGCCCCGGAGCAGGAGGTCTACTCCGTGCCGATGTCGCGGACGGTCGAGGCGGCGGTGCGCTCGGGCAGTGTCGTCGGCCTCGTGCTGCTCGTCGTGGGCGGTGTCGTGACCGCGGGGGTCGCGCGCGACCCCGGCGTGCTCGCGGTGCTCGTGCCGGCGTTCATCGGCTTCGTGGGCACCATCTGGGGCCGCGTGAACCAGGGCGCGGGGTTCCGGGCGGCGCTGTCGCCCGACGGGATCCGCCTGCGGCACGGCCTGACGGAGCAGCGCGCGCAGACGCTCCCGCCGGGGCGCGTGCAGGCGGTGCAGCTCACGCAGCCGCTGCTGTGGCGCTCGAAGGACTGGTGGCGGGTCCAGGTGAACGTCGCCGGGTACGGCGTGTCGATCGGCGAGGACCTCAACCGCGCGACGGTGCTGCACCCGGTCGCGACGCGGGACGAGGCGGCGACCGCGCTGTGGCTGGTGCTGCCGGACCTGGGCGTGGACGACCCGCGTGCGGTGGTCGAGGCGGGCATGGACGGCACGGGCACGGACGGTGGCTTCACGCCCGCGCCGCGGGCGGCGCGGTGGGTCGACCCGCTCGCGTGGCGACGGCACGGCGTGCGGGTGACGCGCACGGCGCTGCTCGCGCGCGCGGGCCGGGTGTTCCGCCGGCTCGTCGTGGTGCCGCACGAGCGGACGCAGTCCCTGGGGCTCGCGCAGGGCCCGCTGCAGCGTCGGCTGGGGCTGGCGAGCTTCGTCGTGCACTCGACGCCGGGGCCGGTGAGCCCGCGGGTGAACCACCTGGACGGCCGGGTCGCGGCGGCGCTGCTCGACGAGCAGGCGGAGCGGGCGCGCACGGCGCGCCGGGCGGCGCGCCCCGAGCAGTGGATGCGGGACGGCGCATGACGGCGGGCGCCGCGGACCGTCGTCCCGGGCGCCTGGGGGTCGGCGTGGTCGGTGCGGGCCGCGTGGGGGCGGTGCTGGGCAACGCTCTGCGCGCGGCCGGGCACCCCGTGGTGGGCGTGAGCGCGGTGTCGCAGGAGTCGCGCGACCGGGCGGAGGCGCTGCTGCCGGGGGTCCCGGTGCTGGACGTGCCGGAGGTGGTGCGCCGCGCGGAGCTCGTGCTGCTGGCCGTCCCGGACGACGCGCTGGCGGGCCTCGTCGCGGGCCTGGCGGAGACGGGTGCGTGGCAGCTGGGGCAGATCGTCGCGCACACGTCCGGGCGGTACGGCACGCAGGTGCTGGGGCCCGCGCGGGAGAAGGGTGCGATCCCGCTCGCGCTGCACCCGGCGATGACGTTCACGGGCACGTCCCTGGACCTGGCGCGCCTGGTGGGCTGCCCGTTCGCGGTGACGGCCCCGGCGGCGGTGCTGCCGATCGGCCAGGCGCTGGTCATGGAGGTCGGCGGGGAGCCGACGGTGCTCGACGAGGACGCGCGCGGGCTGTACCACGCGGCGCTCGCGCACGGCGCGAACCACCTCGTCGTGCTCGTCGCGCAGGCCGCGCAGGCGCTCGCGGCGGCGGGTGTGGCCGACCCGGGCCGGATGCTCGCGCCGCTGCTGGAGGCGGCCCTGGACGGCGCGCTGCGCGCCGCGTCGCCGGGCGAGCCGCTGACGCCGGGGGAGGCGCCCCGGGTGGGTGCGATCACGGCGCTCACGGGCCCGGTGCGCCGGGGCGACGCGGGCACGGTCGCGGAGCACCTGACGGTGCTGGACGCGTTCGCGGCGCGCGCCGGCGCCCCGGACGTCCCGGCGTCGTACCGGGCGCTCGCACGGGCGGCGGACGCCCGCGCGCTGGCCGCCGGGCTGCTGTCGCAGGACGCGGCGGCGCGGGTGCTGGACGCGCTGGCGTCTCGCACGTCACACGCCGCCGCGGTCGCGGGCATCGATCCGGATGCGGGATCGTTGCACCCAGAGGGCGCACCCGACCCGCGCCCCGACCCCGACCACGGGGCCGACCCGGACGACCCGGCCCCCGACGTGACCGGCGACGGGGACGCGCCCCACGACCAGGAGGACCCGGACGAGGGACGACCCCGCCGGGGACCGCAGGAGGACGCATGACCACCGCCGTCGGCAGCCCGACGCTCGCGCGCACGCGCGCCGAGCTCGACGCCGCACTGGCCGCACCCGCCGTCGCGCGCACGGCGCCGCACGCGCGCGCCGTCGTCATGACGATGGGCGCGCTGCACGACGGGCACCTGTCGCTGGTGCGGCGGGCGCGCGAGCTCGCGGACCGCGTGGTCGTCACGATCTTCGTCAACCCGCTGCAGTTCGGGGCGGGGGAGGACCTGGCGCGCTACCCGCGCGACCTGGCCGGCGACCTGGCGCTGCTCACGGGCGAGGGCCTGCTCGGGCCCGACGACGTGGTGTTCGCGCCGGAGCCCGCGGTGGTCTACCCGGACGGCGACCCGCTGGTGCGGGTGAGCGCGGGCGCGCTGGGCGAGACGCTCGAGGGCGCGGTGCGCCCCGGGCACTTCGACGGCGTGCTCACGGTGGTGCTCAAGCTCCTGCACCTCACGCGCCCGGACGTGGCCCTGTTCGGCCGCAAGGACGCCCAGCAGCTCGCGGCGGTGCGCCGCATGGTGCGGGACCTGGACGTGCCGGTGCAGGTGGTCGGGGTGCCGCTGGTGCGGGACGCGGACGGGCTGGCCCTGTCGAGCCGCAACGCGTACCTGTCCGACGACGAGCGCGCGCGGGCCCTGGGCCTGTCGCGGGCGCTGCGCGCGGGCGAGGAGGCCGCGGCCCGCGGGGCCGGTGCGGGCGAGGTGCTCGCGGCGACGCGCGACGTGCTCGCGGCCGCGGGCGTCGACGCGGTGGACTACGTGACGCTCGTCGACCGGGACGACTTCACGCCGGTCGCGGACGGCTGGGCGGGCGAGGCGGTCCTCGCGCTCGCGGCCCGGCTGGGCACGACGCGGCTCATCGACAACACGGTCGTGGTGCTCGGCCGGACGGGAGGCGACGCATGACCTCGCTGATGCGCACGATGATGACCGGCAAGATCCACCGGGCCACGGTGACGCAGGCCGACCTGCACTACGTGGGCTCGGTGACGGTCGACGCGGACCTGCTCGCGGCGGCGGACCTGCTGCCGGGCCAGCAGGTCGACATCGTCGACGTGACGAACGGCGCGCGCCTGACGACGTACGCGATCGCGGGCGAGGCGGGCTCGGGGCAGATCTGCATCAACGGCGCCGCGGCGCACCTGGTGCACCCGGGCGACGTGGTGATCCTCATCGCGTACGGGCTGATGTCCGACGCGGAGGCGCGCACGTACGAGCCGCACGTGGTGCTCGTGGACTCGGACAACCGGATCGTCGACCTGTCGGACGACCCGGGGCAGGTGCCGGAGGAGTGGACGGCGGCGGCGGGCCTGCAGCCGAGCGGTGTGCCGTTCGCGGCGGGCCGTGACCTGGTGGAGCACCCGCACCCGGTGGACCGCGCGGCGGCGCACACGCACGCGGGCTGCGGCGTGCCGGGGCCGCACACGCACGGTCCGGAGGACCGGCAGGCCCCGGGGACCCCCGACGAGCGCGCCGACGAGCAGGCCGGCGACTCCGTGCCGCACGGCGCGGGCCGGTGACGGGCACGCTCCCGGGCGTCGCCGCGCGCGACGCGGTGGCCGCACGCGCTGCGGGCCGGGTGGAGCTGGAGGCGGCGCCGCGGCTCGCGACGCGCCTGGCCGCCCCGGCGCCGGGGTGGACGGTCGAGGTCGACGCGATCGTCGTCGGCTCGGGCATCGCGGGCCTGACGGCGGCGCTCGAGCTGCGCACGCGCGTGCCGCGGGTGCTGCTGGTGACGAAGGACATCCTGGGCTCGGGCTCGACGGTGTGGGCGCAGGGCGGCATCGCCGCGGCGCTGGACCCGGAGGACTCCCCGGCGGCGCACCTGCAGGACACGCTGGTCGCGGGCGTGGGCCTGTGCGACCCGCGTGCGGTCGAGGTGCTGGTGACCGAGGGCCCGGCGCGGGTGCGCGAGCTCGTCGCGCGGGGTGCGGTGTTCGACACCGCCCCGGACGGGCAGATCTCGCTGACGCGCGAGGGCGGGCACCACGCGGACCGCATCGCGCACGCGGGCGGCGACGCGACGGGTGCGGAGATCTCCCGCGCGCTGGTCGCGCAGATCGAGGCGGTGCGCGACGACCCGGGCATCGAGGTCATCGAGCACGCGCTGGTGCTGGACGTGCTCACGGGCCCGCCGGGGCCGGACGGGCGGCCGGGTGCGGCGTGCGGCGTGACGCTGCACGTGATCGGCGAGGGTCAGCGTGACGGCGTGGGCGCGGCGCTCGGCAAGGCCGTGGTGCTCGCGACCGGCGGCATCGGGCAGGTGTTCCGCTCGTCGACGACCCCGCCGCAGGCCACGGGTGACGGCATCGCGGCCGCGCTGCGCGCCGGGGCCGTGGTCGGGGACATCGAGTTCGTGCAGTTCCACCCGACGGTGCTGTGGCTGGGCTCGGGCGTGAAGGGCCAGCTCACGCTGGTGTCGGAGGCCGTGCGCGGCGAGGGCGCGCTGCTGCTCGACACCGACGGGGTGCGGTTCATGCCGGACGTGCACCCGATGGCCGAGCTCGCGCCGCGCGACGTCGTGGCGCACGCGATCGTGCGCCGCATGGCGGACACCGGCTCGGACCACGTGTGGCTCGACGCGCGGCACCTCGGCGAGGACTTCCTGCGGGCCCGGTTCCCGACGATCCACGAGCGGCTGCTCGAGCACGGGATCGACCTGACGACGGACCTGGTGCCCGTGGCGCCGGCGCAGCACTACCACTCGGGCGGGGTCGTCACGGACCTCGTCGGGCGCACGTCCCTGCCCGGGCTGTACGCGGTGGGCGAGGCGGCGTGCACGGGCGTGCACGGCGCGAACCGCCTGGCGTCGAACTCGCTGCTCGAGGGCCTGGTGTTCGCGCACCGCGCCGCCCGGCACGTCACCGACAAGGTCGCGGCGGGCGCGCTGCGCCGCCAGGACCCGGTGCCGCGGGCGGGCGACGAGGCGCTCGTCGCGGCGGCGTCCCGGGCGCGTGTGCAGCGCCTCGCGACCGAGGGTCCGGGCGTGCTGCGCTCGGCGGACTGCCTGCGCCGCGCCGCGAGCGGGCTGGCCGCGGTGCCGACCGACGCGCACCTGCGCCACGACGACGGTCGCGCGCTGGCCGCGCCGCAGACCGCGGAGTGGGAGACGACGAACGTGCACCAGGTCGCGTCCGTGCTGACGGCCGTCGCCCTGGCGCGTGAGGAGAGCCGCGGCGGGCACGCCCGCAGCGACTTCCCGGACCGTGACGACGAGCAGTGGCGCGTGCGCCTGGAGGCGAGCCTGGACCCGGACGGGCAGCTCGTCGTGCGGCGCGCCCCGATCGACTGACGCGCCTGCCGGCGCCCCACGCACGAGGACGACGATGACGCACACGACCACCGGCCCGACGAGCACGAGCGCGCGCCCCGGCGTCCTGCCGGGGGACCCGGGTCCCGACGAGGGCGCGGTCGAGCGGCTCGTCGCGACCGCGCTGGACGAGGACCTGGGCGCCGCCCCCGGGCGGGACGTGACGTCGCAGGCGACGATCGCGCCGACGACGACGGGCACCGCGGACCTGGTGGCGCGCGCCGACGGCGTGGTCGCGGGGCTCGTCGTCGTGCCCGTGGTACTGCGGCAGGTCGCCGAGCGCCTCGGCCTGGCGCCCGCGAACCTCGTCGTGCGCGTGCCGGACGGGACGCGCGTGACCCGTGGCGACGTGCTCGCCGAGCTCACCGGCCCCGTGCAGCTCCTGCTCGTCGCGGAGCGCACGCTGCTCAACATCGCGTCGCGCGCGTCGGGCGTCGCGACGCACACCCGCCGCTGGGCGGACGCGCTGGCCGGAACAGGTGCGCTCGTGCTCGACACCCGCAAGACCACGCCGGGCCTGCGCGCGCTCGAGAAGTACGCGGTGCGCTGCGGTGGTGGCACCAACAAGCGCATGGGCCTGTACGACGTCGCGATGGTCAAGGACAACCACGTCGCCGCGGCGGGCTCGGTGACGGCCGCGATCGAGGCGGTGCGCTCCCGGTTCCCGGACGTCGCGATCCAGGTCGAGGCCGACACGCGCGACCAGGCCCTCGAGGCCGTCGCCGCGGGCGCGGACTTCCTGCTGCTCGACAACATGCCCACGCCCGTGCTGGCGGACGTGGTCGCGGCGGTCCGCGCGGTGGCGCCGGCCACCCAGCTCGAGGCGACGGGCAACCTCACGCTCGACCGCGCCGCGGAGGTCGCGTCCACGGGCGTCGACTACCTGTCGGTCGGCGGCCTGACGCACTCGTCGCCGATCCTCGACCTGGCCCTGGACCTGCGCGCCTGACGGGCGACGCCGCCGGGTCGCGCATCCCTCGGTGGGTCGTGCGGACGACTGCACGACCCACCGAGGAACGCACGGCCCACCGAGGGACTCACGACGTCAGGCGCACTCCCAGACGACGTTGGCCGCCTCCGGGCGCAGGTGCAGGTGCCAGGCGCCGTCCGGGCCCTGGACGCCGTAGAGCGACCGCGCGTCGAGGAACTCGTCGAGCGTCGCGTACGGGTAGCCCGCGGCGGTGCCGGTGAGCGTCGCGCCGGTGTCCGGGTCGAGCGTGCCGGAGGACTCCAGGTGCCGGCGGTGCACCCCCGCCGCGAGCGGGTTCCCCGCGGCGGGGACGACGACGTCGCGCCCGTCGGCGGTGCGGCCCGCGGTGCGCCACGCCGCGGGGTCGTGGTCGAGCTCGACGGTGACCTGCGCGGTGGAGCACGTGTCGACGGCCGGGGCCGTCGCGTACGCCGCCCAGGCGCCGTCCACGACCTGCTCGCCGCGGTCCACCCCGTCGTCCCAGGTGATGTCGAGGTAGTCGAGCCCGGGGACGTCGGCGTCGGCGACGGGGACGAGAGTCCGCAGCGGCGTGAGCACCGCGTACGAGAACGACCGTGCGCCGGGCACCTCGCCGCGCACACCGCGCTGCACGACGGTCAGCGCTCCGAGCTCCGCGACGGGCGTCAGCGTCTCGTGCTCGTCGCCCTGCGGCGCGGGCAGCCCGACGACCCGCGTGGCGTCGGCGCGCGTGGCCGCCGTGGACAGCGCGAAGCCGTCGTCGAGCGGCAGGCTCGCCGGCAGCGTGAGCGTGTCGTAGAACGTGTCGCGGTCGGCCACGGCCTTCGACGCGGTGAAGTCCTCGGCGCACGCGTCGCCGGTGCGCGCGCTCGGGCACAGGATCGCGCGCGGCCCGTCCTCGTCGATCTCGTACAGCTCGACGCGCGTGCCCCACGCGACCGTGTCCTCGTCGTGCGGCGCCGGGAAGGACAGCGCGTAGATCGCGGACGCCTCGCGGTCGCCGACGAGCAGCAGGGTCGGCTCGAGGCCGGACGCGAGCTCCTCGGGCGTGAACAGCGCGTCGAGCGCGTCGCTCGCGTCGATCGGCTCGTCGTGCCAGCGCTCGCCGGTGCGGGGTGCGGCGAGGCGCGCGAGCACGGTCGCGTCGTCGACCGCGGCGGCGCGCGCGACCGGCCCGTCGTCCACGGCGGGCGGTGCGGTCGTCGGTGCGGTCGTCGGCCGGGGGGACTCGCCCGTCGGTGCCGGGGACGGCGTCGCGCTGCGCGTGGCCGGGTCGACCGGGGTCGCGGCGTCCGACTGCGTGAGGGTCCACACGCCGACGCCCAGGACGCCGGCGCACGCGGCGGCGCCGACGGACTCGAACGCGTGCCGCTGGAGGCGCGCACGCCGGACGGTGCCGCGCACGCGGGTCAGCGTGCGCTCGTCGACGGGGGCGGTGGCCTGCGCGATCTCGTCGCGGGCGCCGGTCAGGAGCTGGTCGAGGTTCATCGTGCGCCTCCGGGGACGATGCGCGGGCGGGGAGCGGGACGGACGGGGGCTGTCTCGGCGGCGTCCGTGTGGGGGTGGGTGCCGAGGATCCGCGCGAGCTTGGCGAGGCCGTCGGCGGTGTAGCGCTTCACGGACCCCTCGGAGAGGTTGAGCACCGCGGCGGTCTCGGTGACGGACAGGTCGTCCATCTGCCGCAGGACCACGCACGCGCGCTCCCGGGGGGACAGGTGCGCCAGCGCGCGGACCACGTCGCGGCCCGGTGGGTCGGCCGCCTCGGGCGGGGGTGGCTCGGCGGCGGCGCGCAGCGCGACGAGCCGCTCGCGGCGCCGGCGGCGCGCCTCGTCGACGGCGCGGGACGCGATCGCGCGGCGCACGTACGCCTCGGCCTGCTCGACGGTCGTGAACCGGGCGCGGCCGCGGAACGTCGCGATGAGCGCCTCCTGCACCAGGTCGGGCGCCTCGCTCGTCGAGCCGGCGACCAGCGCGGCGTGGGCGACCAGGCGCGGCCAGCGCTCGCGCGCCACCTGGTCGAGCAGCAGTTCCCATGGTCGTGCCACGGCGTTCCCCCTCGGTCGTCGGGATGTCGTAGCCACAACGCCCCTGCCCCCGGGCCGCGTTGGGGGCAATCGTCGCGCACGCCACGTCGCGGCGGACCCGGACGCGGGGGAGAGGTCGCCGGGTGCCCGATTACGATGGTCCGGTGACCGACACCCCTTCCTCGCCCGTTGCCGACGCGCCCGCGGTCGTCCCCGACGACACGCCCGAGCAGATCCGCATCCGGCGGGAGAAGCGTGAGCGCCTGCTCGCGGAGGGCACGGCGCCGTACCCGGTGTCCGTGCCGCGCACGCACACCATCGCCGAGGTGCGGGCCGCGTACCCGGACCTGGAGGCGGGGCAGGAGACGGACGACGAGGTCGGCGTGGCCGGTCGCGTCGTGTTCCTGCGCAACACCGGCAAGCTGTGCTTCGCGACGCTGCAGGACGGTGCCGGCACGCGGCTGCAGGCGATGCTCTCGCTCGCGGAGGTGGGCGAGGAGCGCCTCGGCGCGTTCAAGACGGACGTCGACCTGGGCGACCACGTGTTCGTGCACGGCCGCGTCATCATGTCGAAGCGCGGCGAGCTGAGCGTGTTCGCGGACTCGTGGCAGATGGCCGCCAAGGCGATCCGCCCGCTGCCGAACCTGTACGAGGGCGCGGAGCTGTCCGACGAGGCGCGCGTGCGTCAGCGGTACGTCGACCTGATCGTGAACCCGAAGGCGCGCGACATGGTGCGCACGCGCGCCGCGGTGGTGCGTTCCCTGCGCGACAACTTCGCGCGGCGCGGATTCCTCGAGGTCGAGACGCCGATGCTCCAGGTGCGTCCGGAAGGCGCGGCCGCGCGTCAGTTCGAGACGCACATGAATGCGTTCGACATCGACCTGTACCTGCGTATCGCGCCGGAGCTGTTCCTCAAGCGCGCCGCGGTCGGCGGTGTCGAGAAGGTGTTCGAGATCAACCGCAACTTCCGCAACGAGGGCGTCGACGCGACGCACTCGCCGGAGTTCGCGATGCTCGAGGCGTACGAGGCCTACGGCGACTACGACACGATGGCCGCGCTCACCCAGGACCTCGTGCAGACCGCGGCCCTGGAGGCGCTGGGCACGACGACGGTGACGCTCGCGGACGGCTCGGAGTACGAGCTGGGCGGCGAGTGGACGCACCTGACGATGTACGAGTCGCTGTCCGAGGCCGTGGGCGTGGAGATCACGCACGACACGGACGACGAGACGCTGCTGAAGCTGCTGGAGAAGGCGGAGATCGAGCTCGCGCCCGCGCAGCGCAACCACGGCAAGCTCGTCGAGGAGCTGTGGGAGCACCACGTGGGTGCCCACCTGCACGCGCCGACGTTCGTGCGGGACTTCCCGGTCGAGACGTCCCCGCTCACGCGCGACCACCGCACCAAGCCGGGCCTGGTGGAGAAGTGGGACCTGTACGTGCGCGGCCTCGAGCTCGCCACGGCGTACTCCGAGCTCGTCGACCCGGTGGTCCAGCGCCAGCGCTTCGAGGCGCAGGCGCTGCTCGCGGCGCGCGGCGACGACGAGGCGATGCGCATCGACGAGGACTTCCTCACCGCGATGGAGTTCGCCATGCCGCCGTCGGGCGGAATGGGAATGGGTATCGACCGTCTGCTCATCGCGATGACGGGTGCCGGAATCCGCGACACGATCCTGTTCCCGCTGACGAAGCCGCAGGCCTGAGATGGGCGGCATCGGCGGTGTCCTGACGGCGGTCATTCCGTCGATCGGCGTGGGTGTGCTGTTCTGGTTCGCGATGCGCGCGATCGTGAACGCGGACCGTTCGGAACGTCAGGCCCTCGCACGCATGGAGCAGGAAGAGCGCGAGCAGTCCCAGAATGTGAAGGAAAATCGCTCCACCATTTGACCTGAATTGCAATTCGGTGTGATGCTGACGCGCGTACCCCCCGCATATTCGCGCGACATCCCAGGGAGATCACCGGATGGCTCAGAAGGTTCAGGTCCTGCTCATCGACGACATCGACGGCTCGACCGCCGACGAGACGGTCACGTTCGGCCTCGACGGCGTGACCTACGAGATCGACCTCACCACCGAGCACGCCACCGAGCTCCGCGACGCGCTGGCGACGTGGGTCGGGCACGCGCGCAAGGTCGGCGGCCGCTCGGCGTCCGCCGCGGCGAAGCCCGCGTCGCGCCGCCGTGCGTCGGGCGACGCCCAGGCGATCCGCGAGTGGGCGAAGGCGCAGGGGCTCGAGGTCTCCGAGCGCGGCCGCATCAGCGCCGAGGTCCGCGAGGCCTACGACAAGGCCCACTGAGAGGCCCACCGACGGCCCGCTGACGACACGGCCCACGCGCCACGGGGCCGCTGACGCTCGACGCGCGAAGGCCCGGTCCCGCAGCCACGGGACCGGGCCTTCGCCGTTCGTGCGACCTGCGGCCTGGTCAGGCCCCGGGTCGGGTGGTGGTGAGCTCCCGCACCGCCGCGTACTGCTCGCGGACCTGCGGCGCCGCCTCGGCCGAGTAGACCTCCGCCGAGCCGGCGGCGTCCCACGCGGGCGGGGTGTCGCTGCCGGACAGCACCCACGCCGCCTGGCGCGCGGCACCGTCGGCCACGTACTCGCCGGGCGTCGGGACGACGACGTCGAGCCCGAACACGCTCGGCGCGATGCGCCGCACGGCCTCCGACCTCGCGCCGCCGCCGATGAGGAACAGCCGCTCCACCGCGACGCCGGTCGCCCGCAGGGCGTCGATGCCGTCCGCGAGGGCGCACAGCATGCCCTCGACCGCGGCCCGCGCGAGGTGCGCGGGGGTGGTGTTCGCCAGCCGCAGCCCGTGCAGGGCGCCGGTGGCGTCCGGCTTGTTCGGCGTGCGCTCACCCTCCAGGTAGGGGACGAGCACGAGCCCGTCCGCACCCGCGGGGGCCTGCAGCGCGAGCTCGGACAGGCCGGCATGGTCGACGCCGAGCATCCGGGCGGTCGCGTCGAGGACGCGCGAGGCGTTGAGCGTGCACGCGAGCGGCAGGAAGTTGCCGGTCGCGTCGGCGAACCCGTTGACGAGGCCCGAGCCGTCGGCGGCGGGCTTGCCCGTCACCGCGGAGACCACGCCGGACGTGCCGATCGACACCGCGACGTCCCCGGGGCGCAGCCCGAGGGCGAGCGCCGCGGCGGCGTTGTCCCCGGCGCCGGGGCCGAGCACCGGCCGCTTGGCGCCGACGACGGACCGCGGACCTGCCTCGTTCGGCCCGAGCACGCGCGGCACGGCCGCGTCGTGGCCCAGGGCGAGCTGGAGCAGGTCGGGCCGGTAGCCGTCGGTCGCGGGCGACCAGTAGCCGGTGCCGGACGCGTCGGAGCGGTCGGTGACGAGCTGGTCGAACGCGGGCGAGCCCGCGCCGTGACCGGCGAGCCGCCACGTCAGCCAGTCGTGCGGCAGCGCGACGGCCGCCACCCGGGCCGCGTTGTCGGGCTCGGCGTCCCGCAGCCAGCGCAGCTTGGTGACGGTGAGCGACGCGACGAGCACGGAGCCGGTCGCGTCGGCCCACGCCTGGGCGCCGCCGCCCTCGGCGATGAGGTCGAGCGCGGCCTGCGCCGAGCGGGTGTCGTTCCACAGCAGGGCGTCACGGACCACGTCGCCGTGCTCGTCGAGCGTGACCATGCCGTGCTGCTGCCCGCCCACGCTGACCGCGTCGACGTCGTCGAGGCCGCCCGCGTCCGCGATCGCGGTCTGCAGGGCGTCCCACCAGGCGGCGGGGGCGACCTCGGTGCCGTCGGGGTGGGACGCGCGACCGGAGCGCACGAGCGCCCCGGTCGCGGCGTCCCGGACCACGACCTTGCAGGACTGGGTCGAGGAGTCGACCCCGGCGACGAGCGCCATGCCTGTTCCGTCCTGTCCTGTGAGGGTCAGCCGCGCGCGCCGAGCGCGTGCTCGAGGGCGAGCTGGTTGAGGCGGACGAACGAGTAGCCGTGCTGCGCGGCGGCGTCGACGTCGAAGTCCTCGAAGGCCGAGCGGTCGGCGAGGAAGTCGGCGAGCGTCTCGCCCTCGTTCAGCGTCGGCTTGGCGAGCTCGAGCACGCCGGCGGCCTCGAGGGCCTCCTGGACCTCCGGGTCCTGGCGGAACGCGATCGCGCGCTCCTTGAGCAGGAGGTAGGTGGCCATGTTGGCGCGGGCCGACTCCCACACGCCGTCGAAGTTCTCGGTGCGCGACGGCTTGTAGTCGAAGTGGATCGGGCCCGTGTACTTGGGGCCGCCGCCCGGGAAGCCGTTCTCGAGCAGGTCGACGGTCGCGAACGCGGAGAACAGGTCGCCGTGGCCGAACACGAGGTCCTGGTCGTACTTGATGCCGCGCTGGCCGTTGAGGTCGATGTGGAACAGCTTCTCCGCCCACAGCGCCTGCGCGAGGCCCGTCGTGTAGTTCAGGCCGGCCATCTGCTCGTGGCCCGTCTCCGGGTTGAGGCCGACGATGTCGCCGTTCTCGAGCTTGGCGATGAGGCCGAGCGCGTGGCCGATGGTCGGCAGGAGGATGTCGCCGCGGGGCTCGTTCGGCTTCGGCTCCAGCGCGATGCGGAGCTTGTAGCCCTTCTCCTTGATGTAGGCGGCGACGGTGTCGATGCCGTCGGCGTAGGCCTGGTGCGCGGCGTACAGGTCCTTGGCGGAGTCGTACTCGGCGCCCTCGCGGCCGCCCCACATGACGAACGTGTCGGCGTCGAGCGACGCGGCGAGGTCGACGTTGCGCAGGATCTTGCGCAGTGCGTAGCGGCGCACACGGCGGTCGTTCGAGGTGAACGCGCCGTCCTTGAAGATCGGGTGCGAGAACGTGTTGGTGGTGACCATCTCGACGGTGATGCCGGTCTCCGCCAGCGCGCCGCGGAAGCGGTCGAGGATCTTCTCGCGCTCGGCGTCCGACGAGCCGAACGGCACGACGTCGTCGTCGTGGAACGTCACGTGCGCCGCGCCGAGCTCGGCGAGCTTGTGGACCGACTCGACCGGGTCGAGCCACGGCCGGGTGGCCGAGCCGAACTGGTCCTGGGCGTTCCAGCCGACGGTCCACAGACCGAAGGAGAACTTGTCGGCAGGGGTGGGCTTGCGCACCATCGCGGTACCTCTCGTCATCGAGTAGGGGCGGATATTTGTTGTACGGCTGAACTTATGCGCGGGGTCGGCTACGGTCAAGCCGTGAAGAGTTCGGCGGCGCGGCAGGGGACACTGCGCGAGCTCAACCTCGGTCTCGTGCTGCGCGAGGTGCTGTCCGCGGCGGCGACCCGTGCCGCACCACCCTCGCGCGCGGACGTCGCGGCGGCCACCGGGCTGACCCGCGCGACGGTCTCCGCGCTCGTCGACCGGCTCGTCTCCGGCGGCCTGCTCGCCGAGCTCGAGCCCGTGCCCACGCAGCGTGCCGGGCGGCCCGCGGTGCCGCTCGCGCCCGCCGGCGGCACGCTCGTCGCGCTCGGCGCCGAGGTCAACGTCGACTACCTCGCCGTGCGCGCCGTGGACCTCGCGGGCCACGTGCTCGCGCAGCGCGTGCGCCACGGCGACCACCGCGGCTCCGAGCCCAAGGAGGTGCTGACCGTCCTGGGCGCCGCCGCCGACACGGTGCTCGACGAGGCCCTCGCGACCGCGCGCGCCACCGAGCCGTCCGGCGCGCTCGCCGACACCACGCCCCCCGAGCCGCGCGTCGTCGGCACCGCGCTCGCCCTGCCCGGCCTCGTCGGGCGCGACACCGGCACGCTGCTGCTCGCGCCGAACCTCGGCTGGCGCGAGGTCGACGTCGTCGGCGCGCTCGCGGGCGCGTCGCGCGCGTTCGACGAGTACCGGCCCGCGCTCGCGAACGAGGCCGACCTGGCCGCGCTCGCCGAGTCCCGCGTCCGGCGGCCGGACGGCGTCGCGAGCTTCGTGCTCGTCTCCGGCGAGGTCGGCATCGGTGCCGCGATCGTGCTCGACGGGCACGTGTTCGGCGGGCGGCACGGCTGGGCCGGCGAGCTCGGCCACACGCTCGTCGCGGGCGGCCGCCAGCTCGAGCAGGTCGCCGGCCAGGACGCGATGCTGCGCGCCGCGGGCCTGCCGCGCGACGAGGGCGTCGAGCCGCTCGTCGCCGCGCTCGACGCCGACGACCCCGCCGCGCACGCCGCCGTCGCGGCCGCGGGGGAGGCGCTCGGCGCCGCGCTCGCGAACGTCGTCAACACCGTCGACGTGCCCCACGTCGTCCTCGGCGGGACGTACGCGCGCCTCGCGGAGCACGTCGCCGGGCCCGTGCTCGCCGCGCTGCGCGCGCACGTGCTCGCCGCGCCGTGGGCCGAGCCGACCGTCGACGTCGCGCGCGCCGGGGACCTCGCCGCCGTCGCGGGCGCCACGCACCTCGTGCGGGACCGCGTCGTCGCGGACCCCACCGCCTGGCTCACCGCCTGACGGGTCCCGACGAGCGCCGGTCCCGACGAGCAGGCGCGTCGTCCCGCCGTGCGCGCCGCGGCCCGCTGCCTAGACTCGCCGCGTGACTGAGCTGTGGATCGGGACCTACCCCGTCGCGGGGGCCGGCACGCCCGTCGGGCAGGGGGAGGGGGTCTGGTCCGTCGCGCTCGACGACGAGACCGGCGCGCTCACCGGCGCGCGGCAGCACGCCGAGCTGCCCGCGCCGTCGTTCCTCGCGCTGCGCACCGGCGCGCTCGCGGACGGGCCCGCCGCGCGGCTGTACGCGGTGCTCGAGGACGACGCCGGCCGGGTCGCCGGGCTGCTCCCGCACGACGGCACGCTCGCGCCCGACGCGTTCGTCCCGTCCGGCGGCGCCTACCCGTGCCACGTGCTGGCCACCGACCACGCCCTGCTCGTCGCGAACTACGGCTCCGGCACGCTCGGGGTGCTCGCGCTCGACGCCGACGGCGCGCTGGCCGGCGACCAGCCCGTGGTGCACGGGCACGCCGGGCACGGGCCGCGCGAGGACCGGCAGGAGGGCCCGCACGCGCACTTCGTCGCGCTCGCGCCCGGCGGGCGGTACGTGCTCGTCGTCGACCTCGGCACCGACGAGATCCGCCGGTACGCGTGGGACGGCCGCACCGCGACCCCCGCGGGCGTCGCCGCGACCCTGCCGCCCGGCACCGGGCCGCGGCACCTGGACTTCTCCGCGGACGGGCGGTTCGCGTACGTCGCGGGCGAGCTCGACACGGCCGTGCACGTCCTCGCGTGGGACGCGGGCACGGCGACCGGGACGCCGCTGCAGTCGGTCCCCGCCGTCGTCGGCGGCCCGGCACCCGCCGGCGACGGCTCGCTCACCTCGCACCTCGTCGTCGACGCCGGGGCGGTGCTCGTGGCCGTGCGCGGCGCGGACGTGCTGACCGCGTACCACGTCGAGGCCGACGGGCGGCTCGGCGCCGGGCGGTCCGTGGACCTCGGCGGGTCGTGGCCGCGGCACTTCGCGGTCGTCGGGCGCTGGGTGGTCGTCGCGCTCGAGAAGGCCGGCGAGCTCGTCGTGCTCGACCGCACGCTGCTCACCGCCGAGCCTGACGTCACGGTGGCGGACGAGCGCGCCGACGAGGTGGCCGGGGGAGGGGCCGACGGGCACGCCGACGGTGCCGCCGCCGCGCCGCGCGACCCCGTGCGCTCGCGGATCGCGCTGCCGTCGCCCACCTGCGTGCTGCCGCACCCCTGACGCGACCGGCGCCACCGGCACCCCGCGGTCCGGTTCCGCCCGCTTCGCGACGGGCGCCCGTCCAGCAGGCGGGACGGCGGGGGCGCGCGCTGCCGGTGCCGCCCCGACCGGCGACAATGGCCGACGACAGCGACCAGGAGGAGGAACCGTGGACCGGGCACCGCGCATCGCGATGCTGTCCGTGCACACCTCCCCGCTGGACCAGCCGGGCACGGGCGACGCGGGCGGCATGAACGTCTACGTCCTCGAGCTGTCCCGGGCCCTGGCGGCCCGCGGCGCGCGCGTCGAGATCTTCACGCGCGCCACCTCGTCGGACCTGCCCGAGACCGTCGTGCTGCCCGGCGCCGACACCGACGGCGCGCCCCTGACCCTCGAGGACGCGCCCGAGCGCGTGCGCGAGGTGCTCACCGCGCACGACGTGCCCGCCGGGGTCGTCCCGCCCGTCGTCGTGCACCACGTGCCCGCCGGACCGTTCGAGCGGCTCGACAAGAACGACCTGCCCGCCCTGCTGTGCGGCATGGCCGCGGGCGTGCTGCGCTGGGAGGCCGCGCGCCGGCCCGGCTGGTACGACGTCGTGCACGCCCACTACTGGCTGTCCGGGCAGGTCGGCGCGATCGCCGCCGACCGGTGGGAGGTGCCGCTCGTGCACACCGCCCACACGCTCGCCAAGGTCAAGAACGCCTCGCTCGCCCCCGGCGACCGGCCCGAGCCCGCCGCGCGCGTGCTCGGCGAGGAGCAGGTCGTCGCCGACGCCGACGCGCTCGTCGCGTCCACGCCCGCCGAGGCCGGCGAGCTCGTCGACCTGTACGGCGCCGACCCGGCGCGCGTGCACGTGGTCGAGCCGGGCGTGGACCTCGAGCGGTTCGCACCCGTCCCGCCTTCCGAGCGCGCGGCCGCCCGCGCCGCGCTCGGGCTGCCCGCCGACCGGGACGTCGTGCTGTTCGCGGGCCGCGTGCAGCCGCTCAAGGCCCCCGACGTGCTGGTTCGCGCGCTCGGCGTGCTGCGCGAGTCCGGGCGCCCCGTGCCGCTGCTCGTCGTGCTCGGCGGACCGTCCGGGCGGTCCACCGCGGTGCGCGAGCTCGAGGCGCTCGCGCAGGTCACCGGCGTCGCCGACTCGCTCGTCGTGCGCCCGCCCGCCGCCCGCGACGAGCTCGCGACCTGGTACCACGCGGCCGACCTCGTCGCGATGCCGTCGCGCTCGGAGTCGTTCGGGCTCGTCGCCGCCGAGGCGCAGGCCGCGGGCGTGCCGGTGGTCGCCGCGGCCGTCGGCGGGCTGCGCAGCATCGTCGACGACGGCGTGTCCGGCGTGCTCGTGCGCGGGCACGACCCGCGGCGCTGGGCGACCGTCCTGGCCGACACGCTCGCCGACCGCGAGCGGCTCGCCGCGTTCGGCGTCGCGGCCCGGCGGTCCGCCGAGCGGTTCGGCTGGGAGAGCGCCGCGGACCAGGTGCTCAAGGTCTACGCCGTCGCGCGCGAGGTCCGCGCCGCCCGGACGCGGGGCTGACGCCACGCGCGGACGGCGCGCGCTCGTCGTCGTGGGCGGCGGCTGACCGGGGGACGGACGTCCCTGCGACCCCCGCCGTGGGCTGAGGCAGGATGTAGCCCATGACGTACACCCTGGTGCTGCTCCGCCACGGCGAGAGCGAGTGGAACGCGAAGAACCTCTTCACCGGCTGGGTCGACGTGGCCCTCTCGGAGAAGGGCGTCGAGGAGGCGAAGCGCGGCGGTGCGCTCCTCAAGGAGGCCGGCATCCTCCCCGACGTCGTGCACACCTCGCTCCTGCGCCGGGCGATCACCACCGCGAACCTCGCGCTCGACGCCGCGGACCGCCACTGGATCCCCGTGAAGCGCTCGTGGCGCCTCAACGAGCGCCACTACGGCGCCCTGCAGGGCAAGGACAAGAAGCAGACGCTCGAGGAGTTCGGCGAGGAGCAGTTCATGCTCTGGCGCCGCTCGTACGACGTCCCGCCGCCCGCGATCGAGCCCGGCTCGGAGTTCTCGCAGGACGCCGACCCGCGCTACGCCGGCGAGCCCGTCGTGCTCACCGAGTGCCTCAAGGACGTCCTCGAGCGTGAGATGCCGTACTGGGAGTCGGGCATCGTGCCGGACCTCAAGGACGGCAAGACGGTCCTCGTCGCCGCGCACGGCAACTCCATCCGCGCGCTCGTGAAGTACCTCGACGACATCGACGACGCCACGATCTCCGGGCTCAACATCCCCACGGGCATCCCGCTGGTCTACGAGCTCGACGAGAACCTCAAGCCGACCGTGAAGGGCGGCACGTACCTCGACGCCGCCGCGGCCGAGGCCGCGATCGCCGCGGTCGCCAACCAGGGCCGCTGACGCCCTGACGCGCCTCGAAGGGCCGCCTCCCCACCCGGGAGGCGGCCCTTCGCCGTCCCGGGCCACCCTCGCCCCGCGCTCCCGCCTGCTCCGCCCGCCGCTGCCGTCGATGCAGGTATGGATGCAGCGTCCGCGGCCGTGGAGCGGCGGATCCTGCATCGATACCTGCATCGACCGGGCGTCGGCATCGGGACGCAGCGGCAGGATCCCGGCGGGTCGGGACACAAGGGGGTCGGTGGGCCGGCGCGAGGCGTCCGGAGGACCGGGCGGAGGAGGCGGCGATGGCGACGGTGGCGGAGCGGCGTACGGGGGTCGGGGCGTGAGCGCGGCGGTGGCGGAGCGGACCGCGACGCGGCGCGAGGTGGTGTGGGCGCGGCCCGCATCCGTGGTGCTCGGGGCGCTGCTCGCGGTCGCGGGCTACGTCGCGTTCCTCGCGGCCGCCGGCACCGGGCCCGTGTGCCCGGCGGTGTACCCGGCGCCGGAGGGCTGCGAGCCGGACCGCGGCCTGCACGCGGTCGTCGCGATCGGGGCGCCGTTCGGCGCGCTGCTGGGCGCGTCCGTGAGCCTCCTCGCGGTGCGCCGGCTGCCGGTCGGCGTGCGCGTGGCGCTGCTCGCGCTCGTCGTCGCCGCCGGCGGCGCGGCCACCGTCTGGGCCCTCGCCCTGCGCTCCTGACGCGCGAGGTCAGGCGACGGTGGGGGCGGGGTCCGCGGCGGAGCCCGTGACCTGGTAGGTGATGCGGCGGGCGACGGACACCGCGTGGTCGCCGAACCGCTCGTAGTAGCGGCCCAGCAGCGTCACGTCGACGGTCTCCTGCGGCGTCCCGGACCACGCGCCGCCGAGCAGCGCGGCGAACGTGTCCTCGTGCAGGTCGTCGAGCAGGTCGTCGTCCGCCTCGATGCTCGCGGCGAGCGCCACGTCGTGGGTCTCCAGCAGCGTGGTCGTGCGGTGCGCGACGCGGACCGCGGCGTCGTGCATGCGCGCGAACGTGGGCTCGAGCGCCGACGGCACCGCGTGGCCCGGGTAGCGGCCGCGCGCGACCTGCGCGACGTGCCGCGCGAGGTCGCCCATGCGCTCGAGGATCGAGCTGGTGCGCAGCGACGAGACGACGACGCGCAGGTCCGTCGCGACGGGCTGCTGCTGCGCGAGCAGGAGCACGCAGCGCTCGTCGAGGTCCCGCTCCATGGCGTCGATGCCGAGGTCGTCGGCGATGACGGACTCGGCGAGCGCGAGGTCCGCGGTGGCGAGGGCGACGCCCGCGTCGGTGACCGCCCGCTCCACGCGGCGGCTCATGGCGACGAGGTCCTCGCCGAGCTGGGTGAGCTCGGCGTCGAAGATGTCCCGCATGTCAGTCCTTCCGTCGGCGGGCACGACGGGGCCCGTCCGGTCGGCGCCCACGGTGGCAGCCGAAGGTGAACGACCGGGACCGCTGCGGTGAACGGCGGTCGGCCGGGGGTCGGCCGTTCGGGTGGGTCGAGATGCACGGTCCGCACCGTTTGCTAGGTTCCGTTCTGAGACGCGGGTGTCCGACGAGCGCAGCGTTCCGCGACATCGGAGGGCACCCGGGTGGTGAGGTCCGGTCCGCGGGGGTCAGCCCGCGGACCCGCCGCACGACGACGGGGTCGCGCGGGCGGTGCGCTGGTGCCGGTCCGGGCCGGGGGGCAGGAGGTGGACGATGACGTCGAGGTACGGGACCGTCGAGATGGTCGTGATCGAGTTCCCGCACGACGGCGTGCCGGACGTGTTCCGGGACGCCCTGAACGACCTGGTGCGCCGGCCGATGGTGCGGCTCATCGACCTGGTGTCGGTGCGGCGGCCCGTCTCGGGCGAGCTCGAGGTCGCGGAGGCCGCGGACGTCGGGGAGCGGCTGGGGCTCGAGGGGCTGGACCTCGTCGGGGGCGGGCTCGTCGGGCAGGAGGACATCGACGAGGTGGTCGAGTCGCTGCAGCCGGGGACGTCGGCGCTGCTCATGGTGTTCGAGCACCTGTGGTCGAAGGGCCTGAGCGACGCGATCCGCAGCACGGGCGGGCTGGTGCTGGGCACCGAGCGCATCCCGACGGAGGTGGTCGCGGCCGTCCTCGACGACCAGTGACCCGCCGGCCCGGCCGGGTGAACGCCGGGTGAACGCTCGACGAGCGTCCGGCCACGTCCGGGCGCGCGGGCGGATCCGCGGGGCGGTCCGCGCCTAGGGTGGCGTCGTGGACGAGGGGACGGGGCTCGCGCCGCTGGTGTGGGGTCTGCTCGGCGTGCTCGTCGGGCTGGCCGCCGCGCTGGCGTTCCGCTGGAGCGAGCGCGTGCAGCGCACCGTGCCGCCGCAGCCCGAGCCGGAGGTCGACGAGGGCCTCGTGCGCACGCTCGCGGTGCTGCGCTCGGCGGCCGTCGTGCTCGACCCCGACGACGCGGTGGTGCGCGCGAGCGCGCCCGCGTACGCGCTGGGCCTGGTGCGCGCCGGGCGGGTCGCGCCGCCGGCGATCCGGGACCTCGTGGCGCAGGTCCGCCGCGACGGTGTGATCCGCGACGAGGAGCTCGAGGTCGACCGCCCCGCGGGGCGGGGCTCGCTGCTCGTGCAGGTGCGCGTCGCGCAGGTCAGCGACCGCCACCTCGTCGTGCTGGCGGAGGACCTCACGCAGGCCAGGCGCCTCGAGGCGGTCCGGCGCGACTTCGTCGTGAACGTGTCGCACGAGCTCAAGACGCCCGTCGGCGCGCTGTCGCTGCTCGCGGAGACCGTGCAGGACGCGGCCGACGACCCCGAGGCGGTGCGGCGGTTCGCGGGTCGCATGCAGGCCGAGGCGCAGCGGCTGTCCTCGCTGGTGCACGAGATCATCGAGCTGTCCCGGCTGCAGGTCGCGGGCGCGCTGGGCCCGCTGAGCGTGGTCGACCTGGACGCCGTGGTCGCCGAGGCGGTGGACCGCGCCCGGACCGCCGCCGCCGCGAAGGACGTGCGCGTCGAGGTGGGCGGGGCGCGCGGCGTGCGGCTGTTCGGCAACCACGACCTGCTGGTCACCGCGGTGCGCAACCTCCTCGACAACGCGGTCGCCTACTCGCCCGCGGCGTCGCGGGTCGGGGTCGGCGTCCGGGAGGACGGTGACCTCGTCGAGGTCGCGGTGGTCGACGAGGGCATCGGCATCTCCGCGAGCGACACCGAGCGCGTGTTCGAGCGGTTCTACCGGGTCGACGCGGCGCGCTCGCGCGAGACCGGTGGCACCGGGCTGGGACTGTCGATCGTCAAGCACGTCGTCGCCGACCACGGCGGCGAGGTGACGGTGTGGTCGCAGCCGGGCCGCGGCTCGACGTTCACGATCCGGCTGCCGCGCCTCCCCGCCGACCGCCCGGCCCCCGGCGCCCCGGCGCCTACCGAGCCCGCCGACCAGGCGCAGCCCGCCGACCAGGACCGTCCCGACGAGGGAGAGCACGTGCACCGGAGCGCCTCATGACCCACGGCCCGACCCGCATCCTCGTCGTGGAGGACGAGGAGTCCTACCGCGACCCGCTGACGTACACGCTGCGCCGCGAGGGCTTCGACGTGGTCGAGGCCGCGACCGGCCCCGACGCGCTCGACCGGTTCGCCGAGCACGGTGCGGACCTCGTGCTGCTCGACCTCATGCTGCCGGGGCTGCCCGGCACGGAGGTGTGCCGGCGGCTGCGGACGACGAGCGACGTGCCCGTCATCATGCTCACCGCCAAGGACGACGAGATCGACAAGGTCGTCGGGCTCGAGCTCGGTGCGGACGACTACGTGACGAAGCCGTACTCGTCGAGGGAGCTCGTCGCGCGCATCCGCGCGGTGCTGCGCCGCCGCTCGTCGTCGCCCACGCCGACGGACGACACCGACGACGACCTGCTGGTCTCCGGCCCGGTGCGGATGGACGTGGACCGGCACACGGTGCACGTGCACGGCGCGCCCGTGGCGTTCCCGCTCAAGGAGTTCGAGCTGCTCGAGCTGCTGCTGCGCAACGCGGGCCGCGTGCTCACGCGCGCCCAGCTCATCGACCGCGTGTGGGGCTCGGACTACGTGGGGGACACCAAGACGCTCGACGTCCACGTCAAGCGCATCCGGGCGAAGATCGAGGCCGACCCGTCCGAGCCTCGGCTGCTGGTGACGGTGCGCGGGCTGGGCTACAAGCTCGAGGACGAGCCCGCGACCCGTTGACGCCCGAGCCGTCGGCGGGTGTTCACCCGGGGTTCACCCGGTGCCCGGGGTGCGGTCACGTCCGCGGGTCAGCCTTCCGTCGTGCGCACACCCGGTGCGCCGCGGAAAGGACGGACCCACTGTGAAGCTCTCCCTCCTCGGCCGCGCAGGGGCGGTCGCCCTCGTCGGCGCCGTCGCCCTGACGGCCTGCGGCTCGGACGACCCGCTGGGCACGGCAGCCTCCGGCGCGCCGGGCGCCGGCGGGGCCACGTCCGAGACGAGCACGCTGTCCGGTGAGCTGGACGGCGCGGGCGCCTCGTCGCAGGAGAAGGCGATGGACGCGTGGCGCGCCGGGTTCCAGGCGAGCCACCCGGACGTCACGGTCAACTACGACCCGGTCGGCTCGTCCGGCGGGCGGCGGCAGTTCGTCGACGGGGGCGTGGACTTCGCGGGGACCGACTCCGCGCTGAAGCCCGACGAGCTCGAGGCGGCCGCCGCGCGCTGCGAGGCCGTCGACATCCCCGTGTACGTCTCGCCCATCGCCGTGGCGTTCCACCTCGACGGCGTCCGCGAGCTGAACCTGGCGCCGGCGACGATCGCGCGGATCTTCCGCGGCGAGATCACCTCGTGGGACGACGCGGCGATCGTCGCCGACAACCCGGGCGTCGACCTGCCGGCGCTCGCGATCACGCCCGTGCACCGCGCCGACGGCTCGGGCACGACGAAGAACTTCACGGACTACCTGCACCGCACCGCCCCCGAGGCGTGGCCCGACGAGGGTGCCGACGACTGGCCGGTGGCCGGCGGCGAGTCCGGCACGGGCACGTCCGGGCTCGTGCAGGCGGTGCAGGCCGCGCAGGGCACGATCGGCTACGCGGACGAGTCCGCCGTCCCCGCCGACCTCGGTGTCGTCGCGGTGCAGGTCGGGGACGCGTTCGTCGCGCCGTCCGCCGAGGGCGCTGCGGCCGCGCTCGCGGCCTCCCCGCGCGACACCTTGCGCGCCGAGCACGACATCGCCGTCGAGGTGGACCGGACGACGACCGCCGAGGGCGCGTACCCGGTGCTGCTCGTCTCGTACGCGGTGGCGTGCCTGACCTACCCCGACCAGGAGACCGCCGACCTGGTCAAGGGCCTGCTCGGGTACGTCGTGAGCGACGAGGGCCAGGCCGCGGCGCAGGCCGCCGCGGGCTCCGCGCCGCTGCCCCCGGAGCTCGCGACCGCCGCGCGTGCGACGGTCGACGCGATCACCGTCGGCTGACCGACGCCGGTGGCCGGCCCACCCGGACCGGCCACCGGCACCCCAGGCACCTCGGCCCGACATCCCCCGAAAGACACCGGACATGACCCTCACCAGCACCCCCGCACCACCGGGGACCGCACCGGGCGGCCCCCCGGTCACGGCGCCGCGGCGGCGCGGCCGCGTCCGGCGCGTCACCGCCCGGGGCGCGAGCCGCGTGTTCCGCTGGACCGCCACCGGCGCGGGAGCGGTGATCCTGCTGCTGCTCGCCGCGGTGGCGGTCTTCCTCGTCGTGCAGGCGCTGCCCGCGATGACCACACGGTCCGACGAGCTCGTCGAGCGCGTGGCGTTCCTGCGCGGCTCGTCGTCGCTGCTCGACCACGTGGGCCCGCTCGTGTTCGGCACGGTGCTCGCCGCGGTGCTCGCGCTCGCGCTCGCGGTCCCCGTGGCGGTCGGGGTCGCGCTGTTCATCTCGCACTACGCACCGCGGCGCCTCGCCGCCGGGCTCGGGTACGTGGTCGACCTGCTCGCCGCGGTGCCGTCGGTCGTCTACGGGCTGTGGGGCGCGATCGTCCTGGCGCCCGCGGTCCAGCCGGTGTGGGCGTGGCTGAACGCGCAGCTGTCCTGGGTGCCGCTGTTCGGCGGGACGGTGTCGCCGACGGGCCGCGTCATCGCGACCGTCGGCGTGGTGCTGGCCGTCATGGTCCTGCCGATCATCACGGCGGTCAGCCGCGAGGTCTTCCTCGCGACGCCACGGCTGCACGAGGAGGCGGCCCTCGCGCTCGGCGCGACCCGCTGGGAGATGGTCCGGGTGACCGTGCTGCCGTTCGGGCGCTCGGGCGTCGTGTCCGCCGCGATGCTCGGCCTGGGCCGCGCGCTGGGGGAGACCATGGCGGTCCTCATGATCCTGTCGCAGGGGTTCGACTACAGCCTCCTGCTCCTGGCGGCGGGGCAGCAGCAGACCATCGCCGCGAACATCGCCGCGCAGTTCCCCGAGGCCAGCGACCTGGGGATGTCCGTGCTGATCGCCACGGGGCTCGCGCTGTTCGTCATCACGCTCGTCGTCAACATGGCGG
>Ga0182792_1000762_pt1 | contig 28793 bp, 26 predicted proteins | sample Passage237B_FD_130497 | JGI IMG/M metagenome (GOLD analysis project Ga0182792, IMG submission 130497) | Cellulose adapted compost microbial communities from Newby Island Compost Facility, Milpitas, CA, USA - Passage2 37B (version 2) (version 2) ...
CTTGATCTTCTTTTCTGGATCCGGCTCCCACGGAATGCCGACCGTTTCCGCTTCGTGGATAGCATCGCCCAGCCGTTGCAATTCGTCGCTGGTCAGGAACCGTTCGCGGGCCTGTTCGCGGAATGGCTCAATGCCTGCGGCGGGATTCTTGGTGCCGTCGGGGAGGGCACCGGTCTTGATGGCGTAGCTGTATGCGGCGCTGAGCAGGGACACTGCGCGATTCGCTGTTGCGGGGTGCGCCTTGCCGACAGTGCGGTGTGTGCGCCCGACGTCGGCTACGGTGACGGAGATGGCGGCCTTCTTGCCGAGAGCGGGGCGGATATGGGCTGCGAAGCCTTTGTAGGTCTCGACGGTACGCGCCTTTCGCTTCGCTGCGGCATGGTGGGTTAGGTAGTGATCCAGCAAGTCGTTCACGGTCTCGGCCTGACGGGCCGCTGTTCGCTCTGCCGCCGGATCCCCGCCCAGCTTGACCACGGCTAGGAGTCGCTCGGCCTCGGCCCTGGCCTTTTCGGGCGAAAGTGTAGCGAGGGTTCCGATCACGATTCGCCGCTTCGCCACCGCACGGCCGCCGGCCCCAGGGCGATATTCGACAAACCACGACGCGGCGCCGGTCGGGCGGATGCGCAGACCGAATCCGGGGAGGTCGCTATCGTAATACGCGACCGGCGACTTGCCGGGCTTCAGGGCCGAAACGGCGCGTCGGGTGAGCTTAAAAACAGGCATGTCGGGGGTTGTAGCATACGAGTCGCCACCGAGTCGCCACCGTAATGGGTATTCAAGGGTATCGATGGGGAACCAAGGGAATCTCAACTATGAAGAAATATGTGTTATATCAATAATATAGGTTTTCATCGGCACTGACGGGGATTGAGCGGAATTTAATCTTATCATTCTGTGGAACAGGAGGTCGGTGGTTCGAGCCCACCCAACTGTACCAGTCCTGAACCGTCTCCCCATCATTTCGTGGTGCTTGGCTCGGTCCTGCGTCGCCGCGCGCTTTGCGCGCGCCTGACGACCGGAACACGGGGGCGTTGCCGGCGTTGCCTTTTCAGGCGTCGCGGCAATATGCGGCCACGAAATGCAACGGAGATCTTGATGAATACCGGCCTGATATCCTCGATCGTCGCCGTGACCCTGCTCGGCGCGGCAGGTGGGGCGTTGGCGCAAGCCTCGAATACGGGCGGCGAGCGGCAGCAGCCGCCGGCCAAGCAGTCGGCGCCGCCGGAAGCGCCGCAGGCGGCCGGCCACGATGCGCAAACCGGTCAGCCCGAGACCGGGCCGAACGCCACGCAGTCGCAGAATCCCGGCACCAGGCACGATGTGGACGGGACCAATTCCAAATCCCGCTCGAATGCCGGCTCCGGATCGGCAACCTCGCCGTCCTCCGGCGGCAAGTGATCGCCCGCGATAAGCCGTTTCCACCTTTCGCTTCCCATGCCGTATAAAAGCCGGCCAATTCCATAGCGGCCGGCGCGCCGCACGATGTGTGGATGCGGATGGGACGATGGGCGAAGGGGACTAAATGACGGCGGCGGTCTATCTCGGCGCGGCGCTTGCGGAGATCGCCGGCTGCTTTGCCTTCTGGGCGTGGCTGCGGCTCGATCGCTCGGCATGGTGGCTGGTCCCGGGCATCGCCTCGCTCGTGGTGTTCGCCACACTCCTCACATGGGTCGAAACCGATGCGGCCGGCCGCGCCTATGCCGCCTATGGCGGCGTCTACATCGCAGCATCTCTGATGTGGCTGTGGCTTGCCGAGAGCGTGCGGCCGGACCGCTGGGATATCGCCGGCGCTGTCGTATGTCTCACGGGCGCTGCGATCATCCTGCTCGGCCCGCGTGCGTGAGGCGCGTCGTGGCGTCATGGACATAACGTGAATCGTGTGGCCGCGAGCCCACAACCGCGATTGCTTCAATCATGTAATAGATGCCGTTGGTCGCGACATCGCAACATTTATGCTTTTGCGAATCAAAAAACTGATTCAGTGTCGCTCCCCGAGTCAACGGGAGACCAGCCAATGAACACGATTGTATTTGCGTCGCGTAAAGGTGGCTCGGGTAAGAGCACGCTGGCGGCGCATCTGGCCACACACGCTCATAAGGCGGCCAAGCCCTGTCTGTTGATCGATGCCGATCCGCAAGGCTCGCTGACGCTGTGGCACAAGCTGCGTGGCACCGACGAGCCGCCGATCCGCGCCGCATCGCGTTCGGTGGCGGAGATCGTTGCGAAGGCCAAGCGGGACGGATTCGAGTGGGTGTTCATCGATACGCCGCCGAACATGTCGGCGGTGGTTGCGGACGCCGTCAGCAATGCGACCATGGCCATCATCCCGGCGCGCCCCGGCGTGTTCGATATCGATGCGGTGCAGGAGACGATCCAGACCTGCCGTGCCGCGCGCAAGCCCTATGCCGTCGTCATCAACGGCGCGCCGGCCATTCGCGACGGCGTCGAGAACCGGATGGTTACCGCCGCGCGCGAGGCGCTGGCGAAGTTCCGTGCGCCGGTCTGGGGCGGACAGATCACCAATCGCGCCGACCTCATTCTGGCGTTGAGCCATGGCGAGAGCGCGCGTGAATATTGCGCCGATGGCCGCGCGGCGACCGAGATCGGCCGGCTGTGGAACGGCATTGAGCGCTCGGTGAAGGCCATCCGTGGCCTGTCGTCGGCCAATGGCGCGATGCACCGTCAGGCCGCGTGAACTCTTCGCCTCTATGAGGCGGCCTCCGCCACCGGCATTGCATTGCCAAACCAAAGATTCGTCCGAACGAAAAAAAGCCGGGCTGAAGAGCCCGGCTTGTTTAGTCTTTGGCCAAAAGAGGCCGACACAATCACCTTCCAAGAGGGATAGCTGAAGCCTGTGGCTGCTGGAGGAGGGGGACAAGTGCAACCCCAAGCGATCAGTAGATTCATTATGGTCGATCGCAGCAACGCATCAATATCGCACCTCGCATGTCAGACATGCGGTCCTTGCGGGTAGTTCGGCCGGCACAAAACACGCGCGCGAAGAATTTGAATCGATTGTTCCGCACTTGAGGACGCCCACCCGACCGCCGCGCGGCCGGGAGAGTCGCTACGACGGCCAGCGCTGCGCCTTGCCGACCACGAAATCGCGGAAGACCTGAATCCGTGCCACGCTTTTCAGCTCTTCCGGATAGACGAAATACGTATCGAGCTGAATCGAATCTTCCTCGCCGAACAACTGCACGAGGCGGCTGTCTTCCTCGACGAGGTAGTCGGGCAGCGCGGCGATGCCGAGACCCTGCTGGCAGGCGCGCACCAGTCCGATCACGTTGTTGACCTTGAAGAACGGCTCGCGTGGCGTCGCGCCGTTGCGGCCGGCCTCGATCAGCCATTGCCGGTTCTGCAAATGCGGCGGCACGTTGACGTCGCTGAGCAGGATCAGGCGATGGTTGTCGAGTTCGTCGAGCGTGCGCGGCGTGCCGTAGCGCTTGACGTATTCGGGCGCGCAGTAGGCGTGGAAGCCCATCGAGAACAGCTTGCGCTGGATCAGGTCGGGCTGCGTCGGCTTGCGCGTGCGGATGGCGACGTCGGCCTCGCGCATCGACAGGTCGAGATCCTCGTCGGTGATGATCAGCGAGATGCGGATTTCCGGATAGAGCGCGGTGAATTCGCCGAGCCGCGGAATCAGCCAGTGAATGCCGACGCCGGGCGTGGTGGTGACCTTGAGGTCGCCGCTCGGCCGCTCGCGGCTGTCGGTCAGCTTGGCGCGCGCGGCCTGGAGCTGCATGAACACGTCGTGCGCGGTGCGAAACAGCAGGTCGCCCTGCTCGGTCAGGATCAGGCCGCGGGCGTGGCGGTGAAACAGCGAGACCGACAGTTCCTGTTCCAGCGCGCTGACCTGCCGCGACACCGCCGATTGCGAGAGCCCGAGCTGCTCGCCGGCATGCGTGAAGCTGCCTGCCTCCGCCGCGGCGTGAAACACCTTGAGCTTGTCCCAGTCCATATCCGCTAGTCCGCTTCGTGTGCGAGGCATGAGGGCTATTCCGCGGCGGCGCGGTCGCTGGCGCGCTGGTGAATGAAGCGTTCGGCTTCGAGCGCCGCCATGCAGCCCATGCCGGCGGCGGTAACCGCCTGGCGATAGGTTTCGTCGGCGACGTCGCCGGCGGCGAACAGGCCGGGCACGGAGGTTGCAGTGGAGTGCGGGGCGACCTCGACATAGCCGGACGGCGTCAGCTTGACCTGGCCCGCGACCAGTTCGGTCGCCGGCGCGTGCCCGATGGCGACGAAGAAGCCGTCGGCCTTGTGCTGGGTGATGGCGCCGGTCTTGAGATTCCTGAGCCGGATGTGGGTCACTTTTGGCGGGTTGTCGGCGCCGCAAATTTCCTCGACGGCGCTGTCCCAGATCACCTCGATCTTGGGGTGCTTGAACAGGCGCTCCTGCAGGATACGCTCGGCACGCAGGCTGTCGCGGCGATGCACCAGCGTGACGCGCGAGGCGAAATTGGTCAGGAACAGCGCTTCCTCGACCGCGGTGTTGCCGCCGCCGATCACGAACACCTCTTTCTCGCGATAGAAGAAGCCGTCGCAGGTGGCGCAGGCCGAGACGCCGAACCCCTTGAATTTCTCTTCCGACGGCAGCCCGAGCCAGCGCGCCTGCGCGCCGGTGGCAAGGATCACGGTCTCGGCGAGATAGACGTCACCGGAATCGCAAGCGAGGCGGAACGGGCGCTGCGCGAGGTCGAGCGAGTTGACGTGATCGGTGACGATCCTGGTGCCGACGTGCGCGGCCTGCTGCTCCATCTGCTGCATCAGCCATGGCCCCTGGATCACCTCGGCGAAGCCCGGATAGTTCTCGACGTCGGTGGTGATGGTGAGCTGGCCGCCGGGCTGGATGCCCTGGATCAGTACCGGCTCGAGCATGGCGCGGGCGGCATAGATCGCTGCGGTGTAGCCCGCCGGCCCCGAGCCGATGATCACCACTTTGGCGTGGACAGGGACAGCCATGCGCCGATCTCCTCTTTCTCAAGCCGCATGTCCCCATCGCGGAGCAACAGTCCGCCGACGCGTCGCGATAGGGTGAAAAGTTGCAGCCAACTCTATGCCATCTGTATAGCCATGCAAGAACTGCAACCCCCCCTCGATAATTTTCCCCAAATGAGACTTTACAGTCACGTTGCGCAATAAAATTGCGCAATAATCGAGGATCGGGTAAGAGGGGCGCGGCTTGCGGCCGCAGCCGCAGGCCGGGCGGGGAAAGCGAGCGTGCTCAAGGTATTGGACGAGATCGACCTCAAGATCCTCAAGGAGATCCAGGCCGACGGCCGGATCACCAACGTGGAGCTGGCTCGCCGCGTCGGTATTTCGCCGCCGCCATGCCTGCGCCGGGTGCGGGCCCTGGAGGAGGCCGGCTACATCGTCGGCTATCGCGGGCTGCTCGATGCCCGCCGCCTCGGCTTCGACGTCACGGTATTCGCCGCCGTGCACCTGGCAAGCCAGGCCGATGCCGACCTGCGTGCCTTCGAGGAATTTGTGCGCGCCGAGCCGCTGGTGCGCGAATGCTGGATGCTGTCGGGCGAGGTCGATTTCATCCTGAAATGCGTCGCGCCCGACATGGCGACGTTTCAGGAATTCGTCGCCCGGCTGACCGCGGCGCCGCTGGTGCGCAACGTGCGCACCTCGCTGGTTTTGCAGAACGCCAAGAACGAAGCGGCGGCGCCGCTGGAACTGAAAGGGGTCTAAGGGGCTGGCGTTTGTAGGGCCGGCATGGCGGCCGCACTGAAAACGCGTTTCTCCTCCGGCTTTTGATCGTCTAAGAGAGCAACGCGGATCGATGGTATCCGCAGCCATTGCAGCCGGGATTTGCCCGGCATCCAATCCTTACACGGCCGATACCGTGCGCGGGCTTCCCGAACCCGGCCGGCCGGATCACATTCATCATGCGCCGCCGGTGTCGGCTTCGGGTCAACCGGGCCGGCGCGGCGGTCACGTGAAGGGGCTGTCGTGACGCTCTACGGCATCGTTCTGCTTTCGGTCGCGGGTTTCGGCGCCGGCGTGCTCAATGCAGTCGCGGGCGGCGGCACGTTTCTCACCTTTGCCGCACTGGTCGCGCTGGGGCTGCCGACCATCGAGGCCAACGCCACCAGCGCGGTGGCGCTCAACCCCGCCAACTTCGCCAGCGTGTTCGCTTATCGCCGCGAGATCCACACGCATTTCCGCAGCATGGTCGGCTATTCGGTGATGGCCGTGCTGGGCGGGTTGCTGGGTGCGGGGCTGTTGATCTGGTTGGGCGACGAGGGATTTCGTCCGACCGTGCCGTGGCTGCTGCTGGCGGCGACGCTGTTGTTCGCCGGCTCCGACCGCATCCGCGCCGTGGCCGAACCGTGGGCCGACGCCAAGGCGGGCGGGGCGACCGCGATTGCCGGCGTCATCATGTTTGTGGTGTCGGTCTATGGCGGGTTTTTCGCGGCCGGCATGGGCATCATGATGCTGGCGGCGCTGATCATCACCGAGAAGGGCGACTTTCATAAGGCCAACGCCATCAAGATTCTGGCGGCGCTCCTGATCCAGTTGATGTCGTCGGCGGCGTTGATCGTCGGCGGCCTCGTGCACTGGCCAGAGGCCATCGTCACCATGGTCGCTTCGACGCTCGGCGGCTATTACGGCGTTGATGTTGCCCGGCGCGTGCCGCCCAAGATCATCCGCGCCGTGGTGGTCGGCATCGGCCTGGTGCTGACGGTGGTGTTCTTCCTGCGCTAGACGGCCCCTTCCTTTATCCCCCCGTTGCGGGGGAGGGGAGGGTGGGGCGTGATAGCTGACCGGACCGGAGATGAAATCCGTCGCCGACAACACGGCAACGAGAATATCATCCTCGCGACCGAGATGCGGCGATAGGCTTTCGTGCTTTCGCATCGGCCGTACTGGCGCAGGCGATTTCGAGGCGATATGTCAGCGCTCTTGAAACGCATGCGAGGCGTGCGTGGGGCGCGATAGTGCGCCGGCCCGGAGCAGGGTTGGACATGACAAGTTCGCAAGCCGTGATCTGGGGCGGGCTCGCCGTCGGCATCCTGTTCGGCATCGCCGCGCGGTTAAGCAGCCTGTGCCTGTTGAGCGGTTTGCGCGGCTGGTGGCTGAGCGGCGACGGCCGTCCGATCCGTACGTTCGCGCTGGCAATCGCGGTGGCGTTGATCGGCAGCCAGGCGCTGCAGGCCGCCGGCATCGTCGATCTATCGCAATCGATCTATGTCCGCGATGCCTTCTCGCTGCCGCTGGTGTTTGGCGGCGGCCTGCTGTTCGGCATCGGCATGGTGATGGCCAACGGCTGCGGCGCCCGCGCGCTGGTGCTGCTCGGCGGCGGCAATCTGCGCTCGGCGATCGTGCTGGTGTGCATCGGTATCGGCGGTTATGTGGCGCTCACCGGATTGCTTGGGCCGCTGCGGGTATGGGCCGGACAGATCGGCGTGCTCGACGTCGGCGCGGCGACAATTCCCGGCCTGCTCGAAAAGGCCGGGCTGGGCGGTCCGGCGGCTCTCGGGCTCACGGTGATCGCAATGGCCGGAGCGCTCGGCGTCTTTGCCCTCAGCCACGCGCCGTTCCGCAACAACCTGGCCCTGTTGCTCGGCGGCGCCGCGGTCGGCTGGGCCATCGTCGCTGGCTGGTATGTCACCGGCGCGCTCGGCGCCGACGAGTTCGAACCGGTGCCGGTGGCGTCGGCGACGTTCATCGCGCCGGTCGGCGACACCATCCTCTATGCGATGCTCTCGACCGGCAAGAAGATCAGTTTCGGCGTGACGCTGGTGGTCGGCGTCGTGCTCGGCTCGTTTGCACTGGCGGCTGCGCAGGGCGCGTTAGAACTGCAGGGCTTTGCCTCGCCGGGGGCGATGCTGCGCTACATGGCCGGTGGCGTGCTGATGGGCATCGGCGGCGCGTTCGCGACCGGCTGCTCCATCGGTCAGGGCATGACCGGGCTGTCGACGCTGGCGCTGATGTCGATAGCGGCCGCCGCTGGTATTGTCGCCGGCACCGCGCTGGCATTGCCGCGCCGCGCCCCGGCAGAGGGCATGGCCGTGGGCGCGCGCGACGTGCTCAAGGAAGGGCACCCGTAACAGGCTCAGCGATGCGGGCGCTGCCGCGCGACACCTCGCGCCACGCCTGCGCCAGCGCTGCGGCGGCCGCCTCGACATCGGCCATCGTGGTGGTGATGCCGACCGACAGCCGCACCGCGCCGAGCGCCTTCTCCTCGGGAATGCCGAGCGCGCGCAATACGCCGGAGGCTTCCTCGCGATCCGCATGACAGGCCGAGCCGGTCGAGGCCATCACGTCGGGACAGGCCGCCAGCACGGCGCGGCCGGAGACGCCGGGAAACAGTACATTGAGGGTGTTGGGCAGGCGCTCGGTCGGATGGCCGACGAGGGCCAGGCCGGGCACGTCGCGTTCGAGACGGTCGAGCAACGCTTTCGCAAGCGGGCGCATGTCGTGCGTCCCATCGCGGAGCCTCTTCGCGGCAAGCCGGCAGGCTTCGCCGAGCGCCACGATCGCGGCGACGTTTTCCGTCCCCGGCCGCACGCCCCGTTCCTGCCCGGCGCCGCGCAGCACCGGCCGGAGCGGCGTGCCGCGCCGGGCGTAGAGCGCGCCGATGCCTTTCGGCGCATAGAGCTTGTGGCCGGCGATCGACAACAGATCGACGCCCAGCGTATCGACATCGACGGCGACCTTGCCGACCGACTGCGCCGCATCGGCGTGGACCAGCGCACCGTTGTCATGGGCGGCGGCAGCGATCTCGGCTACCGGCTGCAGCACGCCGGTTTCGTTCTGTGCATGGATCAGCGTCACGAGGCCCGCGCCGGCGCGGATCGCGGCAATCGCTGCATCGGCATCGATGCGCCCGTCGGCATGCGCGCGAATGCGGTGCACGGCATAGCCCTGTTCGGCGAGCAGTCTGCATGGTTCGTTGGTTGCCGGGTGTTCCAGCACGCTGGTGACGATCGGCCGCTTCGCGCCGTCGCGCAACGTGCCGCGAATGGCGATGTTGCTGGCCTCGGTGCCGCCGCTGGTGAAGACGATTTCGTCGGGCTTGGCGCCGATCAGCGCCGCGACATGGGCGCGCGCCGTTGCCACGGCGTCGTGGGCGCGGCGGCCGAGCGGATGGCTGGACGAGGGATTGCCGAACTCTTCCCGCAGGAACGGCAGCATCGCCTCCAATACCTCGGGCAGGATCGGCGTCGTCGCGTTGCAGTCGAGGTAAACGGGCATCCCGGTGTCTTTCGCAAATGCGCCGCGCGACACGATCGCCGCGCGGCGTGAGTGTAGAACATGATCCCGAAAAGTGGGTACCGGTTTTCGGGCAAGATCATGCTCGAATGAAAATGAAAGGGGCAACCGACAAGTCTGATTCAACGTCGTTGTGTCAGACTTGTCGGGCGTTTCGGCCTTGGCGGAAAACTACGCCGCCACTTCCTTGACGGAGATGGAGTAGCGGAACTTGTCGGGGTCGAGGCTGTCGAGCTGCAGCTTGGCGCGCTCGGCCTGCGGATACATCAGGAAACCGATCCTGGTATTCTGACTGCCCGGCAGCACCACGTCGTGCGCGGTGTTGTAGGCGATCCAGTTGCCCTCCCAGGCACCGAACAGCGTCTTGCGCGCGGCGGCGACCTTGGCGTCGGTGAGCGGCAGATTGGTTGGCGGCTCTTCCAGCATCACCTTGCGCACGTCGGCCGGATCGACCGGCACCCAGCCGAAGCCGGCAAGCCAGACCTCGGCGCGGCAGTGCTGGGCCTTGGTGACGTTGCTTGAACCGGCGCCGAGGCTCTTGTAGCCGAACTTCGACGGTGCGACCCGCAGGCCGTACACGTCGCGCGCCGGCAGACCGCCGGCGCGGGCGAGACCGACATAGAGCGCATTGAGATCGGCGCACTTGCCGCCGAGGTTGCCGCTCTTGAGCATCGCAGCGACGTCGCCGATGCCGCAGCCGCGGGTCGAGGCGGTGCGCACGGTATTTTCTACCACCCATTCGTAGATCGCGCGTGCTTTCTCGATATCGCTCTTGGCGTTGGCGGCGGCGACGATCTTGTCGGATGTCTCTTTGACGATGCCATCGACCGGGATGAGGTCGGTGCCCTGGAGGTTGAGCTTGCGCGCATCTGCGCTGAGCGCCGCCTCGGTCCCCGGCTTGGTGAGATCGATGGCGCGGTCGCGGGTGGCGATGCGGCTCGTGACCTCGATCGTCGGGTCGATCTCGTCGTCGGCCCAGATCGCATGAAGCATCTCGGCGCCGTATTTCGGGTCGCGCACGCGCGCGACCTTCACGGCGTTGCCGGTCCATGTGCTGTCGCCGGGGCGAATCCAGTCTGTCTCGCTGACCGAGGGCAGCGGGATCCAGGCCTGCATGGTGCCTTGCGGATTATCGATCGACACGCGGGTGACGAGATCGAACGAGCGCCACGCGCCTGGCTTCGGCGCGAACGTCGTCGTGTCCGCGCGCGCCGCCTGCGGCAACGCGGCGGCAACCGTCACTGCGGCTGCGCTTTTGAGAAAATCACGTCGGTCCATTGTGTCCTCCTGTCATCGGCGACGTCGATCGGCCGGATGCCGGCACGTCGGTGCGGGTTCGTTTCGGATAAAGGGCGGCGATCGCGCTCACGATGTCGGGCCGCGACCAGTCGAGGTCGCCTTCGACGAACAGCCGGGGCTGGAGCGTGGCATCGAGCACGAAGGTGGTGGGCAGCGAGGTGATGTTCCACGCCTTGGCGACGCTGCGGTCGCGATCGAGCAGCACGGGAAAATCGACCGGCCGTTTGTCGAAGAAGGCGCGCACCCGCAGATCGACCTCGCCGACATCGATGGCGACGATGGCGAGCGGCTCATCGCGCGCGGCGTGTGCGAGGCGCTGCAGCGAGGCCAGTTCGGGCACGCAGGGTTCGCACCAGGTCGCGAAGAAGTGCACCAGCACGGTGCGGCCCTTGAAGGCCGCGGCATGTCGCGTCGCCCCGGTCAGGTCGTCGAGGGTGAAGGCCGGCAGTTCTCCGCCGCGCCATGGCGCGAGCGTGAAGGGGGCGGCAGGGGAATCACCGGACGCGGCGAGGGGCGCGATGCGGTTGCGCGCCGACGCCAAGGGTGACGTCATGGGTGACGCCAAGGGTGCCAGCACGAACGCAGAGGAGAGAATCAGAAGGAGTGCGGCGTGGAGCGCGCATGCTCGCCCGGGCGACAGCCTGGCAGCCGACGCAACTGGCGCGCGACGCAATGTCTTGCGTACACGTTTGCAGCGATTGCTGAATTTTGAAAAAAGGCCCCGACCCGCGGGAGCGGCCAACACCGCCACACTGCCACTGTGGACGGTTGGCGGTCGATAGTCAACGACCTACCTACGATAGTATAGTGCGACGAAATGACAGGTCTGGAGAGGGCCCGGCAAAAGATTCCTTTAGGATGATAAAAATACGTGCTTGCAACAACATGATGCAAAGCAACATGAATTTTGCGCCGTCATGCGCTCGTGGATGTGCATATTTGCACGTTTGACAGGTCGAGCGTCTTCTCCTAGCGTTCTTTTGACAAACTCTAAAGTTTGGCCGTCCCCCGGCGGGGGCCTATTTTTGGAGGAACGTTCCATGAATATGGAACTCTCGCGGCGCGCCTTTATGGTCGGCGCTGGCGCGGGTTTGGCGGGGACGACACTCGGGGCGCTTGGATTTGGTGAAATCGAAGCCGCTCACGCACTGTCGATCAGGCCCTTCAAGCTCGCACAGACTAAAGAAGCTCGGGGACAGTGCCCTTACTGCGCCGTCTGCTGCGGCATGATGATCTATTCGGCCGAAAGCAAGACCGAAAAGGGCAAGATGGAGGTCACCCACATCGAGGGTGACGTCGATCATCCGGTCAATCGCGGCACGCTGTGCCCGAAGGGCGCCGGCGCCATCGACTACATCAAGTCCAAGTCGCGCGTGAAATACCCGATGTACCGCAAGCCTGGCGGCACCGGGTTCGAGCGCGTCACCTGGGACTTCGCGATGGAACGCATCGCGCGGCTGATGAAGGACGATCGCGACGCCAACTTCATCGAGAAGAACAAGGATGGCGTGACGGTCAATCGCTGGCTCTCCACCGCGTTCCTCGCCGGCAGCTCGCTCGCCAACGAAGGCGGCTGGCTCACCTACAAAGTTTCGAGGGGTCTGGGGCTGCTCCAGATCGAAAACCAAGCGAGAGTATGACACGGACCGACGGTGGCCAGTTTGGGCTCCACATACGGTCGCGGTGCAATGACGAATTCCTGGACGGACATCAAGAACGCTGATCTCGTCCTGATTATGGGTGGCAACGCAGCGGAAGCTCACCCGTGCGGCTTCAAATGGGTCACCGAGGCGAAAGCCGAACGTGGCGCCAAGTTGATGGTGGTCGATCCCCGGTTCAACCGCTCGGCGGCGGTGGCGGATCACTACGCGCCGATCCGTGCAGGGTCGGACATCACCTTCCTGTCGGGTGTGATCAACTACCTGCTCACCAACGACAAGATCCACAAGGAGTACGTCCGCAACTTCACCAACGCTTCCTTCATCGTGAAGGATGAGTTCGACTTCAACGAAGGACTCTTCACCGGTTACAGCGAAGAGAAGCACTCGTACGACCGCAGTTCGTGGGAGTACAAGTTCGGCGAGGACGGCTTCGCCGTCCGCGACATGACGTTGCAGGATCCGCGCTGCGTCTTCCAGTTGATGAAGAAGCACTTCGCCCGGTACACGCCGGAACTGGTGGAGCGGGTCTGCGGCACGCCGAAGGAGAAGTGGCAGAAGGTCGCCGACTGGATTTCCTCGACCGCCAACGGCGAGCGCTCCATGACCATCATGTACGCGCTCGGCTGGACCCAGCATTCGCACGGGGCCCAGAACATCCGCTGCGCGGCGATGATCCAGCTCCTGTGCGGCAATATCGGCGTCCCAGGCGGCGGCGTGAACGCATTGCGCGGTCACTCCAACGTGCAGGGCATCACCGACGTCGGCACGCTGACGGCGGCCACCCCCGGCTATCTGGCGCTGCCGACCGATGCCGAGCCGACGCTGGAATCGCATTTGGCCAAGCGCGCCTTCAAGCCGCTGACGCCGAATCAGACCAGCTACTGGCAGAACTACAGGAAGTTTTACGTCAGCTTCCTGAAGTCGCAGTTCGGCGCCAGTGCGACGCCTGAGAACGAGTTCGGCTACAACTATCTGCCGAAGCTCGACCGGGTCTATGACTGCATCACGATGTTCGACCTGATGAATCAGGGCAAAACGAACGGCTTGATCTGTCAGGGCTTCAACCCGCTGATGGCGATTGCGAACTCGAACAAGGTTCGCGAAGGCCTGAAGAAGCTGAAGTACTTCGTCAGCATGGACCCGATCGAGACCGACTCGGCCCGGTTCTGGGAGAATCACGGACACTCCAACGACGTCGATCCGACCCAGATCAAGACCGAAGTCTTCATGCTTCCGGTGTCGATGTGGTGCGAGGAGGACGGTAGCGTCACCAACTCCAGCCGCGTCATTCAGTGGAAGTGGAAGGCGGCCGACCCTCACTACGAGTCGAAGCCGGACACTTTGGTCCTTGCCGATCTGTTCATGCGGATCCGCAAGCTCTACGAGAAGGAAGGCGGCAAGGGCAAAGATGCCCTGATGGCCGTCGACTGGAGCTACAAGGACCCGCTTGATCCGACCACCGACGAACTCCAGACGGAGCTCAACGGCAAGGCGCTGGCGGACGTCAAGGACGCCAACGGCAACGTCATCCGTAAAGCGGGTGAGCGTCTCGCCTCGTTCGGCGAGATGCGCGACGACGGTTCCACCGACGGCTGCATGTGGATTTACACCGGCTTCTACGGGCCGACGGGCAACATGGCCCAGCGGCGCGACAATTCAGACCCGTCGGGTCTCGGTGTCTATCCCAACTGGGGCTTCTCGTGGCCGGCCAACCGCCGCATTCAGTACAACCGTGCTTCGGCCGATCCCGACGGCAAGCCGTGGAGCGAGCGCAAGAAGTACATGTACTGGGACGGCAAGCGCTGGTCCGGGCCGGATGTGCCGGACTATGTGCCGACCATTCCGCCGGACAAGGCGGTCGGTCCTTTCATCATGCAAGCGGAAGGCGTCGCTCGCCTCTGGACTCGTGGGCTATTGGCCGACGGTCCGTTCCCGGTGCATATGGAGCCGTTCGAGTCGCCGGTGGCGAACCTGGTGTTCCCGAAGCTCAAGGGCAATCCGGCGGCGCGGGTGTACAAGTACGACCGCGAGCATCTCGGCACGTCCGACGAGTTTCCGATCGTCGGCACCACCTATCGTCTCGTCGAGCACTTCCACTTCTGGACCAAGACGGTGCATGCCAACGCTGTCATGCAGCCCGAATTCTTTGTCGAGATGTCGGAAGAACTCGCCAAGGAGAAGGGCATCGGGCACGGCCAGTCGGTCCGGGTCTGGTCGAAGCGTGGTGAAGTCATCGGCAAGGCGGTGGTCACCAAGCGCATGAAGCCGCTCAAGATCGACGGCAAAACGCTGCATCAGGTGGGACTGCCGCTCAACTTTGGCTTCGTCGGCGAGACCAAGAAGGCTGCTCCGATCAACGTGCTGCCGTCAGCGATCGGTGACGCCAACTCGCAGACGCCGGAGACGAAGGTGTTCCTGGTCAATATCGAGCCCGTCGCGGGCCCGGTGGCATAAGGGGGAGGGATAGACATGTTTACGCCAATTCCGAACCCGACCACCAAGCCGTCCGCGCCGAAGTTCGGCGAGCAGGACCTCGTTCGTCGTTCGGCTTCGTCCGTCACGCCGCCCGCAAAGCGGATGACGGAAGTGGCGAAGCTGATCGACGTGTCGAAATGCATCGGCTGCAAGGCATGCCAGGTGGCGTGCCTTGAATGGAACAACCTCACCGAGGAAGTCGGCGTCAACGTCGGGGTTTACGACAACCCGCACGACCTGACGCCGAATACTTGGACGCTGATGCGCTACACCGAGTACGAGAATGCCGAGAGCGGCAATCTCGAGTGGCTGATCCGCAAGGACGGCTGCATGCACTGCGAGGATCCGGGCTGTCTCAAGGCCTGCCCGGCCCCCGGAGCGATCGTGCAGTACTCCAACGGCATCGTGGACTTCGTCCACGACAAGTGCATCGGCTGCGGCTACTGCATCAAGGGCTGCCCGTTCAACATTCCGCGCATTTCGCAGGTCGATCACAAGGCCTACAAGTGCACTCTCTGCGTCGATCGCGTTGCGGTCGGCCAGGGACCGGCGTGTCAGAAGGCGTGCCCGACGCAGGCGATCGTGTTCGGCACCAAGGACGAAATGAAGCAGTGGGCCGACCACCGCATCAAGGATCTCAAGTCGCGCGGTTTCAATAACGCCGGCCTGTATGATCCGCCGGGCGTGAAGGGCACGCACGTCATGTACGTGCTGCAGCACGCCGACAAGCCGCAGATCTATGCCGGGCTGCCCAACAATCCGTCGATCAGCCCGATCGTCGAGGTGTGGAAGGGCGTGACCAAGTATGCCGGTCTCGCCGCCATTGGCGCGTTTGCCGCCTTCGGGTTCCTCCATCACGTCATTACCGGTGCCAACCGGGTGTCGGTGGAGGATGAGAAGAACGCCGAGCGGCTTGCGGAGGGCCAGAAGTCATGAGTAGGTCCGAAGTCGATCGCGGTGACGACGTAAGCCCGGGGAAACCCGTCGTCGTTCACCGCTATACCGCTCCGGCCCGGATCAACCATTGGGTCACGGCGATCAGCCTCGTCCTCTTGGCACTGTCCGGACTGGCGCTGTTCTCCCCGTCGCTGTACTTCCTGACCGGGTTGTTCGGCGGCGGCCAGATGACGCGCTTCATCCATCCGTGGATCGGCGTGGTGCTGTTCGTCTCCTTCCTCGGGCTGTTCTTCCGGTTCTTCCGGTTGAACCTGTGGCAGAAGACCGACAGCGTCTGGCTCGGGCGGATGCGCGAGGTGCTTGCCGGCGAGGAGGAAAAGCTCCCCGAAGTCGGCAAGTACAACGCCGGCCAGAAGATGGTATTCTGGTCGATGTCGCTGTTGATCCTGGTGCTGATCACCAGCGGTGTCGTGGTGTGGGACCAGTACTTCGGCAACTACTTCACCGTCGAGCAGAAGCGTGTCGCGGTGCTGATCCACTCCGTCACCGCCATCATTGCGATCTGCGTCTGGATCGTCCACGTCTATGCGGCGATCTGGGTACGCGGTACGATCGGTGCGATGACCAAAGGCCAGGTCACTGGCGGTTGGGCATGGCGGCACCATCGCAAGTGGTTGAAAGAGCTCGTCGCCAGCAAGAACTGACGCCGTAGCTCGCTCCTGTAACCTGCGGCGCCGACAATCGATTGCCGGCGCCGCCGAGACCCGACGCACCACGTGGCCCGGGCGGTTCGTGAGGAAGTGATATGTCGCGTGTCGATACAACTCAGCCGGACCCATCTGCCATCGGCAGGGTTCCGATCCCGCCCTTTGCACGGCTCCCCGATCCCCAAGCACTGTTCGCTACACGCGCCGACCGCTTCCGCGCGCTCGCGGAGGGGCATGAGCTCGCGCCGTACCTACAGTTCCTCGCCGAGATGTGCGACGCCCAGGCCGCGATCCAGCAGGGTCTGCCCGAGCCGGACGCGATCGATCCCGAGGCGTTGGCGCGTGCGGTCGAGCACAAGATGCCGCGCATCGACCGCAACCAGTTTTCTCCCGATGCGGCCTTCGAGGCGACGTTCGAGCGCCTGCTCGCGGCCGCCGAGGGGATGACCATGCCGGCGCCGGCGCGCGAGGCGCTCGGCCGTGTCAAGGGCGCCGACGAAGACGCCCGCAACCTGATGCTGCAGAACGTGCTGGCCGAGTCGATCCCGGTCGAGGCGCTCGCCGAGCATGTGTTCGTTGCCGCCGCGGCGCAGGTGCATTTCACCCGGCTGGCCGCGCGTCTCGATGCCAAGACGATGGAATCGGTGGGCGACGGGGTGTGCCCGTCCTGCGGCGGCGCGCCGTCGGCGACGATGATCGTGCATTGGCCGCCTGCGCCGGGGGCACGGTATTGCGCCTGCTCGCTGTGCGGTACGCTGTGGAATTACGTCCGCTCCAAATGCACGCTGTGCGGCTCGACCAAGAAGATCACGTTCCAGGAAATCGAAGGCAACGACGGAATCATCAAGGCCGAGATCTGCGACGAGTGCCGCGGCTATATGAAGGTTCTCAACCTGCAGAAGGAACGCACGCTCGATCCCGTTGCCGACGACGTCGCCTCGCTCGGCCTCGATCTGTTGGTCCGGGAGCTTGGTTTCCGTCGCGGGGGTATCAATCCGTTCCTGATCGGCTACTGAGGGACGGCGATGGGCAGCGCTGCCGTCCGTTTCGCGGATCTTCCGTCGGTCGATGAGGTGTTGCAGGCCGCCTCGATTGCCGCGGCCATCGCCCGGTTCGGCCGGCCGCAGGTCGTGGCCGCCGTGCGGGACAGCCTCGCGGAGACACGGCGGGCGGCGCGGGCCTCCGGCATCGTCACGACCGATATCGCTACGATTGCCGCTGCTGCCGAGGCGCGGCTCGAAGCTGCCGCACAGCCGCGCGTGCGGGCGGTGTTCAACCTCACGGGAATCGTGCTGCACACCAATCTCGGCCGCGCCATCATCGCGGAGGCGGCGGTCGAGGCGGCCACCCGCGCCATGCGCGAGGCGCTGGCGCTGGAGTTCGACCTCGCGAGCGGCAAGCGCGGTGAACGCGACGACCTGATCCGCGATCTCGTCTGCGAACTGACCGGCGCGGAGGACGCAACCGTCGTCAACAACAATGCCGCCGCGGTGCTTCTGGTGCTCAATACGCTCGCCAAGGGCCGCGAGGCCATCGTCTCGCGCGGCGAACTGATCGAGATCGGCGGCGCCTTCCGCATCCCCGAGATCATGGCGCGCGCCGGCACGCGCCTCGTCGAGGTCGGCACCACCAACCGCACTCACGAGAGGGATTTTGCCGCCGCGCTCGGGCCGAAGACCGGGCTTGTGCTCAAGGTCCACACCTCCAACTACCGCATCGAGGGTTTTACCAGCGCGGTCGCCGCAAAGACCCTTGCCGCGCTTGCCCGTGGACACGGCGTGCCGCTCGTCAACGATCTCGGCTCCGGCACGCTGGTCGATCTGGCGCGCTTCGGCCTCGCGCACGAGCCGACCGTCGCGGAGGCGGTCGCCGAGGGTGCCGACCTCGTGACGTTCTCCGGCGACAAGCTGCTCGGCGGCCCGCAGGCCGGCTTCATCGTCGGCCGCAAGAACCTGATCGCCCGCCTCAACAAGAACCCGATGAAGCGTGCGCTACGCGTGGACAAGGTGCGGCTGGCGGCCATCGAGGCGACGCTGCGGCTTTATCGCGACCCCGAGCGGCTCACCGAGCGGCTGCCGACGCTGTCGATGATCGCCCGCCCGCAGGGCGAGATTGCAGCGCAGGCGGCGCGGCTGGCGCCGGCCGTCGCCGCCGCCGTCGGCGCGCGCTTCCGCGTGGAAACGCTCGCCTGCGCGAGCCAGATCGGCTCCGGCGCGCTGCCGCAACAGAGCGTTGCCAGCGCCGGGCTGGCGCTGCGCCCGCAGGAGAAGCGCGGCAGCGGCCGCGCGCTCGAGGCGCTCGCCGCGGCGTTCCGTGCATTGCCGGTGCCGGTGATCGGCCGGATCGAGGATCAGGCGGTCGTGCTCGACCTGCGCTGCCTTAAGGACGAGGCGGCGTTCGTCGCCAATCTTGCGGCCTTCGCAATGGCAGGCGCGCGATGATGGGCTGGCTCGGCACCATCGCGGCGCGCCGGCGCAAGGCGGACGAGGAGCGCTCGGCGGCCGACCTGATGGCCGCCGCGCTCGACGCCGCCGGCAGCGGCGATTACGAAACCGCGCTGGCGATCTGGGGGCCGCTGGCCCACCAGGGCGTGGCGCGGGCGCAGAACAACGTCGGCGTCTGCTTTGCCGAAGGCATGGGCGTGACCCGCGACGCCGCGCTCGCGGTGAAATGGCTGACGCTCGCCGCCGACGCCGGCGATGCCTTCGGCCGGCGCAACCTCGCCGACCTCTACTTCAAGGGCGAGGGCGTCGCCTCCGATGCGGTGCGCGCCGCCGAGCTTTATCGCGCCGCCGCCGAGGCCGGCGACGCGCCCGCGCAGGACATGCTGTCGTGGATGCTGCTCGAAGGCGAGATGATTCCGTTCGATCCGGTCGAGGCGAAACGCTGGGCGGAGACGGCGGCCGCGCAGGGCGTCGCCGCGGCGATGACCCGCATCGGCATGATCTACCACAATGCGCTCGGCGTCGAACGCGACGCCGCCGAGGCCGCGCGCTGGTGGGACAAGGCGGCGGCGCGGGGCGACGCCGACGCGCAGGCGATGCTGGGCGCTGCCTACCACCTCGGCTCCGGCGTCCCGCGCGATCCCGTCGCGGCGCTGGCGTGGCTGTTGCGCGCCCATGTCGGCGGCAGCGCGCTGGCGGACGCGTTCATCGCGCCGGCGCGCGCGGCCATGTCGGCCGATGACGTCGCCCGCGCCGAGAAACTTGCCGATGCGCCGTTGCCGGAGGCGCCGTCATGATCGTCGGCACCGCGGGTCATATCGATCACGGCAAGACCTCGCTGGTGCGCGCGCTGACCGGCGCCGATACCGACCGTCTCAAGGACGAGAAGGCGCGCGGCATTTCGATCGATCTCGGCTTCGCCTATCTGCCGGCGCCGGACGGCGGGGTGCTCGGCTTCATCGACGTGCCCGGCCACGAGCGCTTCGTCCACAACATGCTGGCCGGCGCCACCGGCATCGACTTCGTGCTGCTGGTGATTGCCGCCGACGACGGCGTCATGCCGCAGACCATCGAACATCTCGCCATCGTCAACCTGCTCGGCATCTCGCATGGGCTCGTCGCCATCACCAAGGCCGACCTCGTTGACGATGAGCGGCTCGGCGAGGGGCGGACCGAGATCGCCAATACGCTGAGCGCCACCGCGCTTGCCGGCGCCGAGATGGTGGCGGTGTCGAGTGCGACCGGTGCGGGGATCGACGACCTGCGCCAGCGGCTGTTCGCAGCCTCGCAGGCTTACGGGCGCCGGGCCGCCACCGGGCGTTTCCGCCTCGCGGCGGATCGCTCGTTCACGCTGCAAGGTACCGGCACGGTGGTGACCGGTACGGTGCTGTCGGGCATCGTGAGCGTCGGCGATCAGGTCGTTGTCAGCCCCTCCGGCCTGTCGGCGCGGGTGCGCGCCATCCACGCCCAGAACCGTCCGACCGAACAGGGCCGGGCCGGTGACCGCTGCGCGCTCAATCTCGCCGGCGACGGCGTGACCAAGGACGCCATTGCGCGTGGCGACGTCGTGCTGGCGCCCGAACTGCATGCGCCGGCCGAGCGCATCGATGCCACCGTCGAGGTGCTGGCGTCGGAAGCAAAGCCGCTGACGCAGTGGATGCCGGTGCGGCTGCATCATGCCGCGGCCGAGGTCGGCGCCCGCATCGTGCTGCTGGGCGACGTGCCGGTCGCGCCGGGCGATCGCGCGATGGTCCAGCTCGTGCTGGAGCGGCCGGTCGCCGCCGCCGCCGGCGACCGCTTCGTGCTGCGCGACACCACCGCGCAGCGCACCATCGGCGGCGGGCGCTTTCTCGATCTGCGGGCGCCGGCGCGCAAGCGCCGCACGCCCGAGCGCATGGCGCAACTCGACGCGCTGGCGCTGCCCGACCCCGAGGCGGCGCTCGCCGCGCTGCTCGGCAACGCCCCCGGCTATATCGATATCGCCGCCTTCGTCCGCGATCATGCGCTGTCGGAAGCCGAGCGCGCGAGCCTGGTCGAGCGCCTGAGCCTGATCCGCCTGCAGACCGCCAAGGCGGAGTTTGCGCTGTTGCCGGCGGTCTGGCTGCGGCTGAAGAACAGCATGACGGCGGTGCTCCAAGCCTTCCATGCCGACTATCCCAACCTGGCCGGAATGGGTTTTGAGCGGCTGCGGCTGCAACTGGAGCCGCGGCTGCCGGCGCCGGCGTTCGCCGCGATGTTGCAGGGCCTCGCCCGCAGCCGCGATGTTGCCCTCGACGGCGCCTGGGTCAGGCTGCCGGGCCACGAGGTGCACCTGACGCCGCGCGACGAGGCGCTGTGGGGCCGCATCGCGCCGCTGATCGGCGGGGGCGAGCGGTTCCGGCCGCCGCGGGGACGCGATATCGCCGGCATCACCGGCATCTCCGAGGCCGACGTGCGGCGCCTGTGCAAGCTGCTCGGCCGCATGGGCCGTGCCGACGAGGTGGCGCACGACCATTTCTTTCTGCGCGACACGGTGGCGGAAATGGTCGAGATCGCGACCCGGATCGCGGCGGCCGTCCCCAACGGCGAGTTCGCGGCCGCGCAGTTTCGCGACCAGCTCAACAACGGCCGCAAGGTCGCGATCCAGATCCTCGAGTTCTTCGACCGCCACGGCATCACCATCCGCCGCGGCGATCTGCGCCGCATCAACAAGCACCGGCTTGATTTATTCCGCAGGCCGGCCAATGTCATGCCAGAGCCGGCCAATGCGGCCGGCGACAGCGTTTCAGGAAGAGCATCGTCCCCGGTGGGGCGTCCGGACTTCAAATCCGGGAAGGGCCGCGAGCCGGTTCTTGGTGGGTTCGACTCCCATTCTCTTCCGCCACATTGAAGGGGCGCGTCCCGGCGAAGCCTGCGTTGCTTCGACAGGGTGCGCGACCGGATCACAGGTGAGGGCGGTCTTTTGCGGCTTACCCGAGCCGGACTGCCCGCGCTTTCAGGAGGGTGTCATGACCGAGCAGACACTGACTGCTTTTCTCGACGGACTGGAGCAGCAAGCGCATGCTGCGAGCGCGGCGGAGGAAAATTTTCGCCGCGACATCGCCAAGCGGTTGCGCGAACTCGAACAGGAGCGCGCTTTCGGCTTCCGCCGCTTCAACCTGATGCGCAGCGTCATCGACGCGGTGGCATCGGGCAAGGACGAGGAGGAAGCGCTGGCGAAAGGGCGCGAGACGGTGGCGCAGGAGTTGCAGATCGGCGCGGAGACGGCGGTGAACCTGGAAACGCTGCAGCGCTTCGAGCCGGTGCTGCGCGCCTGCTGGGGCGCGTGCGTTGCCGAGGCCGAGACCGCCGATGCGGCCGATGCCGGCACCGGCACCGAGGCGGCCGGTGCCGCGGCCGTTGCCGCCGCGCTGAAGGAGTTCGAGGCGTGGTTCAGCACGGCCCGCAACGGCTCGTTCCTCAGCCTGATGGATCAGGAGATCGTGGAGTTGCCGCTTGTCGAAGTCTGCTAAGACCGACGACAGGCCGGCGCTGTTCGACGACTGGATCGTCGCCGAGTACGACCGCACCGAGGGCTTCACCGCGCTCGTGGTGCTGCTCGCGATCTCGGAGCTCGAGGTGGTGCCGCTGCGCTCGACCTTCGTGCATGTCGTCGGCGATGAACTGAGCTGGCACGATTTTTACGAACTGATGAGCGGAGCGGGCGTCGCCTGGCAGGGCGTGGTGCTTGTGTCGGTGCCCGACGTGGACGGCGGTCCGATCGACGACGCGCAGGCACGAGCCGAACTCGCCGACCTCGAAAAGCGCATCATCGAAAACCGCCTCGTCATCAACGAGGGTCACTTCTTCGACCAGTGGGGCCGGCGCATGAAGGTCGAGGAGGCGATGCCCAACTAGAGCATTTTTGCTTTTGATAGACTCGTCAAGTGTCATGCCCGGACTTGATCCGGGCATCGCCCTCTCCCTCCCCTCTCCCGCAAGCGGGGGAGGGTTAGGGTGGGGGATGGATTGCCGGGCCTTCGCCGCGCCGAAGGGGCTTCGGCCCCGCAGGCGGGTCAAAAGGGCGTTCACGCCCGTCTTCGACGGGCTATGCCCGGCAGTGACACCTCAACCCGCTTCCGCCAAAAGCTCAACCGCTTTAGCTGCCGCGGCTCATGGTGATCGACACCCCGCGCAGGTCGCCCTTGGAGTCGATCGTAACGGATTGCCGATTGCCGCGCGTGGTTACCGAAAGGTTTCCGGCGAAGCCCGCCGCCGTCACGAACACGTTGATCTCGTTGCCGGAGATTTGTCCCTGAAGGTCGCCGTAGAGGTTGCGGCTCGCCTCGCCCCAGGTTCCGGCGACCCGGTTGCCCTGGGCGGTGACGTCGCTCGACAGATCGAAACGATAGCTGTCGCTGGCGCAGCGCAGCGACTGCTTCAACGCGTTGCCGTTGCTCCCGACGCGGTACTGCGCGCGGCAGCGAATCCGTTCCTTCGAGCCGTCGGAAAGCGATACCGTGCCCGTTCCCGACCAGGCGCCATTGAGGCTGCTGAACGGCCCCGACTGGGCGTGGCCCGCAGAGACCGCGAATGCCAGCACAACGGCGGCGGCGCCGGCACGGCGCATCGCGGAGGACAATGAGCAGGTCGAGCCGAAAATCGTCATCATGAGTTTCCTGTCAGACCGGGCCGGGGAGGGATCAGGCCCGATTGCCATGTGGGCAGGGCCGTGCGTTCGACAAGGGCAGGCGCGGCACAGGCCGCAACCGCCGGTCGATCGTTTCGGAAACCTGCCCGTGAGGTATGTGCATCGCCAACGTTTAGTGGGGGAGGATGGTTTCAGGTTCAACCCCCTATTCTGGTGATGCCGGCGGCAACATCAAGCCGGGATGACACGGGATCCATGGCGGTCAAGGGTGCGCTCCGCATGTCTTGCGCTGGCGGTTAAGCTGCCTGCCCGGCATAAGTGTGGCGGTGAGGGCGCCCCGCGTGCGTCAGGGCGTTGCCGGACCTCTTGCCGGTTCTCACTTCAGCCGCATTTTTCGTGCGTTTCTTGCCAATAACCCCGGCTTCGGCCCGCGCCGCCGCCCGACACGTCGATGAAGGAATGATACGTTGAAATTTCTGGCTCTTTCTGCGGCTTTGTCGCTTGTATTCGTCGTCACCGCCGCGGAGGCCCAACATCAGGGGCGTAGCGGAACCAAGCAGGAGCAGGATGCCTGCACCCGCGATGTCACGCGCTACTGCCGCAAGCTGATGGATCAGGGCGATCTGGTGATTCTGTCCTGTTTGCAGCAGAATCGCGCGAAGCTCACCACGGCGTGCCAGCAGGTGCTGGTGAGGCACGGCCAGTAGTCAGCCGTCCGCCAGCCCCGTCCGCGGGCAGGAGGCGCGGGGCGCCGGCCATTGAGGACCACCGCACCGATCGCCTATATGAACCCGGCGGACGGTCGGGGGCACCATGCTTCGACCGCACCCGCGCCCGGTGGCGCGGATACGCGCAAGTGCGGATGGCCATGGCCCAGATGAGCATTGCAGCCGAGATCAGGAGCGGAAAGGGACATGGGGATGAGAATTTCCCCGTGGCGTCGCGTCTCATCCACCCGCGCCACCGCGCGCTGATTCTCGCCTTCTACGATTACGTCCGTACCGCCGACGACATCGCCGACCATCCGACCCTGAGCGAGCGCGACAAGCTCAACTTTCTCGACATTCTGGATGCCGAATTGCGCGGTCATGGCGACAGCCAGCCGGAGGCTGTCGCCTTGCGCCGGGCGCTGGCGGAGCGCGGTATGCCGCCGCACCATGCGCTCGATATGCTGACCGCGTTCCGCATGGACGTGACCAAGCGCCGCTATGCCGATTGGGACGACCTCATTCGCTATTGCCGGCACTCGGCGATGCCGGTCGGCCGCTTCGTGCTCGACGTCCATGGCGAGGACCGTGCCACCTGGGCGGCGTCCGACCTGTTGTGCGCCGGCTTGCAGATCAACAACCACCTGCAGGACTGCGGCAAGGATTTTCGTGCGCTCGACCGCGTCTATCTGCCGCTCGACGCGCTCGCGGCCGCCGGCGTCGGCGTCGAGGCGCTGGGCGAGCCGCAGGCGTCGGAGCCGTTGCGGCGCTGTCTCGGCGGCCTTGCGGAGCGCACCGAGGCGCTGCTGAACGAGGCGCGACCCTTGGCCGCCACCGTGCGCGACGTCCGGCTCGGGCTGGAGATTTCCGTGATCCAGACCTATGCTGACAAAATCGTTCGCCTTTTGAAAGCCCGCGACCCCTTGAGCCAGCGCGTTCATCTCGATCCTCCACGTCTTCTTTTCCATGGCAGCGCTGCGATCCTCGGCGAGAGCTTGCGCCGCCTGACGCGCTGGCGGCCGCTCGCGCGGCGGGCGGCCGGCGCGTGACCATGCCGGCCGCGACGGTGGACGCAAGCTCGGGCGCTGCGGCGTCGGGCAGTTCGTTCTACGCAGCGATGCGCATCCTGCCGCGCGCGCAGCGCGAGGCGATGTTTCAGATCTACAGCTTCTGCCGCGCCGTGGACGACATCGCCGATTCCGATGGCCCACGCGATGAGCGGCGCGCCGCGCTGGCGCAATGGCGTACCGACATCGATGCTCTCTATCGCGGCGAGCCGCCGGCGCATCTTGCATCCTACGCCGCGTCGGTGAAGACGTTTGGGCTCAAGCGCGAGGATTTTCTTGCCATCATCGACGGCATGGAGATGGACGCGGCGGCCGACATCCGCGCGCCGGACGAGGCGACGCTCGATCTCTATTGCGACCGTGTCGCCAGCGCCGTCGGGCGGCTGTCGGTGCGGGTGTTCGGTCTGCCGGAAGAGGATGGCTGTGCGCTTGCGCACCAGCTCGGCCGCGCCCTGCAGCTCACCAACATTTTGCGCGATATCGATGAGGATGCCGCCATCGGCCGGCTCTATCTGCCGCGCGAGCGGCTTGCCGCCGCCGGGATCGCAAGCGACGATCCGGCGACAGTCGCCGCCGACCCGCGGCTGCCGGCGGCCTGTGCGCCGCTGGTCGCGCAGGCGAAAGACTATTTTGCCGCCGCCGACGCCATCATGGCGCGCCATCCGCGCCAGTTCGTCCGTGCGCCGCGCATCATGTCGAAGTACTACCGCGCCATCCTCGATCTTTTGACCGCGCGCGGATTCGCGCCGCCGCGCACCAAGGTGCGGCTCGGCACCGCGGCACGCCTCATGATCCTGCTGCGGTATGGCGTGATCTGATGGCCCGCATCGCCCACATCATCGGTGCCGGCGTGTCCGGCCTGTCAGCCGGCGTGCGGCTCGCCGAGGCGGGACTGACGGTGCATGTCCACGAGGCGACCCAGCATCTCGGCGGTCGTTGCCGCTCCTATTTCGACGGTGCCACCGGCCTCGTCATCGATAACGGCAACCATCTGGTGCTGTCGGGCAACCGCCATGTGCTGGCCTATGCGCGCCGCATCGGCAGCGAATGGGGCTTGCGCGGGCCAGACAAGGCCGAGTTTCCCTTCGTCGATCTCGCCGACGACAGCCGCTGGCTGTTGCGCATCAACGATGGCCGCATTCCGTGGTGGATTTTCGATTCGACGCGCCGGGTGCCCGGCACCACCGCGCGCGACTATCTCAAGCTCGCCGCGTTGCTGCGCGCCGGCCCCGACAGGACGATTGGCGACACGATCCCCTGCGACGGCGTCTTGTACCGCAGGCTGGTCGAGCCGTTGCTGCTCGCCGCGCTCAACATTGCGCCGCCACAGGGCTCGGCGGCGCTTGCCGGCGCCATCGTTCGCGAGACGTTGGCCGTGGGCGGGGCGGCATGCCGGCCGCTGATCGCGCGCGACGGTTTGAGTTCGGTGCTGATCGAGCCCGCGGCCGCATTTATCCGCGCCCGCGGCGGCAGCGTCACCATCGGTCGCGAACTGCGCAGGCTTCGCATGGAGGAGGGGCGCGTTGCCGCGCTCACCATCGGCGACGAGGAGATCGCGCTTCAGCCGGGCGACGTTGTGGTGATGGCGGTGCCGGCGCGCTCAGTGGCGATGCTGCTGCCTGACATCAGCGCACCGACCCGGTTCTGCGCCATCGTCAACGCCCACTTCCGCTACGAGGGGCTGCACCGTGCCCCGCCGATCACCGGCATCGTCGGCGGGTTGATCGACTGGCTGTTCGCTTTCGAGCGGCGGCTCTCGGTGACCATCAGCGGCGCCGACCATCTCGTCGAGCGCCCGCGCGAGGACCTGGCCTGCGCGATCTGGGCCGAGGTGTGCAAGGTCGCCGGTATCGCTGCCGACACGGCCCTGCCGCCGTGGCAGATCGTGCGCGAGCGCCGTGCCACGTTCGAGGCGACGCCGGGGCAGGATGCCATGCGCCCCGGGCCGGTCACCGCGTGTAAAAACCTGTTTCTCGCGGGCGACTGGACTGCTACGGGTCTGCCCGCGACCATCGAGGGCTCGGTGCGCTCCGGCGACCGCGCGGCCGACCTCGCGCTGCGGGCCTGAGCGCCTGTTCCGAAGGCCCGCGCCTTCCAACACCACAATCCACCACGAGCGAACCTGAGCAATATGACCACCACCGATGCGACGTTAGCGATGGACCGGGCGGGGCTGAACGCCAGCATTGCCGCGGCCGCCGGCGCCCTGCACCGGCACCAGCAGCCGGACGGCCACTGGGTGTTCGAGCTGGAGGCCGACGCCACCATCCCTGCCGAATATGTGCTGTTCCGCCATTATCTCGGCGAGCCGGTCGATGCCGCGCTTGAGGCGAAGATCGCAGCCTACCTGCGCCGCATTCAGGGCAGTCACGGCGGCTGGCCGCTGTTTCAGGACGGCGAATTCGATATGAGCGCCAGCGTGAAAGCCTATTTCGCGCTGAAGATGATCGGCGACGATGTGGACGCGCCGCACATGGCGCGGGCGCGCGAGGCGATCCGCGCCCGTGGCGGCGCGGCGGCTTCCAACGTGTTCACGCGCTTCTTGCTTGCGTTCTTCGGCGTGGTGTCGTGGCGCGCGGTCCCGGTGCTGCCGGTCGAGATCATGCTGCTGCCGAGGTGGTCGCCGTTCCATCTCAACAAGATCTCCTACTGGGCGCGTACCACCATCGTGCCGCTGATGGTCCTGGCCGCGCTCAAGCCGAAGGCGAGGAACCCCAAGGGCGTTGGCATCGACGAACTGTTCCTCGAACCGCCGATGAGCGTCGGCATGGCGCCGAAGGCGCCGCACCAGAGTTTTGGCTGGTTTCTGCTGTTTCGCGGCATCGATGCGGTGCTGCGCGTGGCTGAGCCGCTGTTTCCGAAAAAGCTGCGCCAGCGGGCTATCGACGCAGCGCTCGCCTTCATCGAGGAGCGGCTCAACGGTGAGGACGGCATTGGCGCGATCTTCCCGCCGATGGTCAACGTGGTGATGATGTACGAGGCGCTCGGCTATCCGGAAGATCATCCGCCGCGGGCGACGACGCGGCGTGGCATCGACAAGCTGCTCGTCGTCCATGACGAGGAAGCCTATTGCCAGCCGTGCGTGTCGCCGGTGTGGGACACGGTGCTGACTGCGCATGCGCTGCTGGAGGCGGGCGGCGACGCCTCCGTCGCCAAGGCGCATGCCGGCCTCGACTGGCTGAAGCCGCGGCAGGTGCTCGACGTCAAGGGCGACTGGGCCGCCAAGCGCCCCGATGTCCGCCCCGGCGGCTGGGCCTTCCAGTATGCCAACCCGCACTATCCCGACCTCGACGATACGGCGGTCGTGGTGATGGCGATGGAGCGCGCCCAGCGCCTCAAGGGCACCGGCGAGTACGACGCGGCGATCGCCCGGGCGAAGGAATGGATTCTCGGCCTGCAGAGCCGCGACGGCGGCTTTGCCGCCTTCGACGCCGACAACCTCGAATACTACATCGACAACATCCCGTTCGCCGACCACGGCGCCATGCTCGACCCGCCGACCGAGGACGTCACCGGCCGCTGCCTGTCGATGCTGGCGCAGCTCGGCGATACGCCGGAAACCAGCGAGGCGATGCGCCGCGCCGTCGCCTATCTGGTCGAGCGTCAGCTCCCGGAGGGGTCATGGTACGGACGCTGGGGCCTGAACTACATCTACGGCACCTGGTCGGTGCTGTGCGGCCTCAACGCCGCCGGCATGGCCCA